>JGI24700J35501_10929730_pt1 | contig 9980 bp, 7 predicted proteins | sample TergutTh196P1_FD_35501 | JGI IMG/M metagenome (IMG submission 35501) | reverse complement strand
ATGAGCATAATGATGCTCGAAACATGTTGAGTTAACATTACAAGAATAAACATCTATACCTGTGACATCTAGTTGGTTTTTTCATATCCTATAAAATTATATCTTATTAAGTTGCTGTGTATTCCTCACATCAGAAGGAGTTATAAAATGTTGCTTTAATACTAAGATTCTGAAAAGTAGATGGATGAAGTTGACAAAACATTAGCCACTATAACATAGAGCATGACCATTTAAACAATCCATGTCACTCAGTTTAAACAGAGACTTTAAACAGGCACTATGTTCCACTTTACATTTCACTCAGAACTACTTGCACCCATTTGAACTGGGCAATAAATATAATTATATACCGTGTTAACTCATCATCCTCCATCACTTCCATGACTGTGGGTCTTCTGCTTCCATTTATTTCTGTCATTTATTGCATATCTTTCATCACTTGGCCTCTCCATTTGTTTTTGGTCTCCCTTATTGTCATTGGTTTGACATCTGTATGAGGATTCAGTTTGTATAAGACACAGATGGAAGAATTTGAAATTACGTAAAACAGTCAATGTACTAACCAATTGTCCAACATAGATCGCAGTATCACTGTTATTAAACTGACCGCCCATACAATATAGGCCCTTTACAATGCAGTTAGTAAACTAACTGCCGATCCTTAAAGGGTTAATTTCTGAGAGAGTATCCCCGTAGCCATTTTTGTACATGCCATTTAGATATTAATAAAATATAATAAACACGCAATATTGGGTTATAAATTTGTTGCTTTAGTTCATGTTTAGAAGTTTTAGTAACAAAGTTACAAACACCTCACAACTGTACTTTCAGGTCTGGCTCCTGTAGCTGGTATGTGTACTGCAACCAGCAGTTGCACTGTTAATGAGGGTCGACACTTCGAGAGTGTTTACGTAGTGGCACATGAAATAGGACACAAGTAAGCGTTTTGAATACTTGCACTAGCTTTCTGTTATAAATTAATGGTAAATCTGATGCATTTTCCACAGCAAATACTAGTATTAAACATGTCACACATTGAAAAACTTAATTCTCTGTGTGCAAGGTTATATGGCTGTATACTGTTCGAAATGCTGCATTCTTTGCCTTATCATACACTGAAATATATTACTTTTTAGGATAACGACCCTCTTTGTATTTAATTTTCAATGTGTTCTGTTTCATATTCTTAGCCTTGGCATGCGCCATGATGGGCCCTCAGCAGAAAATGAGTGCGATCCTGGAAGTTACATCATGTCACCAACCTTGGGAAGTGGAAAGATAACGTGGTCTTCCTGTAGTCGACGGTACCTGCAAATGTTCCTGGAGTAATTATCACTTTCTTTTTTAATATGCCTCTTGAAGTAATAAAATGAGCAGTTTGATTTTTAACGCTCTACATTTTGCAAAAAGTTGACTGCCCTGAGGATAATCGCAATATGGTCAAAACATGCTGCAAGAACCTGGTCTGGACACTATGGAAAGGAGAAAAAATCACTTGCCCCTGCCAGGAATTGAGCTCTGTTCCCAAAAAGTTTACTGCCTGAATGAAAGCTGCATATATCAGTAGGGTCCTTCACTTTACAGCATTGTGGGACCAAAAATTAAGTGGCACTATTATAGCTCCCATCTCACAATTTTGAACATTCACCATGTTACAATGAAGTCTAGGAAATTAGGACATGGAACTTCGAGGCGTCTTCCTAACAAACAACGTTTGTACCAGATTTCATGAAATTTGATGAATGATTCAAAAAATGAAATGGAAGGATAGAGAGACATAATGGTGATCTCAAAAGCCCTTTTTTATTTCTCCAAAAAAGAAAGGGTATCTGATGCCTGTGTCACATTTTGTGACTTCATAAAGACATCATCATAATCAGTAAGAGTGTGAGATTTCAGGTTTCCACCATGCATCACTATTATCAGTTACTTTTATTAACCAACTAATGCACTCAATTATAACAGTCGTAGACGTTAAAATCTATGTTACATAAAAGTCTAGAAGACACACATTAAAATATACTCCAACATGTTTCAGATCACATAGGATCCATCATCAGGGAGTGGTAACCTGTATTTGATTGAAATTACGTATAATTTTTCAGGTGTCCAGTTGTGTGAGAGATAAAAGTTACAGACAGTTGCACAAACATGAACTTTGCATTATGAGCTCATTTCATGTGCTTTGCACGTACAATGAATCAAAATGATGAACAGATATAAAACAGTGTTACTTTTTCTTTTGTAATCAGAACACCTCAGTCACAGTGTCTGCTGGACCACAGCAGTTCTGGTGGACAGCTGGACCACAGTGCTGAAGGGGCTTTACCTGGAGAGAGGTTCAATGCAGACCAGCAGTGTGAGTAGCCCTTTCTTAATGGACCAGTGACAATCATGTGTCTTGCTGGTATAAGTCAACATTGTTTAACATGTCTTTCTACATATAGTAAGAAGTTACGATATTGTTTCCTTCTATTGCTTAACCATCTGCCAAGAAGCTAGCAGATCCTATAAAACAGTTATTTAACAATGATCCATTCATGTGCGTGATTTACACTAGTCAGATACAACTTCAGTTTCACACAGGCACATGTATGTTTTAATACAAATTCATAATCTTCCTTTGTACAAAATTTCAAATGCATAATTCCATAACCACCAGAAGACAGCACAAGTAAAGATTTAATGCGTCCGCCATGTGGTAATTACAAAAAAAGTTGTAGTAAAAGCTGAACGTTTGGTAAAGATCTATTACAACACAGAATTTCAGAACTCTGCATCAGAGTGGTTCTAATGTCACTCTCACCTCACAAGCCAACGTGATTTACATGTTCGTATTATTGATGCAAGAGATTGCATAGTAGAAGTAAGAACTCTTATTGTATAGTGTTCATCATCACATTTCATCAATATCTGTAGATCTGTTCAAATGTTATTAGAAGGAATAGGCATGTTGTTGGACAGACAAGCATAAAGACATGAAATCATATGCCAATCTTTCCCCCTCAAAAAAGTACAGAAGGTATCTGAAAATGGAACTTCCAACTGTGTCTCCTGCTGCCTCACATATATAAAATAGGAACAGGTGCAGCAACTGTGTTGAAGAAATTCTCATACATTCTCAAAAATAAATATGCTATGTCAAATGGATGTCAATGGAATAACAGTGAAAACTTTGGAATTCAACTGCAATAATGAAACTGGCAGGGAGTTCTCCCAAAAATCCAGATTTGTCAGCATTGTGGAATTTGTTAGAGTACTCCAAGAAATCTGACTGTGCAATGGAAGCTAAACATGTTCTTGTACCAGCATGTCCTAATGTACAACTGATGAAAGTATTAATTTAGTAACCTAGGATTGGAAACAATTAAAAATTATATACTCTAATACTTCTGACCAAGATTATCTATGGATTGTACATGTATTTTGGAAAAAAATCTCTCTTAAGCAAGATTATGTTGTCGATGTAAGTTCCTCACATCAAATATGCAGACGAAACTGGCACCATAACATAAAATTTGCATTCACTTACTTTTACCCATATGGTATTACCAAACATTTTCATCATTATCAAAGAAAAACCTGTATGATTAAAAGATTGTTTACATTCCATAGAACTTTCAAGCTATCTACTATGAAATCCACTTTTGTTCCTTTGGACAGTGATGCAATAAGCCTGGCAGGTTCTTCTCTCTCTTTCACTGTCCAATACAGAAGTCTGACTCTTTATATGATGCAAATAAACATATTTTGTCACAGGTATGCTAAAATATGGCCGTGGAAGTATCCATTCCACACAGCAATTACTTGATGATGTCTGTCGTGATCTGCATTGCCAACGAGACCGTTATACTTGGACGTCACATCCTGCACTTGAAGGAACTTTCTGTGGAACAAACAAGGTAAATATGACCTTACACAACATCCAGAATTCTGACAATATATTTCAGGTTTTATTGATGATTAAAATCCAAATTTCAGTGACAAAAGTGACCAAATGAAAGTTACTTACGATCAGCCTCAATTTTATTACACAGCTGCTGCTAGGATATGGTGAAAACACAAATTATTTTGAACACCAGATTTTTAGGGGAATGACTGCATCATAACAACTATACTATGCACTCATTTCGTAACTTGTTTTTACCAAACACAAGCAACAGAGAATGCTCCCAGGTTATGATGCATTTGCACAGTATTTACTCATAAGACACAACATGTCCCTTATGATTCTTCTGGCATGTGATAACTTATCCAATGAGTAGGCAAGACCCAGAATTTTTTATTTCATTTCTGGCTTTAAGACTGAGTTTGCAGTACTATGGAATTTAATCACCTCTACTCTTTATCCAGGTCTAACTAACTTTTCTTTGTATGTGTACTGTGCTGGATATCAGCCAGTGTTTCTAATCACAGCCATTTCTAAATCTCTTTATCATAAATGCTTATATAGACATACTATGATGTCAGTTACTGGTCTTAATAATCTTCATATTCTTAGCAGCGAAGGCAACTCAGTCACCATTTGTATATCCAGTACTAAGATGCACTACACATTCCTGCATTTATCATTTATCATTCTCTTGCACATTCCATGCATATGTAAATTTACACAGCTGTAGCCTTGGCTCAGGAGGTTAGTTGTTGGCCCTTCAACAAGGCGACCTGGGTTCAATCCCGCACCAGTCCATGGGGGATTTGTGGTGTACAAAGTGGCACTGGGACAAGTTTTTCTCCAAGTGCTTCAGTGTTCCCCTGTCAGTATCATTTTACCAGTGTTTCACATTCATTCATATATCACCAGCTATAAAATTATAACACGTGGATGTATCATTAACCCTTTAAACACCGAATTAAATCCCATCTGCCATTTGCTAGCATTACTAGGAGGTGCAACTATAGTAGTCGTTAGCAGGTTAAGGGTTCAACAACACAAGCAAAAGCAGCAGTGTGCACTTGTTTTGTAGTAATTTCTACATAGGCATCATATAATAAGTAATTGCCTGTGCATGTAACTATAAGTTCATGAAAGCTGGCACTGTAAGTTACCAATTTATGGACATATTATTGTTAACAGTGGTGTCGCAGTGGTAGATGTGTTGGGAGAGGACTTTCAGCATTTCAAGCTGGATTTTCACCCAATCAAAAGGTGGATGGTGCATGGAGTGAATGGTCACCATTTTCAGAGTGTGCCTCAGGCTGTCTGTACAGTGACGAAGGACGTCTACATGCTGGGAGCACAGGCATCATGGTATCAACAAGACGATGCAACAATCCCAGGTATGCAATATGTGATAGAACTTTCCTGATGTTCCTCAATTTAAGGTTTTCCTCATTTTAGTAATCAGATCTTTGTTCCCAAATAACTGGTATGAACCTTTTGGCTATTACAAAATTTCAACATTTTTATATTTTGATCAGTATAACAGTATGAATGTGAAGCTCATAGTATTACAGTAAACAGAACAATGAAACTAATTATTCAGATAGAATTAGTAAGAAGTGCATTTCGCAGATTTCAACTCTCTTGGATGTTAAAAAAAAGGATATATAAGGGCTGAAAGGAAATTTGCACACAAGCTTTCCAGAGTGCATTCTTTGTTAAAACACAGGCCACAAATGTTATGCAATGGATGCTCTAAGACATTTGGTTTTTAAGATACATATTGCCATCAAATAGGGTTAACTTCTCAGACAATACAGCATGCTGCTTTGTGTACTCAAGACATATGGTATGCAGCAGGGCTCAGCATTGTTTGATCATGGAATACAACATAACACATACTGTGACATGCTCTTACTCCTCAGTACCAGTAATAGTCAAGCTGGTACTGACACCTGGGAAAACACACTATGTTATCCTGATAGATTTCATCCAAATGCTGATGTGTTACCAGTGGAGCAGCATATCCATGAGACAGGAAGCCTAACATGTACGGTACTTGACAATGTGGATCACACCTGGACTCTATGGACACCTGCCAATGAAGATGCCAAAATTGCAGCTGTGAAAGGATATGAACGGAGATGCTCATGTGAAATAACAACAGAACTGGAACTAACCCAACCAAAGATCCTGAAAGTATTTCATAATGATCACTGGCATCCATATCACCACTCACACAGTGCAAATCTGTTATCAATTACCTTTGTCTTTCTAATGAATCATCCAGTTTTATTTTAAGTTTGAATGCTTCATGCCCTTCAAGAGATGAAAGTGAAACAGAATATCTTCTATCTTACCTAAAATGTACATTAAGGTTTCTTATATTAAAGTGTCAAGAGCTATAAAACAAAGATGTTGCACCAAAACTCCATGCCCTTCTCTCACATAATAAAACCAATCATTATTTCGGGACATTTGAGGTTCTCACAAGTTTTCTGAAATGTCCATTGAATCCAAGGACTCTTCTTGGACTGCTTTTCCATGAAGATAAGGGTGCTATCCTTCCCAAAACTGAGAACAATATCACATACAAAGAAAACTGAACCTCCTGTCAGTACTGCCTAATAAACCAACAGTAAAATCTGAAATTTCAGAAGAGAACTGAGACTTCAGATACTGTGTCCACCATCCATCTTCTCTGTTACTAATTTTTAAGTAACGGGTGATTTTCATTAAACCAATAATTAATATTATAACACATTTAAGCCTCCATAATTCCCTACTAAAAATAGTAGCATAGTAAGAGAGCAGCAATTTCAAAATTTTTTAAAATAAGTGCTCTGTTCCACAGAGTTAGTTATTTAGCAGTGGACTAATTGTTGGTTGATGTTTACAGGCCTGAAAATGGTGGTTTGCCATGCAGAGGTAGTGATCGCAGATACCGAACATGTTTTGCTGAACAATGTGGGAATGTTCAGCAAACTACTATTCAAAATTTTGCTGATCAAATTTGTCTTCGAGCTCGAGAAGTTGACACGGAGTTACTGGGAACTGGGCTTCAGAGGATAAGTTCGGACTGTGAGTTGTTAATTAAGTTTGCTATACCAACTGTATATGACTATACATTGTTAAATGGTAAAATGACTTTAACAATAGTGAGTTAAGGGGGATGTACTGTGCCTGAATATATGGAGGAAGATCGTCAATACCAGGGGCTGCATGGTCTAAGGCATGGTCTATGGCCATTTGCTTGCTGAGATAGCTGGTTTGAAAACTGCTGGGAGCATGGATGTCTGTCTCTTGTGGGTACTGTGTGTTGTCAGGTAGAGGTCTCTGCGTTGGGCTGATCGCTCATCCAGAGGAGTCCTACCGAGTGTGGTGTATCAGTGTGATCATGAAGCCTCAATAATGAGGTGACCATGGCGTGTTTTTGCGCTATGGGGAAAAAAAATGGAATAAGATCACAAAAGTTCCTCAGTCACAACTGCTTGTCTCTATAGCAGGATTAAAACCTAACCCTCCCAAACACCACACCATAGTATCCAGCCCATCTGTAAGGCCAGCTAATGTTAATGTACTGGATATGCATGTATACATTATTAAATTACATGTAATTCATTATTCTTAGAGTCTACCTCAACTTTTATAGGTGAAGAATTCAGGGAGTGATTTTAATCTACATGTTAATGATAATAATAGGTACAGTTCTGGATCAAACTGTTTTTTTAGCAAAACAGAATATAATGACTGTTTAAAATCATGGTCACCAAACTTTACACATCATTCTGAACGTCATACTCTATATACCTATATGAGCTATCTGAACAACAAACGATAACTGGTATTTGTTAAATGGTTCATTACGAATATGTCTAAGCATGCATACATTTCTTTCGGTAAAAACAGTCCAAATAAGTTAATGTGGAGGAGACTATAGGTCACAAAGGGCCTTCATAAGTGGAAATTTTGTAATTTCTGTACAGTGAATTGCAGAGAAAAATGGTAAATTGTAAATATTTTGGTCAGAACACTCTTGGATGATAATTCACTGACCAAGACAGAATATAGTATTAATAGTTGGGAGTGTGGGGGGTGGAAGTAACATGAGTACCACTGTGATAGAGAACAAGTTGAAATACTACATTAAGAGTAAGGCAACAGCCATTAAGATTGCCTGTAACACCTTCAAACCTCCTCCTCTGAATACTACTAGTGGTTAAAATCTTCTCTACATTTCAGCGGAAGAAGCATGCAACGTGTGGTGTTACAAAAGAAGTGGAGGTTATAAGAGTCGAGGATGGACATTCCCTGATGGCACAACCTGTCAGAGTTATCGATCACGATACGGGAAGTCTATGTATTGCATCAGTGGCAGATGTGAGGTAAGGTCTGTGGGAGATGTGAGGTAAGGTCTATGGAACATTCAAGTCTACTTTTAAGAGCATTTTAGTGAAAAAAATTGGCATTCTGCCACATGCAAAGAGAAGGATATTTTTAAAATGGTAATTGGTGCTACCACCTTTTCTGAATAGAATGTTCGTTGTGGGATAATGCCATTCAAGTAGGGAATGTGTAGAAGGATAGTTCCTTCCTCTACCAAAAATGTTCCCACACAACTTCACTACATTCAAGAAAGCTAAGGTCTGTCATTCTTGTGATATTATATAGTGCTGCTTAGCTCTGACTTTCCTCTAGTGCTCTTACCATCAGCTCAAATGTAGGGTTCATAAAAAGCCTTGATCATCACTTCCTCTTGCCTCCAAGACTGGACTCCCCAGTCAATGTGCTTGTAACTGAAGCTTGTCTCAATGGACAAACTGTAAGTTACTCAAAGGAACATGCTAGAATTGTATAAAAATACAGAAGGACTCCATATTAATGTTATTACAGCACCTGTTTACAAAATCTGATGAGATATTATTGATGTAGTTTACTGAAAATTAGTAATGTTAAATAAATAAAATCAGTGCAGTAGGAAAGAGGAGTGGATAAATACTCTTCTTTAAGATATTGCGCTTTCTGAGAACAGACCATTCAGCCATGAGAATGGCCAAGGTTGTCATTTGATCCAGATACACACTACACACAAAACAAAACTTAGAGCAATTAACACCATGTTCGGCCTGCAATTCATAATAAAACATAACATGTATGTAACCAACATGGCAGTCTTCTTCAAGCAGTTAATAGCTGAACCAAGAAATTCCTTATTTTTATTGAATTTGGAAGTACAACATTATTCACACAAGCCTGCCACTGGACCCCACCCCAAGGTAGGTCAATCCAATTCACATATTAATCTCCTTTTACTATCTGCAGCCAGGATCTAGACTAGGCTAGAGCTGGATAACTGAGGCAACTTGGTTCTTTCCCAGCAAAGCGTAAGAGACATTCCTCCTCTCAAGGCATCAAGACCACCACTGTGGCCCATGCAGGCTCCTATTCAATGGGTACCAGAGTCTCTTTCTTTGGAGGTAAAGCAGCCAGGGCGTGAAGCTGACCAATGACATCCATTTAGTACCAAGATTAAGAATGTATGCAGCTATACCTCCATTCTCCCATATGCCTTCATGGCATGTACACAAACTTCTTCTTTCACCATTTTGCTTCCTCCCAAGTGACCCCTCAGTTTCCATAGCAAAATTTTGGCTGAGTATAATTTTTTGTACTGACCATACCATTCTCCTACATTGGACTATCCCAACATTACTTACTTACTCCATGGAGCAGAGTCCTTCTTGAGAAGCTAACTGTTTCTGCAGCTAGTCAAGAAATTCCCCGCATTTTTGGAACCTGAAGGTTCCTCAACGTACTCACAAGTGCCTGCCACCTGTCCCTATCCTGAGCCAACTCCATCCAGTCCTCACAACTCCCTCCCACTTCCTGAAGATCCATCTTAATATTATCCTCCCATCTACTTCTGGGTCTCCCCAGTGGTCTCATTCCCTCAGGTTTCCCAACCAAAACCTTGTGCACAACTCTCCCCTCCCCCATACATGCCACATGCCCCGCCCATCTCATTCTTCTCGATTTTACCACCTGCACAATATTGGGTAAGGAGTACAGATCACTAAGCTCCTCATTATGTAATTTT
>JGI24700J35501_10929731_pt1 | contig 9996 bp, 8 predicted proteins | sample TergutTh196P1_FD_35501 | JGI IMG/M metagenome (IMG submission 35501) | reverse complement strand
AATATTAAACATATAATGTGATAATGGGGCTACATGTTTCGACTCTACTGAGTCATCTTCAGGCCCTCGTGTACTAGATCTATACAAAGAATGCACTCAGTAGAGTCGAAACATGTAGCCCCATTATCACTTTATATGTTTAATATTACTACTGTTGTCAATATATATATTTCCATCTTACACAACAATTAATATTAAAATTCACACATTTAAGTGTTACAAGTTAATGGCAACATGTTTCGGTTGCCCTTGCGACCGTCATCAGGCCAATTTTTTACAGATAGTGTGCCTTCCATGCACGTACAATATGGGATCCCATAACGTGTACAAAGTTTACTGCTGTTGTGTTTGACAGACCTTCACCCCCTTTTAAGACATCATATAATGAACTATCAGATCTGGTGAGAGAGTGTAACAAATCAGTAGCAGCAAGTCCATTCATAGAAATAGTTTTACTGCACTTATCTTCTATGGGATGGAATTTAACGCTGGGGGCAGTAGCTTGCCAGGTCATGCAGATCCTCCCTTTCTTTTTACTACATAACACTGAGAAAGAGAAACCACATATACTACAAGAAGGAGGCTGCATCAGCAGAAGTCAAAAATAAACAAGGACTTTCAAGTCACATATAGCAATGGAAGGTATCAGACATGTATAGGTAATCAATGAATAACTTTACTGCATATAACATAATGAAATTGATGGGTCATTGTTCATCTGCTGGTAGTGAAGGGGAGAAGTGATAATGCCTTACATCATGCATCTTACCTCTCCTGGAAGCTGTCACACTGCTCAGGGTTCCATGTCCCCTTCTTGAGTGCAGTCATGCACTGGACTGCGAGACTTTTGAAACACTGCCGCCGTGCCGCATTATGTGGCGGGTTGTCCCACAGAGGAGTGGCACGGACATATGTCCATGCCAAGAAAACATACTCCATGACACTACCCCAATGTTGGCTGTCCACTAATTGGCGTCCCTGCTCCAGCACACATTTCTGTCAACATTCATAATTATAATGTGAAATGTAACCTCCAGTTTGTAATTCCATTGTATTATATTTAATTCAAATTATGCTATAACAAAAATTATTGTAACTGGTTATACATCTTAAAAGTATAAACTGTATTTAAGGAATTATACAAATTCAATCTGAGCACAGAATAGGAATTGTGGATCAGTATGAACAAAAAAGACATTTGCTGAAGAGCTTTTAGTACATACCATACCACATTCCATAAAAAAATGTAGAAGGTGCCAACATGTATTATAAAATAATACAATGTATATAATTATGTGCAATCGCCAAATTTGGTTGGACTGTGCTTCCCCATCCCCCCTATAGTCATGATCTGGAGCTGTCAGATTTTCATCTTTTTGGGCCACTGAAGGATACACTGCGTGAGACAAGGTTTGAAGATGACGAGAGCGTGATTCATGCAGTGAGGACATGGCTACGTGAACAGGAAACGAGCTGGTACAGGGAAGGCATGCATGCCCTTGTTTCGCACTGGCGTAAGGCCGTAGACGTAGATGGAGATTATGTGGAAATATAACATGTGTAAAGGAAACATCCAGTTATACTGCGTGTGAATTTCATACATTCTGTGTAAATAGTTTCCGAGAAAAAAAAATGTGGGGCATTGCTTTCTGAGCAACCCTCGTATATTACGTAGTGTTGCATATTACGTAGTGATACCATCTGACTAATTGTTGTGTTTTTGACTGCATGTAGACGTGAATATACACAGTTGTATATTACGTAGTGATACCATCTGACTACTTGTTGTGTTTTTGACTGCATGTAGATGTGAATATACACATAATTATATACATTGTATTATTGACTTAACACAATGGGGATGACACACCTTAAGACGTATAATAGAAATTGACCAGACTTGACTGAGAAATGAACACATTAATATTTCGACGAGCGGACAATTATACATTTTTTAGTACAGTTCTGATAACCATATCTACACAATATAACACAAGACTCTTTATTCTTATTTGTATATGATGCACAGTTTTTAGAGTTATTACAGCAACTGTGTCCAAAGAAGAACACCTCAACCTTTAAATAACTGGGTTGCTATTTAAATTGTAGTGCATGGTTTACAAAAAGTTTATTATTTGAACAGAAAAAATAAAATTATGAAATGAATGGCATTTTGTGGAAAATAAAACAGATTCCACAGCATGTCTTAAAAATGCAGTAAAGTTCTCGTTGCCTAAACACATAAAATGAAATTCTAGGAGTGTTTTTAAACGTGCATTCGCACATGCGAACGTAAGTAATTTAAAGGTATAAACATGTGGTGCATTTACAGGAGAAACATGGAAGCAAGACAGACTTGTGCCATGCAGATTCCTTGATTCCTGGCATCAACATGTTTTAAGTGCATGCTTGCAAACTACAGCAGATAGTCAAATAATTGTTTGTCAGCAAAGAAATACAAAATTTCTGAAGCTAATGTATGGTGATCAAACAGACCAAAAGACAGTTACTAGATAAAAGTTTCACCACTGTTGATCTAAAAAGAGGTAAAAAAAGGGTGAGAAAGTAAGTCTGTGCAAGAGAATTGTACATGAGAACAGTATGTGGAAAGTAAATTAAACTCTTTGTCCCTAAATCTGCCATTGAAAATGAAGGTGATATTAGCAGCACTTTCCCACATTGTATTGTGCTTCAGACACAATAAATCTTTAAATGCAAAAAGCAGAGGCAAGTGAACAAAATCTTGTACCTTGAAGGCCAGCACATGTGTGGCAGCTCTGCTATATGCAGGTGAGTCAGTCTTTGAAGTGAGCCTGGAGTTGGGCAGTGACTTGAAGATATTCTTCTTGAGATAATTGAGACGATCCTCCAGTGGATGAATATCTGGTGCTGGCAGACTGTCCTTGATTTCCTGTCAAAATATAATTCACCATTTATTACTTATTAATTCTTTATTACCCAACTTGAAATTACTGTGGAAAACATACTTACTTCTCCCAGCTGTGGGTGCTTATCCACTAGTTGCTGGATTATATCAATAAGCTGATCCTGTGACAAGCCTTTCAGTGCTGCCTGGAGGGGAGTGAAGGAAGGTAACGATGCCTTTTCAGTACGGCACTTCTTTGAGTTTGGTGACATCTATGTACATAAATGCAGAAAAAAAGTTGTCAGGCCATTCACCCACAAAAACTCTAACTGTAATCAACTGAATAAGGATATGCTCTTCAATTAACAATGCTACACAAACAAAATGACATAACAAAATTGAATATGGTGTACTCTATAATGTAGTGCACAAAATTACCAATGGTATCCTTTGCCATTTATTGAGCTTCCAATTTATAACATTTCATTAACACATAATGATATATACAAAGAAGTTCACAAGTTGTGAAGTCAGGTGGAATGTGGGTCAATAGGCTAAGAAATGCTGCCAGACAATACTCATTAAGTCTCTGAAATTGATCCTTAAAAATATGTGTCCATTGGATTTGGTGCTGATACAAGATCATGGATGGACAAGACTTTCACATAAGACCTTTTTTTTAACTTTTTAAAGAACATCTAACAAGGACTTTCACATGTTTCATGTTTATCAAGGTTAATAAATCAAGGAAGGTAACCAGTACAGATAGAAGATTATTAGAATATGCCAAATATGTCAAGCAAACAGGCTGTGAAGATGTAAAACACTGAATGAAGGTGCCTCAGGATAAGTCTGATGGGGATAAGTTCTAACAGTCATGGTACTATACCTTCAAATTCCTTAAGAATTATATTTGTAGATTAACTGAGCAGATACTTATTACTCAAATAAGCTAAAGGGGTTCTTTACGTAATTATTTGGCCATGCAGTTAAAAACACTTGCCACTTAAAAAATTACTCTGAATGTGGTAATACATCCCGATTAGTGAGCTAGAATTTTTCTTTCTTTTATCTCACAGCAGAAACAAATTGTTTTGCTATGCTGAATCTTTCTAGTCTTGGCCTCTGTTGTCATTATTCACAACACTCTAGGTGCAGGTTTCCTATTCACTGCACTTCCTTTACAAGTCTTTATTCAAAATTAAAATATAAGCAGCTATGGAGAAAGGTGACTGAATTAGATAGTATGTAGATTCATGAGATTTTATCATATATCATAATTATTCTGTGTTTTGGTTCATGACATATTAGTTCATGTCACTGCTAGTTGAACTATAAATTCATATTTCTATCAAGCCATAACCTTGGCCTGACATTCTTCATCTCCCTTTTAACACCTATCTTCTTCTATGTCTTTAAAATGGATACACTAAAAATCCACTGCAACACTTCCTATCCTCACCTTGCGACATTTCTCAGGTGTTGGGAAGAGTTCCTTAGGGTCATTGAGAAGAAGTCGTTTGCGAGGAGTGCTTCGCAATACAATTGTGCTCTTGGCAGGACTAGCTTTAACAGGTGTGCGGTCATGGTTTGACACTCCATTCTGTTTGCTCTGTTCTATGTCAGGACTCCATGTGGCAGGCAGACGGCGACGACCACGCTGTTGTATCACCATCTCATCTGGTGATGGTGATGGACTTACGTATGATGATGGCAAATTCAAGCTCACATTCCACAGCCCTCCAGTGTTGGAGTTTGGTGCTGCAACATAGATACTCAGATCAATTGAAGTATGATGATGATTCCACCCAAAAAAACAAAGCAATTACCTCTTGAATTTTGAAGACAAAATTACTCAGGCTTGCAAGAGTCTGCAACACTGAATTGTTACATGTTTGCAAAATTTCTGATAGCTGCATCTTCCTGATGTAAACAAACATGATTAATATTCTAGACATAATCCATCATCTTAAGTTTCTCCAGTTGTAACATATAAAAAATGTATCACAAAATATAAAATAGAGACAGGTTCCTACCCCTCTGGTGCCAATCGTTTTACTCAAGACAAAATTCATATAAAGGACCCAAAAGAGTAGGAACACTGTCTATTCAATGGCAAAAACTGATACAGTTTCTAAAATGCTGCATTTGAATCAATCAAAGATGGCCAGTACTGGTCATGTTTATTGCCATACATCATTGTCAGAAGCCTTTTGACCCCTTGATACAAGAAGCCTTGTGATGTTACAAAAGCCAGAGTGGCAGACTTCAAAAATTACTTTAAAAAAAATGCAGAACTGAAACTTCTGTACATTTGCATTATCTAATAACAAATTCCATGATACAGATTCTTGCAGTCTGCAGTACTTAGCTGCTTTTAATCCATTCAAAAGTTATTACAATCTACAAGAAAAACACATTGCTGGATCCTGTTTGAAATTGTCTTGTACCAGTTCATGCAACATGCCTTGTCCACTGCACCCTTTACTTTCAAGGGAATGATCCCATTTGTCAGGTTGAAACCTCACTTGTAATGCTGCTACATAACAGATCTCACATATTAACTGCTGTACACAAAACTTCAGCTATCATTACACTGTGAAAGGGTACAAAAACTCATTTAGAGTTGGAATGTACTGCTCACATTAATGCCACACACACACACACACACACTTGTGATGGCAGCACACCCAGCAATGGTGCAGTATTTCTCAATGCATTCTGGTGGAGCATATGGGCCAGCTACATTTTAAGTGTTTCTACCAGGAGACATTCTTTTCCTTTGCTTGTAAGAAATATGTTCTTCCTTCACACACGATTTCTCTCTTTTTATTACTTCCTCCAGTTTCTCAGTGTATATCAGACTGGAAGAAAAGATTCTATAACTGTAGACAATATTACATCAGACTAATGGCCCATTCCTACCATTGGATAAGGAATTTCTTGATGTGGATAAGTACTTTGAGTCAGACAAAGCATTTTGACAGAACCATTGAATTCCACCTTTTTCAAAAAGACAGCACACTGAAAATTAAATTGTTTATAAATTTTCATCTTTCAATCCCTTTAGTTTTAAAGCTGAATTAGATCCTCACAGTATGCCACCCAATACACTTATCTGCAACTTCAAGCATGTGAAACAGCTATAAAATTGTCTGCACAGAAACTGCACCAAGAAACCATTAATTTGATTTTGGTGGTGCTGCAGAGATGCAATTCATAATGCACATTTCCATGACAATTATAATGCATAATTTTGTATAGCACATTTCTGTACGCATGTTACGCATTCTACTGGAATGCATGGGGGAACACCTCGTCACTGCTAGATGAACTGCCATCATGCATACGCACACGAATCTGAAATATACATTCCACCTTAGAACAGGTATTTTTCACCCTTGATAGTGTATCAGCACTAAGATGTTGTGTACAATCATTGCTAGATGGGCTGTCTAAAAGAACACAATGTCCATAAGGTATCAACCTGACCAAACCAAATCACACTCTATTATTAGTCTAAAAATATTATGGGAAGTGTAAAATATATGAATTTTGTTATGTAATAATTATCCCTTCCCTGTTTACTTCATGTCTTTTTCATCCAATCATTCAATTCAGAAAGTTTTCTAAACTACACAGTCTTAGCTTTATGTCATCCATGATCGTGCATTGTTCGAATATATACAATAATGGTACCAACAAATGGACACAAGTACACTGAAATTGGTTTATATACACAATGAACTCCTACATATTTTGGCCAACCATGTGGCCATTTTCAGAGATGTAAAATACAAATATTACAGCACAAGTATAAAATGCAATATATCTAAACTTTCTATTTTACATTCCTGAAAATGGCCACATGGTTGGCCGAACATGTAGGAGTTCATTATGTTTATAAATTAATTTCAATACTTGTGTGTATTTCTCGGTACCATTATTGTATATACACAATCTATATTATTTCTTAAAATTATTATGCATCCCGTTGTGTCGAACCAAAAAATACTACATTCTTTCTTCACTACTGCAGTTGACCTGATCTAAAGATATTTCTATTCCTTCTTTGGAATTTGAAGGCTGAGTACCTGGCTTTAATACATGTTCTAAACACAATGGAAATGTGAAAAAGGACACAATTCTGTGGTATTACCTATTGCTGTGACAGGGGGCAAACGGCCATTCTCTGACACACTTAACATGCCAAGTCGTGTGGGTATCTCTGCAAGGGCACTCCTAGTAGTGCGACGATTTTGCTGCTCTGGAGGTGGAGTGTTCATCTTGTCTACAACCAACAAATATGTGCTTAGGGTAATTGCACTTCACACAACCTAGACTAAGCCACAGTTTGTTACAGTGTTTATATTAAGTATAATTACTCTATAAACCAAACTCAGAGGGCGTGTACATGGTCAGTATAACCACAAAACTGAGTTTGCTGTTCCACCATCAGCAATGAGTACTGAGTTACTGAAATAAACATACGATTGTAATTACTTTACTGAGATTTAATAGAGCTGAAGATTAGAATCTATCTGAATGAGGTTTGTAATCTTATTTAAGTGCAAGTAATTGTAAAAACCAAGATTCTTCAGTTGGGTTATTCACTTTAATGACCCTGATTCGAACCGAGTACCAAATGAATACAGATCCGACGACCACCGCAAAATTAATACATTTAGTCATCCATTATGATAGAGTTCATCAACAACGAAATCACACAATAATTTAAATACTACACACTATAGCAAAAATGATGGAGCTTCCAGTCGTATCCTCAGCATCGCAGTGTTCCCGCCTGAACGAAGACACTTGACGGTTTCTGCTTTAGAACTAACGCGTGAGATATTCTAACCATATCTTCAGCATATCAGTTTACATGAAATAACATCATATATCTTTAACACTTGTACTACTAAAAGCAAAATATATACAAAATCTATTGTACCTCACTCAACACAGTCGCAACAAAAACTTAGCACACACAGAGCCGAACTGGCAGACTTCCTTAGTGTGTTTACCCACGCGAGAAATTTCGCGGGAGTGACGGCACCCGTATTCTGATTGGTTGCAGCTGTACATAAGCCTACCAATTGCAGTCATTACATGGATTAATGACCACGCGGAAACGAATTTGAGAAATATAATTTTGATGTGATATTTGCTGAATAAAAAGAGCTTCGAACATAGTCATCTCTATAAAATAATACACGTCATCAGTTTAATTCTTATAATTGCGTTTCGTGTTCTTGTTCAACGCAGCTAGAGGCGGATGGAGTTGGTATTTTGTATATTCTTGAGGGCGCAGGGCGTTGAGATCTTGTCGAGGAAGGGCGGTTGCTGTTTGGAGGGTTAGCTGGTAACATATGAGAAGGGCAAATGCCTATTAACCGCATTTTCCTATTTTCGCTTTACGTTAGGTTAAGTTGGATTGTTCTAGAAAACTTATGTGTTTCAATGCCTCTAACCTCACCCCAATGTAGGGTGAACGCTGTAGAAATTGAGTAGTCATGACTGCATTTGATTAACACTGCTTAAATACTCAGTACAATACCAATATAGCCCAAAAACTTAACGCTACTGTGTAGACGATCTTAACCTAGTGAGTATTATTGCGGTGCTGTCAACCTTTGGAAAAGAGAAAATGACTCATTTGGTGAAATCTGTGCAAATATTAAGAATGTTTGTAATGAAGACGCAGGCAAAACCAATATTACTGTGCAGTTTATGCGTCAGGAGTTGTCACTTCGCCCATCTGCCTTTTAACTCCTGTCCTTCACTTGTGGGGACCACAAGTAAATATAAATTATTCTCAACTTCAGCTGTAAAGAGACTGTCTTTGGAAACTCGGACCAAAAAGAAAATTGTGCTTAGCGTGCCAGAGGCAAGAAGATTGTTGTCCTTAGCGAAACCTGAGAAATGGAATTTGCTCGGTAAGATACTTAAGAAGCAAAATATTTATGATGTACTGTTTACAGTGATTGTATTTTCAGAAACAAAGGTTAAATATGGAATCTAAGCCAATATAAATACTTTATCTTAATTTCTCGGAAATATGTTTTGAGAATTTGTTACCAACAGTACTTGTTCTTCATATTTGTATGGAATAAAATACTAGCTGTAAGATGGGTCTTTGAAATAGAATTTGATGTACCAAAACAGTATGAGGTTTGCATATGATAAGTTTCATCCATTCTTGTAAGATTGGTTGCTGTGTTGTAGGTGCAGTATGCCTGCTGTTGGTATCAAGCTCCGTGACAATGGCTGTTCCATTCTGTCTTGGACGTGTGATCGATATCATCTATACATCTGACCCTCTTAAGATGCGGGAGAACCTTACCACATTGAGTGTGGTTCTTCTGGGAGTGTTTATTGTGGGTGGACTCTGCAACTTTGGACGTGTTTACCTCATGTCTGTTTCAGGTACAGAGCAAGTCATTAGTCTGCTTGAGGTATAACACACAGCTTTCTCAAAGTGGCAATTATGCTAGGAAGGACATGGTAATGATTTATTGTACTTGATGATAGTCATGTTGTCTTAACAGGCCAGCGCATAGTGCAGACACTGCGGCAGACGGTATTTGGTGCCATTGTGAAGCAGGAAATTGCATTCTTTGACAAGAACAAGACGGGTGAGCTGGTCAACAGGTTGTCAGCTGACACATCGCTTGTTAGTCAGTCTGTAACAATGAACATTTCAGATGGCCTGCGTTCCACCGTTATGGTTGTGGCCGGAGTCTCCATGATGGTGAGTAGAATAGAGCTTGTCTGCATGTATGGGTGTCTTTATCAACATTATAGAGAAAAACACATTTTTAAAAGCACCTTAACAGAGTTCAGTTACAGTAGGGTCCTGATTATCAAAGGTAAATGAGACCAAAAGATGGTTGGCTGATCAAAATGTTGGATAATACAGAAGGCTGTTGAAAAAGAGAAGGATAAACACAAACTCAACATATCACTGAATTGCTTATAAAGACAGTACAAAGCAGTATCAAATAAAAATGTCTCAAAAATGATAATATGTTTAATATAACGTAAATATGTAAATGAAAGTTCCTTCGCTTTCCTGCAGTCCCCCTACCCCCACATGTTGTGGTAGATTTTGCCTGGTGTCTACGTAG
>JGI24700J35501_10929732_pt1 | contig 9999 bp, 5 predicted proteins | sample TergutTh196P1_FD_35501 | JGI IMG/M metagenome (IMG submission 35501) | reverse complement strand
ATGTGTGTGTGTGTGTATATATATATATATATATATACACATATACATATATGTATACACACACACACACACACTCACACACACCAAAAGCGCAATCAATTCCCTGCGGACGATCAGTTTTATCCAGTGGGCACTACTGAGCAGGTTTCTACCCTATATTGACCTGAAGACGGAGGCAGCCCATCCTTGCAAAACAGTGTTTTCAGAATGTTGTATTTGAATTAGGCAGTGGATAAAATCCAATTGAAGTGCCACAAGGATAAGAACATAATATTTTCATTTCATTTCAGAAAGAATTTAAATGATATCACACAAGAACCGAGATTTAGATCTACCATAAAAGAGAGGATTTGGTAAAGCGTTACTCCTTAAAAGATACCATTACTTTAAGCAAAAAAATGTTCGTTCAGTTTAACAATTCATTACAACGGCTGCAACTAACCTTAGTTGTCACTCACGCAGAAACACCTATTTTGGTCGAAGTTTGAAATTAACGGCGAAAAATTACCCGTTTTTTAATAGAAATACGTACTGAATATTTTACTACCTTAAACTATTTGTTGTTTTGTATGGAATTTTCATTCTTATTAAATTCGAAATATCCCTTAATTATTTATGTGCCTCTAGGGCACCATTACCAAACACATCCTTTCGTAATGTATTCCAAGTTCGCGCACTCGCAGATTTGAACCGCGGACCTTACGTATGCAAAAACACGACTGCGACATACTCGGCTATAACGTTTGGTGTTCTTCTTGTAACAAAGTGTGCCTTTAAAAAACGGCCCGGTTTTCGGGTTCAGATTCTTGGAATTTATAGGTCGGTAAAACAGAGTGCGACAATACTCATTGGAGTAAACTGGCTGAGAATATGACCCAGTGGCATTCTCTTGTGTACACGCAATGAACCATCGGGTTCCATAAAAGACGCTGGATTAGATGCCTAGCTGGGAAACGATTAGTTTTTCAATAACGAGTATGCTCCACGGAATTAGTTGGTTAATAAGACACTGTTAACAAGAAAGGAAGGAAAAGTTGTAGATGGAAATACAACAATGTAATAATTTGTGTTGACTGGAAAGATACTATTAAAATGGAAACCTCACAAATGCGGTTTTCTAGATCAGCATTACGAGTAACTCTGGAGACACAAAATTAAAAAGTTTTAAGAACAGATGGAAACGAACAATACGCAGAAATACACACATCAACATAAAAATGGCATAAACATGTGAGAAGAACGAATATCGTTATACCGCTAAGAAAGGATGAGAACGGCGTTGTCACAGAACAAGGTGGAGGTCTGCTGAACTCGGGTACGGTAAATTATGTTTCAAAACTTGTTCTAGAAGACGAGGAAGAGTAAGGTAGAGACGAAGAGTAGCGGATTGGTCGCGTTCAGGACAAGTTCCAGGTCCAGGCTCTTGGGAGTATGGTTAGGGTTCCTATGGTTGCACCAAAATTTAATGAACAGCTGAGTAACTGAAAACGTTTGACGGAGGCCTGTGGCATGACGAACAAAACTCGCCTAATGTCACAGGAAAACAATCACTATTCGTCCGCCACCTTCATTTAGATCAGCGACAAGCAAAATGCAGCCCTTCTACTGCTACAATGGAGCCCTGGGATCTATTTCAGAAACACGAAATAAAAAAACTGTAAAATTAGAAAATATTTACTTTTAACCGCATTCATAGAGAAATATTCAGAAATATGTTGCATTCTCTACTATACAACACATTTTTCATACCAAAATATGAACAGAAGTTCCATCTCACGTAAAAGTAACTATGGCACTTTATGAACCGGAAGGTAAAGTAAGGGGTGCTTAAATATAAGAACTTGACAACATGCCGGTCCCAGTGGCCGCGCGGCCTAAGGTGTGGGTCTGCGGCCCTCGCTTGCTGGGATTATTGGTTCGAATCCTGCCGGGCGCATGGATGTATTGTCATTTGTGAGTGTTGCATGTTGTCAGGTAGAAGTTTCTGAGTCGGGCTAATCACTAGACCAGAGGAGTCCTACCGACTGTGGTGTGTCTCTGACTGAATGCTGGATAATGAGAAGGCCCTGGCCCACTAAGGGCTGTTGCTGTGGACAACTACGGCACAGCCTTGCAGACCACAGGTGACACTATAATAGGACGCATGCGCATCGCATGCTGGATAACTAAGGCATCAGAAACACACTCAAAATACTTAATACTTATTGATTTTCCACGGCAACAATGTTTATGCGAACGCGCCTAAGTGTTACGTCATAGTACCCAATGGCCTGTCTTGTTAATAACAGTCATCAGCACCGCCGTCACGCGGCGTGAATTCAGTGTAAGACGCCTGGACACGGCGTCAGTATCAGCAGCCATTGCCGTGATCTTTGAAGATGAGGTGACCGGACGTTTGCTGCAAGTTATTACTTTCTTGGCCGTCATTACGTGGACAAACCAGTTTTCGCGCGCCAAAATTATGGGCGGAAATAGTGCGTCACGGTCCAGGGTTTGCTGGCATCTCGTCCGTTCAGCTGCTGTCTTTTGTTTCTCGTTTTCTGAACGTGATTCCCTCGTCGTGGTTGCCCCGATAATGTTTACTGCCTACCAGGACGGATAGACGGATGGAGTATAAGACCGTGGGGGCTCGTATGCTCTGTACCTGAATCTAAACAGTTTTTACAGACATAAGATTATTAAGAAAAGTGTTACACACCAACTATAATAACAGGACGCAGAGAACAGGGGACAAGAAACATGCAGGTTCTACTTAACATAATAACATGAGAACAAGACACCACAACTTTCTTTCTCGGTCACTCGCTTCCTTACGTGCAGCGTAAACACAACACACAGTAACTGCAGACGCACACGCCGTTCGATTTATACAATATCACGTCATTCTACGTAATATTCGATCTGCAGTAATCTAAACGTCACACAACGCGAATAAATTAGTCACATTAAGGTAACAAGGTAAAATATTTACTTGTTCTTGTCCTTAATTGTACAGCATGCCGTGCAGACGTACAGAACAGTGGCAGTACACTGTACGTTCTTAGCCTTGACAGTGGATGCATTCGAATGGTCAGTTTCACGCCCCGGTCGCTTTGCCCCCAGCTAAGAATTCCAGAGCTGGACTGGACGCTCTGAGGAACAGAAAACTGTGTCCGTGCAGCTACTCGAACCCCAGTTACCCAGTACGTGCATACTCTCTATAATGACTGAGCTACACCGGTCCCTTATTTATAGTAATCTCCTCTTAAGGTTCATGGAGTACTACTGTCACAAGAATCACGGGATAAATTTGCAATCGTTCCGCCGGGGTTACCTTCAATTATATAACAAATATTTTACTGAAACAAATTTCAGCTGCAGAGTGGCGTATGTGTTTTCACTATGGTGTTACCACACAATCCAGTGAGTACAATTTAAGTGTTTCAAATAGCTAGAAGCATTACGCAATACACTGTAGCATTCAGCACAGTACAGAGTACAAGTACAACCTGCTTCAACATTAAAAACGTCTGCAACTCGCCCATAAAATTTATTTATGGTTTTCATCTGATCCTACAAATAAACAGCGATTATTAACTACCTTACCAAGGCAATGCGGCACAGTCCTTGAGAAGCTTGTGGCTTCAGCTGCTCGACATGTTCCCCCCAACCCCTACGTGTTTTATGGAATGCCCAAGGTCCATTACCGTGTTCACAGAGGCAGTTATTTGTCCCTGTGCTAAGCCAGATGAATCCCGTCCACGCCATCCCATCCTGCATCATGTTACTTATGATATATTCGTCACACGCAGTTCCTCCTGTCTCCTGTTACCTCGTACTTCCTAGTCCGAATACCCTCCTCAGTACCCCGTCCATGAACACCCTTTGTACGTGTTCTTCACGCGAGAGACCAAGTTTTAAACTCACATACAACAGCAATTGTTATAATATCACAATTAATTTCAGGCTTCAAACTGTAAACCCATTCAATTTTCGTTCTCTCAAGCAGCACTCCCCGCTACACCACCATCGTTCTTAGGAATTCAGTTTTACCATACAGGTGCTTTAATTTTTCAAAACAAATACACCCTGTACCTGGGTTTCCGCAATAACCTTTGAACCAGCGGGATATTTATGCACACGACATGAAGGTTGTGCCATTAAATGAGGAAATAAGAGGTACGGCGGATACTGGCCTCGAATATTTACAGTCACTTTATGAGTTATGTTGTCCATAGAACGGGGCAGTGGGTGTCGCTGTGGAATATAACGCACTCGTACTGCAGGTGAGCGACATAAAACAAGTTCTGGACGAATAACAGACTATAAATCCATTGCTGAACGCCTGTACGGCACACAGCACAGTTACAGCGTTTAATCCTCCGAACACATAAACATCCAGTTCTTACTTTACGGACAGCACAGTTTGTCTTCATTGTAATAGCCAACCGGTTAATGCTCTATAGAGAAATAATCGCTGTTGCCAGAATCACAAGAAGCACGTCTACAGAACGTACAGCAGCATATTATATCAGGTTTGTTTTTAAAGTTTAAACTAAACAGTGAACACGTCATCGGAGGTATGTGCTTCTGTCTGCGCACTTGACTGCATTAACGTGTCATGGAGCTTGTCCTGTCTTTGAATAAGTGTTAGCGTTTCAAATGAGATTGAATTCGTACAACCAAGATCTATACGAAGGGATTTGGATAGGAGCAGAATGAAACACTGAATGTGATTTACACTTATGCAGTAAACCAACAAACGCACGCCGATAAAATATGGTTTATCACATACTATCACATACTATCACATACTATCACATATTATCATATATTTTATCAGTGCGAATTTGTTGGTTTACTGCAAAAGTGTAAATATTTCTTAATGCACGGATATGGTACATATAAAGTTCGTTAAATAAGATTTTTAAAAGGACTTATAATACTGGAAGGGTTCTTCTGCCTCTCCAGGATATTTACACTACTGAAATGTCGCGTTTTAAAGACCCCCAAATAAAAAAAATTAACCTCGAAAGATTGACTTTTGTGCTGCTTTGTATAGCACTTCAATTGTAGAGCGTCTTCCAAGCGACTAACAAAATTCAGCAAGTGACTATCAGGTTTCAGAAAAAAAAACAGTTAACCAACACTCACGCTGGAACAGAGAGAATAAATCCTTCCAGTTTCTTGATACAGTACTCTAAATTCAACACGAAAATGGAATGTATTCCACAGTTGGTGTTAATATGATTCCACAGACGACTACATTATCGTGTCGCACCAAGAAATTCAGTAGGTTTACCGTAAACTGTGGCACTGTCACTGCACTGAGACTATAATTGCTGGTTAAGACAGATCTACGCAAAGGTGTTAACGAGACAAGGCCACACTGATCTAACTAACGCCACGGAACACTGTCCTTTTTGGAAGTCAACAATGCCTCAGCTAGTCGAAAAAATTCCCCGAATTTTATGGGATCAGAAGATCCAGAACCATGTAGACAAATATCCGACGTATGTCACTTGTCACAACCAGATTAATCGAACCTACGCCCTATAAACGCACCTCTGTAAGATAATCTTAATGTTATCTTCTCATATGCTCAGAGGACTGCAATGTGACCTCTTACAGGTTTATGCAACAAAAGTGTGGCTGCATTTCTATACTCCCACATGCGTCCTGCAAGCCTCACCCATCCCACCGTCCTTTATTTGAACATTCAAATATCACGAAATACATATCCCGAAGCTCTTCAGTGTGCAGTTTTCTCCAGTCCCCTGTCACCTCGTCCCTCTTCGGCCCACACACCTCCTTCAGCACCCTATTCTCGAACACAATCAGTCTGTGTTCTTCCGTTAACGTCAAACGCCAAGTTTCACACCCATATAAAACAACACACAAAATCAAAGTTCTAAACATTTTAATCTCTGAATGTGAAGACAAAAGAGTCTGGACCGAGTGGTTACAGGTTTCTCGCGAATATAAGCTCTTCCTAATTTTCTTCGTGCACGCAATTCCCATTTGTAAGTCTCGTTCCCAAACATCTGAATTTGTCCACTTTTTCAGAGTACTTATGCTGCATTCTGTTGATCAGACACGGAAATATGCTTTGTTTTACTTCTAGAGTCTAAACTACAGACCAACATCCTGTTCGGTGAAGGGACACACTCGTACAAACAACGAATCCATAACGAACGTTTATTAAATTACTCCATAAAAATACTTCCGATTTATTGACTAAGAGTGTAACATTTTTGCAAGCATATTTCTACATAAGTTTTACAGCCACGAAGTTTCAGACGTTAGCATGTCGATCAAACAGGATATCACATAGAAGATCTAATTAACTGTATGGTTAGTTGAAAAAAGGGAAATTATATGCTTGCCGACCAATGGAATTATGTCTTTTTAAAACTAACCGATTCAACTGTGGTCATATTTCAATTATGCGAAAAAGATAAAGATCTACCACACTCCTTTATAAAGACGATAGGTTACAATGCTGTACCGACAATTCGGTCATAACATTAGATTTATAGTGGGAGGCTGCTGGATGAATATGTCTGTCTACCCTGGGCACCGGCACACATCGTCAGATAACCAATGCTCGAGTGCAATATTTCAAAGACTGACTGCATTCCAGAGCTCCCACTCTTCAAGCGGTTATCGAGTGCAACCTTCGCTCTACGTCCCTGGAACTTGCACCTTCACCTCCTGGCAATTATACAACGACGCGTTATATAAGCATCCTCATCACACAAAATACTGAACCAACGTGGTGATATTCGTGGCCACAGTTTGTTAGGATTTTACTGCACAAAACGTTAAACGTGCTTCCTGTTATTACACATTAGTGCACGTAACAGACGGTAACATACTATAACGTAACACTGAGGAGCATTCGGATTTTCGTATCATGAACCCTCTCCAGGTGGTCATACCATTTTAATCTACAGTCGTCACAGTCTTTGTTGCTGTCCACCCAGAGCTTTAATGATATAACATTCGTCCATGTACACGAACGAACGTTACTTAAATTTAGTAACTGACAGATCTCGTTTTTTCATACTTACGTGCCGTTATTTGTTGTAACGAAATAAAATTTATATGTCTGGGGAGAAATTTTTGACTCCTGGAACCAGCCAAAATTTAGAAAGTGGGAATAAATTGGGGGACTATTTTTCATTTTATGGGGTTTCGGTTTACGAGCGGTTTTCGAGAAATGGATTAAGCTCATAAACCGAAAGAAGATTGTATCGATTTTCCATCCCCTCAACATGCTCAAGGTGGTGAGCTGTACAAGTCGATGTGTTTGACGCTAACGCTGTCTGTCAGGCACTCAGAATATTAGAGTGAGCCAATGAGGAGAAATTTCTACCTTTTTCTGTCTTTATTTCTCTTTCTCTCTCTGTCTCATTACATACTAATATCTACACATAGAGAATACGCCAAAAGTGTGTGACGATTTTCGGGTCGCCGTTTTGATGAAATGTGTTGAATGTAAGAAACATAAAAATTACAGAGTGTCACTAACAATATGCCATTTAGTATAAGATTTTTACTTTTTAAAAATTACATCTGTTAAGTGCTCTCTTTGACACGCGACACAGTCAAAAGTACAATGGTTACGTTATACAGCAATGGTGGGAACGTTAGAAGTGGCTACTGACGACGCCGAAGGAGAGTTCTGGTCTCAGCAAGACGTTGTTACATTACACATAGCACTCGAAACAACGGACTGCTTGACAGCCGTGCCTCCCGGACGAATCATTTTACGTTTCGGTGACTCAGCCCGGCCAGCCAGGTTTCCTGACCTCACTGCGCTCGGCTACGTTTCTTCGGGCATTCTTTAAAGCGAAAGCGAATGCGAACAAACCAGGTACGTTTGGCAAACTGAACGACCACATCAGGGACGAAATTAGAGTTACTGGGGCATCGATGTCTGTCTGCTGTGGGTGTTGTGTATGTTGTCAGGTAGAGGTCTCTGCGAAGTGCTGATCACTCGTCCAGAGGAGTCATACCGAGTTTACTGTGTTTAATTGTGATCGTGAAACCTCGATAATGAGGAAGGCCCTAGGGCTTTTGCACCATGAAAAATATGCGTGTATGTATATACATATATATGTTGGAAAGTTTGTATGGATAATATTTCTACCGATAAAGTGCCGTTGGATTTTTACGGCTCGCTATGTATTTGATACAGACGATAATTTCACATATGAAATGTGACACACGCCCGTTTCCTTGTTCACTTTCGTTCCATAAATGAATACTCCGTACTACACACTAGTCTACTTCACTTCGACACATATACAAAGTTCCTTTGTTGTTTAATTAGGCGATTGCGGGCTTGAAGCTTACGCAGAGATGCATTAAGAGTGACGAACAAATCACGTCACGACCACGGAACGGTGCACGCTGGAATGCACTATGGAAGCGGGAATTGGTCGGGATGACGTCATAAGGCGCAGGTGCGCGGCGCAATCAAGTGAAGATCGCAACACGTGCACCCGAAACCACGAGGGGATATAAAAAATGTATATACAAAAAACAAAACAAAAAGTAGTGGAGAAATTTCTGGTCTACCCATTGATGTGCGTGATTCAGAAGCGGCGTGTGTAACGAGTGAAGGAGCAACCAATACAGTCTACAGAAGGGATTCGTTGCTTTTATCGAAATTTGTTGACCGATGTTTATAACACGCCATCGCACTGACATTAATTACTCTTCTATTCGTTTTGCTCTTCCTCTTCTGTTTCCGCCATCCGTCACTTCTTTATCATTCAGACCATCCAGTTTCACTGGCCTCTCCCTACCACTTTTTATCTCGTTATTCTGCCTCTAGTTCCTAACCATCAATCCAGGACCTTCGGGTCACACATGCCGGGAATTCCCCAGTCTCCAAACACTGGAATACGAGCAACGCCTGCATTCCAGTCTAAACAACATTTGACACCGACGTCACAGTGAATAACCGTTGCAGACGCATGATGAAAACATCCAATTCGCCCTAGAATTGTGCGTCGCTGCGGTCTTCGCTACATGCAAAACGGTTTCGGTGTCCACCTTTTCGGAGGAGCATGGCACCTCCATCTTCAGGGCAGCGGATTTGTATCCGGGTAGACGAAGAATGGATTAGGGAGAGACATTCCATGTTAATCCACGATCCATTACACAACACAATGTACTCGGCTACTTTAGATATGTGGATGATATCCTAATAATATACGACGAAAACCTCACAGATATACACAAAGTTCACACAGAGTTCAACAAACTGGCCCCCACATTAAAATTCACCATAGAGACAGAAAAGAACAACAAGATCAACTACCTTGATATCGAAATCCAGAGTAAAGAAGATACACTAATATTCGGTATATACCGGAAACCCACAGCGACAGATGTCATTATACACAAAACATCTTGTCACCCCCCCGAACACAAACATGCAGCGATTCGACATATGGTTAATAGGATGAACTCTTACAGGCTCAATGATTACAATAAACATAAGGAACAACAGGTCATCGAGCAAATAGTCACAAATAACGGATACGACCAATCCATTATAAAACACTTCAAAGAAACCGGACAAAAAACTAATAACAATAGCAAGAAAGAATCATGGGCCACATTTACTTATTTTGGGAAAGCAACAAAGACAATTACTAAACTTTTCAAAGACACACAACTTAGAATAGCATACAAAACCAATAACACCATCAGGAAAAGACTATCCCCAAACATACGCAACAATGACCCACAACAACAATATGATAAATGTGGAGTATATTGTATCACATGCCCTGACTGCGACAGAAAATATATCGGACAGACCGGTAGTACTTTCCATAAACGATACAAAGAACATTTCCATGACTACAAACATAATATAAGGAAATCCAGTTTTGCCACACACTTACTGGACAACAATCATTCTATTGGACCCATCAATGAAATCATGACCGTTTTACATACAATGAATAAAGGCAGACACATGGACACAATAGAGAAATA
>JGI24700J35501_10929733_pt1 | contig 10001 bp, 10 predicted proteins | sample TergutTh196P1_FD_35501 | JGI IMG/M metagenome (IMG submission 35501) | reverse complement strand
ATCCACGACAGAGATCTCCTCGCTGGAGGGGACCTCACCACGAGAGACAGCCAGCACATCAGCTCATAGAGCACCCAAGTACTCTGACTGCTGATTATGGAAGAAAAAAAAATTTATATGGTACAATTTATGAACAATTACAGTATATTAATAGGCATACCATGTTCCTTTGTGCTGTTTCCAAACCAAACAAATTGGGATAAAACAAAGTGCAGACAGTTGGCAGCATACTTGGATTTCTTAACCTCAAATGCAAATATAAATTAACCACTTGGCATTGGAATTCAATGCCCGGTAACTGGCTGAAGATCAGAGTTTGAATTAATTATTTGATTTCTTTTATGCATACTCTTACAGCACACTAACTCCCCAAAAAATTTGTCTTTGAGTTTTCCTTCAAATTTCACAAAATACAATTCAACTGTCCATGTATAACCTCTGTGATTGGAGTTCCAAGTGCTTATCTTCAAAATGTAACTGTCAGATGCCCTTGGAATGTTGACCTGTGGTTACATTCAGCACTCCCACACTCATACTGCTTTCTCTTGAACATGTGAAACGAAGGCTGTTTTTTATTCTTGAAGATAAAGCAGCTGTCTCACCTAGTATAACAGAAACTGGTGCTTTGTGTTCTTGCCTTGAACTGCAGAATGATTTACATGGAGTTTCTCAATGCAGGCACTGTTGTATAATTCTATCAGTTAAGTGAAAAATAAAGCATTGTTATGCAGCTGACATCTTGGTTAGCAAAAAACATATGAAAGGTGATGTCACACACCATGCAACAGTAACTTCATTTTTATTTCACACATTACATTACTGTTGATTTTACATGAGACGGCACCCTTATGACATCAGTGATACTGAAATATGCTATGGTTGGAACTGTGTATTTATACTTCACTTCCTGGTGTGCTGTAATCATATGTGGACATCGTCGACTGGTGAGGCCAGAACAAAACAAATACATAAGGTTGTGAAAGCTGTCTGAGGTTATCACAACTAAATGGTGAGCCCAGAAAGATCAGTGGGGTTGAGGGCTGTGTGTTGCAATTCATTACACTAGGACCCCTCTCACTGTGATCCTGGATCATAGCAAGGTACTCCCCTGTAACTTAGGGCTACAAACCTCAACTTTTGCTTTCACCGAAGTATTTTATGTTGCTGAAAGTTAAAATCAAGTTTTGTGGCAATATTTTGTCACTTTGGTCTGATCAATAAAAATCTGGCTACACCACTGAACATTCATGATAGAGACAGGGGGCGTTCTGAAAGCATTTTGTTCATATTTTCCCAAGACTGGACTCCAGTGCCAGTTATAAGAATGATATGTCCTGGGAAACTAGCCATGCTAGCAGACTCAACTGGCAGATGGTCTTACAAACATGTTAGGAAATCTATTTCAAGGGCCCAGGAGGGTAGAGGAACAGGAAGGGAAGATATTGACTAAACAAACTTCATTGTAACTCTCATAGACATAGCAGGCCAGCTGCAGTGGTGTGTACATATATACTACCATGGGGCTGCCAATGTCCCATAATTGGCACATTCTAGCAGCTACTTTAAACTGGAGTCTGGCATTCTCAGCATCACTCAGCATGCCACCTAAACCTGGTTTTTTGGCCCCAAAGGGATAATTACACATTTAAAACCTTCATACATTTTTGGATAACAGTGCAAGGAAGCCATGTTCCTGCATAAAGTCTAATTGTAGATGTTCAGTAAAAATAAATAACCCTTGGAACAAAAAAAAGAGGTTGTCCGTCACAATACCAACAATAAAGTTCAACTTTTCATTTGGAAAACTGATAATTACACATTCATATTGCATACAGGTGAACACTGATAAGTAAATGGGTGAAGAAGTTGAAATAAGTGACCAGAATTTTAAAAGACAACAAAAAACCACTTGTAAAGAGTCAATGTGCAATGCAGTCTTGTAGGCAGCCATCACTCAACACACATGCCAGGTGTGCAGCAATAGCAATTTCACAGACTTTTTCAATAAACAATACTAATTACAATCGCAAATTACAGTGAAACCTCATTCCATCATTTCTGAAGAGGGAAAATAATAAATGTAAGAAAAAGACAGTTGCATGAAACGCATTAAATGTGTAAGAGAAACAAGACAACAAAAATTAAAGTTCACATTTGTACTTGGACCCACAACAATTTTACATATGAATAACAATAATACCTACAGGGAAGTTAACATTTTTCCAATGAAACCTGTAACTTATAACTTTTTAGTTCAAAACCTTTTGTTCCAGACAAAACGGTGGTAATTCCATGCCTGCCAGTGCTGTGTGCCTAAAATGATTTCAACACTTCTAAAGCAGCATGAACTTTGTCAAAACTTGTAACTGCTTCAAGACTACTTTCTTCTCCCTCTTCCTCCACCCAAGTGCTGCTGCTGCTCACACAATTACACAACCCTTTGAAGCTAGAATTGCCATGTATGGTAAGCCAACTGTCTACAGGGGCACATCCGTTCTTGCTTCTAGGCATATATAGTACTTGTGGAAGGCAACACACTTGTGCAGTTTGGTGGACAATACACAAAAGATATGTTCTAAAGAAATGACATATCTTGCACAGCAGGAGCACAGTTTTTCACAAAGCACATGTTTCTACCTTACGCACCAAAGCTCCTTGACAATAACTGTGGTCATCGACAAATTTTTTTTATAATGTTCCATGTTTTAGAGCAAATGACTTCCCAACTATGATCAGCAGTAATAACATGAATAGTAACAGCAAGTCACATAACTTTCAACTGCCAAACTCAACAAGAATCAAACACCATTATGTGAGACAGTACCACCCTAACAACATTAGAACACAGTTCACAGGTTTTCCAACCTTACAACTAACCTATCACCCATGATGCTCAACCACCTTTCACACTTAACCAACACATGGTGACATGTCACAGGAAAACTTGTAATTTCCAGTATAGGAATGTTGCAGCTACTGTATGACCAAAAATATAACATTATTTCCACTACACATTTTAGAAACAATAATTTTGGGAATACTCCATGTTAGAACCAAGAATTTTAAACAACTGAAATGGGAAACTGACACTTCGAGATCGATGCATCCAACACAATGACATGTTACTTACATGGGCAATTTTTCAAAACCAGATGCAATGAGTGATAGTTGCATTTTACATTACACATGTGAACAATGGACAGAGGTTTCACTGCATTCTAAGGGACACTGTGTCTGACATTCAGTTGCAGCATCAGGTACACAGGAACTGGCAACATACTTTTTGAGTACCTTACAGCACTCTAAAGTAGTTCACTACACGCAGTAGCCACAGCCTTGTGGTTTGTGATAATCAAATATCAGTTAAATCTTGAAAATAATAATCACGCCACCTAACAAATTAGCATGTTGGATCACCTATATGACAAAGATTGACCCACAAACTTCTATTGGAGGCAACACATAACAATAATCATAATAATTATCATAATAATCAGTTCACTGGCATATAGCAGTTGAAGCTTAGGACTGCTTCACAGTATGACATGTGCAGGCCACGATATCATATAGTGATAATAAACATTACGCAGAACATACAAGCTACACAACAAATATTGTCAACCAGAATTTCAAGACTTTTTCAAACACTGTTATCCGGTACATACACACCAACACAGTTTCTCAAGTCATTACTGAAATTTGAATATTTATTGCATTTCCCCTCAAAACTGGTTAATACTGTAAATTGTGTGGTTATGACTTACAATTGAATTACAAAACTTACTAGTATTGGCACAAGCAACAATCACGACAACCATTTCAATCGAACTCTGATTGGTCACCGTAGCATACATGACCAAATGATCTGGCCAGGTGGATTACTACTGAAAACCTGGAAAACTAAGGTCCCTCAGCCCCAAACCTCAAAACCTTCACGAGCAAAAATGACTTGCCAATGACAACAAAATATTTTGACTTCAGGTAAAGACAACCTAAGCCTAATTCCTTGAAGTTCGCACGAACTCAATGCAAGCTGCGTAATGGTAATTCAGTGTAAAGCTTATACAATGAGCAGACTACGCAAACCAACAAACTTCACGGCAAAGACTCTGGGTATGGAGTTCATTTGCCAGTTAGCCACTAATTTTACAGTAAATGGATTCTGTTGTGTGCAGCAGTCCATTGTGGTTATGCAGCAACATGTAGCGCAGTATAATCGTCATTTTCAATACAGCATTCAAACACAAACCCATCTCTCCTCTGCATTCCCTGGCATAAACATTCTCTTAGTGTCACGTGCAGCTGACGGACATTCGGCATCAAGAATTGATGGAGGCTTGCAAAAAGGTACAAATGGGATACTTCACACAATTTTGCAGGCCTCCAACAATATATGATGCTAAACTTCCATCAGCTGTGTGTGACACCAGCAAAGTATTCACGCCTAATGGCTAAGCAAACACTGACCCATTCATTAGCATTTGTTGACATCTGGTGGAGTTGGCAGGAACTCATCGGCCCGTTTGTGGTCAATCAGGGCTTTTAATGTATATGTGTCATGTGGAAGTTCCGATTTCCGTCGAAGCAATGGTTTCTCCTTGTTTCGCACTTTCTGTACCTGTGAAAACCAACAATTAAATGCATAAGAACAAACAACTTTCTTACAAACAATAATGCACACTTATTTATCCATCCAGCAATCCTACGGTAAGTACTTTCTTACAAAAATTACACTTAAATTTTCATTGCAAGACACAGGTTGATTACAAAATTATGGAAATACAAAACAATGCATGAAGATCCACGTCTTCTGGAAAGTGTGCACGCACATGCAAGCACGCACATACACAAACACACGCACACACACACACACACGCAGTATTACATCAGTTCTGGTTGAGAAGATTCTTGTGTGTTTTATTCATTACAGTGATTAAAAGAAACTGAGGTGGGCAAATAACAAGAGAAACTGAGGAATGCACATAAAATTTTACCCAGAGAGCTTCAAGGGAAAAAAACTATTTGGAAGAACAGGTGCAGAAGGAAAGATATTATTAAAATGCATGAACAGAAATTGGATGTTAAAGTCCCGAATCATCCGTTGCCAGGCTTCTGTAAATTCGGTAATAAACCACACCAAGTTCTACAGCATCAGTGATTTATCTGATAACTATCAGCTGCCACTTCCTCTTGGTTGGATTGTAACATTAATACAGCCGCCTCAGCCAACTGCCCACGTGTGGCAGGAAGTAACATACACCAGCTGTTATGTAAAATAAGAAGCTGGTATAAAAGAAGGAATTTCTTGATAAAATGGGCAACTGTAAACTTTTCTGGGAGAAATTACACCACGCAGTCTATTGGTGGCCACAATTTAACTTGTCACAAGTTGCAGCTATGGAACATTTGAATAACTGACAATGGGTGCCTTGAACCAAATTGAAGCAACTCAAAATACAGTATATGATATATCAGTCACCTCTCTAGCTTCAGCTTCCAACTTCTCATAGGTCATATCATCATCAGCATCACCATCCAGCGGAGAACCCATATCACCAATGCTGCTGTCTATACTGTTAGTGCGTGAAGGGGCATAACCTGGATTCCTCATGGCCAGCTCTTCAACTCGCGTCCAAGCTTCATCTCGGTCCCTTTGGCGCTCTTTCTCTCTTCAAATGGTGTGAAAAACACAAGGATGATAACAAACAGCAGGCCTTTATAATAAGAAAATATGACATACTGAACACAAGTATGGTCATGCCCTTGTCAGTGGTGACTCTGCACCTGTGGTCCGGCAGGAGGTGATGTCCCATTAATGATTACCATACATCCATACGGTCGCAAACATTCACTTTTGGGGCAGGGGGAACTCTGTCATAAATGCAATAAATACCATAGCCTGTAGATCAAATATCTTTTATTTTCATTTCTATTCTATTGTGACATGTTTCAGCCACTGTGTAGGGCCATTGCCATACAATTTGTGTAGCATTACAAGGAAAGTACACAAATGTACAATTCCAAATGTCTGAAACAAAATAAACAGTGGGATCCCAAAGCAATGTATCTTACTGTTTAGAAACTGCAACATGTGGTGTGATGATGCAGGCAGGCAGGCAGGCACGCGCACGCGTGCGCACACACACACACACACACACACACACACACCAAGTTTCATGTAAAATGGGTTTTCATTTCGTGTATATTAAATTAAACAATTTAATTTATTACGTGTTATTTAGTTATGTTATCCATGGATTTTTATTCAGAACAAATGAAGACATGCCGAAATAAGAGATGGAAAGCCCTAATAATGTCATTTAATAGTGCACCCTCTGCTGTCAATAGTCTGGTACCCATCCAAGGGCAGCAAAGTACTCACTTCTGTCTCTCCTGTTTGTACTGTTGTGTACATTCATCAAATAGTTTCTGATTCATTTCCATGAAGAGTTTCAAGGCATTGTAAATTAATCCATGTATTGTTCTGAAATTGCAAGAAGGCACAAGTTTAAATCAACAGGGTACAATAAAAACAATGCACAGTACTAGCCGAATAAAAAATAATGTGTTGTGAACATACTCACTTATTCCAATGGGATTTGGAGTTCCGGTAAAGTGATGGGAACATGATGGGAAGAATGTCGGCAGCATTATCACTAATTAGAGACATTATATATTCATTGTTCCAGTAATATAATGCTCTCTCTGCAACCTGTAACACATTAAAGAGAAACAGTCATTGAGGGCAATTTGTGTATGGTAGAAACATATCTCCCATGCAGGAAATATGGAAGATAACATTCCAATGCTGGCCTCTGTGCACTGTATGGCCATAAATGCATTATTAGGGCACTTAAAATTTAAAACTACCCTATTCTAAGCTGTATTCAAATTTCAATTCCAGTGCCACTGAAGGGTTAAGGGGGGAACAGTTCAATAAAAGTGCCACTACACAAACACATACTTTTAACCACGTAACCGTTTGCTGAAACTTAGTAACATTCAATAAATGCCGGAACACATAAATGTGTAACCATCTCCACACTACACACACAACATGCAAGATATGAGACACCAACAACAGTACTGCTGAAGACGCAAGTCTTCTGGGATGTGACACCATGTCCTTGGGGAAGTGATTCTTCAAGTTGTGAAGGCACTGCGATCATCCAACATCAGGAACTACTCACCTAGCATCATATCACAGACAGCCTGTATCTTCATCCCCTGAAAGATTAGGAGATTACCTGAAAGTGTGGACTGGAGACACATTTTGCCAACTGCCGAAACAATGGATCCATTACTTTCTGAAATTCTGCAGGTTCAATAACATCCAAGATTTCTTCTAGTTCATTCAGAAACATTACCTGCAATAATATAAGAATATTGCATGAGGTGTATCAGAAGCACTATATGGTTTTTGCAATGAAATACCATTCTAAGGTGAAGTGAAAAAATTTTATTAACACAGAGGTGTTTCATGTTGATGAGAATTCATGTTAATCTTTACAGTCTGAATGTGGCATTTTGTAGGTGTCACAACATGTTGTAGCATTTCTGTAGAGATGCCTTGACTATGCTCCGGAATTTGCTGTTTTAAGCCACCAACTTGGCAGAATGTGTATGCTCTTGATATAGCACCAGAGGCAGTAGGCTGGTATTGCAAGATCAGGTGAGCAGGCAGGCCAGGTGCTGTCAGTGGAATGAGAAAGTGAGAAATAGTCTGGCTGGAAACAATGCCATGAGAACCTGCAAGGCAATCCGTGCCGTATGAGCAGTTGCTCCATACTTCGCTGTGCATGATGCTGTTCAGTGAAAGCAACGCTCAATGTGCAAGCAGGTTTTCAAATTTCAAATAGCTTCAGGTGTTCCTGGCACACCTGGCCTGCCCGCTTGCCTTCTCTTGCAGTACCACACTACCTCCTTTGGAGCTACATCAAAAGCATGGCACACAAAACACATCCTGCCAATACTGATGACTTACAGCAGTGAATTCAAGGGATCCCTTATGAAATGCTACAGTGTGTTATGGTACCCTTTCTATCATGACTGCAGAAGTGTAATGAGTGACACGGTAGTCTCTACAAAGTATCATATTCAAACAGTAATGATTAACATGAATTCTCATTGACATTGAATGTATCTGTTAGTGTTGACAAAATTCTTCCACTATGCCTTAATATGGTGTGTGATTTAAAATATCATCAGGTGTTTCTGGCTCAGCCTATAAAAAAAGTACACAATCACTATTAGTCAGACTGTTTAGTATAACATGAAAGAAATGGAATGGTAACTGTGAATAAGGATGATAAATGAAAGAATGACTAAGTGAAATAGGCAGCAAGGCAAGAATGATTTAGAGGTAGTACTGGAAGGTTTTTATTGCAAAAATGCACACACAGTAACTAGAAAAGTGAGAAAATCAGGTGGGGAAAAGTAAAAACTCATGGTTGCTATTTCTGTCAACCCACACCACTAGATGTGACCTTGGCAGGGGAGTTGCATGGGGAAGTCAGGCAATCAGATGTTCCCGAGTAATAATGCATGTATTATACTGTGCTGAAGTTCATTTTTGTCATGTGCCTATGGGATAATTCTACTATTTTCAGTTTTAATACATGCCACCCCATTGTGTTACAATACAAGACCAAAAACAGGAGTAATTCAGTCTGACACAAGCCGACATTAATAAGTCTAATTGGTTTGTTTTATCAACAAAGACCTGCACTGGACTAGATTCCTTTTGTTTTAGCCTTCTACTGCATTACCCAGTGCTCTAACTCCTTACAATCGGGGCACAACAATAACTTTATGCTTGTTATACATAAAACACATAACAACAGCAAATGGTGGAATGACAGATATAGTGATACAGACTGACAATTATGACAGGAACTGTATATTTTCTGTACACAGTTACCCTGATGATACAGGACCATACACAAGCTGTTACAGCCAAAGCCTTTCTGATCAGACACACATAGTACTCAGACTGGGTTGTTTATTGAACAACACTTTCAGTATCTATGATTACACACAACTGAATGATACTATGTTTGAAAACAGCAAGTTGCAAATGATGTGGAAGGAAGCAGTTATGGCCTAACTAGTTACCATATCAGCATTTGTTTACAAAGAGTGAGTGATGCAACCTTAAAAAAACTCACTCTGCATAGCATCCTCAGAACAAAGAATTACCTCAGGATGTCAGACACACGAAGCTGCAGTGGTGCTCAAGTGCAACACTCAGTCTGAGACCTGTACTAACTTCATAAAATGAGCAACCAAACTGCCTGCCTCTACATTACTGTAACAACATACGTAGGGGGGCCCAAAAGAAACCGGAATATTGTAATAAAAAATTGTGTATTTATTTTTAGGTGTTACAAATTGAATCTCCTGCAAAGTGCTGTCCATTTTGGTCTAAACGTGTTTTACACTTTTCGAAGCAGTCCCGAAACTCTTGCAAAGTAATGCCTTTTAATGCCTCCGTCATTTTTTTCTTCACCTCTTCCACGTCCGCAAAACGTTTTCCTTTGAGGACTTTTTTCATTCGGGGGAATAAAAAGAAGTCGCATGCAGCGAGATTGGGTGAATATGGCGGGTGGAGAAACTGGGTCATGCTGTTTTTGTTTAAAAATTGTTTCACACTCAAGGCTTTGTGCGCTGGCGCGTTGTTGTGGTGAAGCCACCACTCCCCACTTTGCCACAACTCGGGGCGTTTTCATCTCACCGCGTCACGCAAACGTTTCAGAACTTGCAGGTAAAACGCCTGGTTAACAGTTTGACCGTTAGGAACGAATTCTGAGTGAACAATGCCGTTTGCATCAAGAAAAGAAATGAGCATCGTCTAGACATTTGACTTCATTCGCTGTGCTTTTTTGGGACGTGGTGAATTTGAACTCTTCCATTCGCTTGACTGCTGCTTCGTCTCTGGGTCGTAGGCGTAGCACCAGCTTTCGTCACCAGTAATGACCTTCGAAAAAAGGTCAGGGTCGATT
>JGI24700J35501_10929735_pt1 | contig 10002 bp, 6 predicted proteins | sample TergutTh196P1_FD_35501 | JGI IMG/M metagenome (IMG submission 35501) | reverse complement strand
CCTTTAACAGACCAGCAACTGGCGGCGGCGATGGTGGCGACGGCGGCAACGGCGGCAATGGTGGCAACGGCGACCAAGGCGGCGGAAATGTCGGCGGTGGCGGCAATCAAGGCGGAGGAAACATCAGTGGTGGCGGAAACGTTAGCGGCGGCGGTGGCCACGAAACAGACGGCAACGTAACAACACAAGCGCCACGTCCACCAGCCAATAACGCAAACCAAGGACAAAACCAAGTTGCAACGGCTCCTCCTGCACCAACGCCACAGCCTACTCCGCAACCAACTCCACCGCCAGTAATTGAGGCTCCCGAGGTTGAAATTGTAACAATGCAACCGTTCTCAATAGAAAATGGCTCTGGATTTATATTGCCAATGAGCGTTATTGCAAGCACTTTAGCAGATCCAAGCGCAATAATTGTCTTAAATATGGGCGAAATGGGTACAATAACCTTAAACCGTGCAACTTTGCTATCTTTAGGGGCTTTGTTCGGCGAAATGATTACCTTTAACGTAACGCTAGTCAATGGACAAGTTGCTATCGAGGTATTATTAGACGAAACTCCTCTAAACACGGTAAACGGCGGTTTGCGACTTGCTTTGCCAAACATTGCACCGTTCGCTGTTCCCGAAAATGAGGTTACAGTTTTGTTGACATCTAACGGAACAACTAGCCTAATCAACAAATCTTTTGTAGAAAATGGAACAGTTTACGTGTTAATAGATAGCCCTGGTACAATAATAGCAACCTCCAATTTTACGCCATTTAACGATGTAGAGCCAACTAACTGGTTTGCAGGAGTTGTCCAATTTATTAGTAATCGTGGAATGTTAGCTGTCAACACTTTAATAAACGGAGTTGGAAACTTGTTTAATCCAACCGTGTTGACAACGCGCGGCGAAACCGTCAACGCATTTTTCGAACTGGAAAATTTTGCAAATGGCAATTTCTTTGGCGGAACAACAACTTTTAGCGATGTTTCTTCTGAAGATGCACACGCAAACGGCATAAATTGGGCGGCTTCTGTTGGAATAATTCAAGGGTTTGGCGATGGCACTTTCCGTGCGGACGACAATGTAACTCGCCAACAAATAGCTATTATCCTAATGAATTACGCAAACGTCATCGGATTAGATACCTCCGCAAGGGGATATATTGGCGACTTTAGCGACTTTACACAAATTGCTCCGTGGGCAGACGATGCTGTTCGTTGGGCTGTTGCCAACAATTTAATGCAGGGCGATGGCAGTAGCTTTAATCCCAATAACAACGCAACTCGTGCCGAAGTTTCGCAAATTGTGCAAAATATGATTAGGTTGCTAGTTAGATAAATTTTGCAATATTGATATAATTCTATCGCAAAAGTACCGCAAAAGTTACCATAATTTTGCGGTACTTTTTTTGGGAAATTTTTGCAAAATTTTGTTGATTTTCGCAAAAGTTTATGATAGAATATTTTGTACAATAAATTAAAATATTTTAGGAGGACAATATGGAAGAATATAAAACTAAAGGCGTATGTTGCCGAAAAATATCTTTCGAAATTGAAGACGACAAAATAAAAGAAGTACATTTTGAAGGCGGTTGCCACGGAAATTTAGTTGCAATTAGTCGGTTGGTTCAAGGAATGGAAGCAGCAAAAGCCGCCGAAATATTAACTGGCGTTGATTGTGGCGGCAGGGGAACATCCTGTACTGATCAATTTGCAATAGCATTAAAGGAACATTTAGCAAAATAGCAAAATAGCAAAATAAATTTACAAAAAATTGTAAAAAATATTGACTTTTTCAAAATTGTGTGATAATGTTTAGTAGATGTGCCTCTATAGCTCAGTTGGTAGAGCAAATGACTCTTAATCATTGGGTCTAGGGTTCGAGTCCCTATAGGGGTATTTTTATTGGGAATTTTGAATATTTGTATTTTATAGTAAATCAACTTAAAAAAATGCGGGCGGATAATATCCGCCCCTACGTTCCTTTCATTACAATTTTATTACATTATTTGACAAATGCAAAAAAAGCATTTATACTAACTTTGTAATAAATTATTTTAAGCAACCGAGAGGAGATTTTTATGTTAAAAAATTTAACAAACAAATTTATTGTAGCGTTTGCGCTACTAGCGGTACTTGCTTTTCCGAGTACATTTATGGCAGCGGATGTGGGGATTCCAGCATTTACGCATCTTACTGTAAATGAGACAAGCATTAACCAAGGACAAACCGTAACATTTTCGATAAGCACAGTAAACGCAGCCTATGTATTTGCCGAGTCCGCAGGAGTACGCATTCCTGCAACAATGCAAACAGGCGATAACGCAACTCGCCGTGCCGTTTGGACGCTCACAGTTCAGCCATCGGCAACACAAAGTGTATCTATTTTTGCAAGCCTTGACCAAGAAACTGTAAATGCCGCAAGCATTGTAATTCCTATTACAGTCAACGCTTTGGGAGCAGTAACGCCTGTAACTCCTACTGCGCCTGTTCCAACGCAACCTGTTCAACCTGTGCAACCACAACCGCCGGCACAAACTGGCAACGTAATTTTTGATGTATCTGAAACACAGGCAACCGCCGCTGGAATGGTAACTTTAACAATTATCACAAACAACGAACCTGGCACAGTTTGGATTAACGTTTCCGAAAGATTTGTGCAAGCTACTAGAATATCTCAAAACGCAACCGAAAGCGTTTGGGAAGTAAGTTATCGACCACTCAATTTTGCTCCGCACCAAATTTTGGTGTACGCCAACCAGGAGTACGTTTTGGACGGCTCGGAAGTTAGCCAAACAGTATCTGTTCAGTTGACCGCACCGTACGTACCAGCTGTATCTCCTGCGGATATTTCTCGTAGTTCGCTAAATGCAACTTCGATAGACCTCGGAGCACAAGTTACGTTGACAGTACGCACAAATGCAGATGTAAATCATGTTTGGGCAACGGTTGACAGAGCGAGAGTAAACTTAACCAGAGGTTCAACAACCGCTGGTAATAATCCGCAAACAACTTGGACAGCTACATTCCGTCCAAACGAAACCCAAGAAATACCAATTTTTGCCAATATCGAAAACAACGAAACCAATGCCGCAACCGATAGAGTTCGCATTACCGTTCGCGATCGTGGCTTTTCAGATGCTCCTGGCGATTGGATACAACGTGCCGATTTAACAGGAAACAACTTTTTGCAAGTTGGCGAAGTAACCGAAATTACGGTTCGCACAACTCCAAATGTAAGCCGTGTTTGGGCAATGGTTGACGGCAGAAGACTTGACGGAAGACGCATGGCTGGCTCGCAAAGCGATTCAACCTGGGTTATTAGCAACGTAGTTCCACAACGTACACAAACTATCGAAGTTTTTGCTACTCCAAACACCGACGAACGCAACGCAGCACGCCGCAACGTAAACGTAACTGTAATCGGAACGACTCCAGAATTGTAAAATTAAATTAAAATTAAAAGTGCAGTTGTAAAATGTGAAATGTTACAACTGCACTTTTTTATTTTTTATTTTACATGGAGAGAATTTTTGTAGGGGAAAACTATAATATCAATGACAACCGAACAACCAAATTTTGCCATATATCCCTGTATTTGCATAAAAATAAAAAAATTGCTATAATAAACAAAACTAGCAAAATCCTAACAAAGGAGGAAAAAAATGACAGAAAAAATATTAAAAAATCCACAATACAGCTTTCTTTGGACAAATCCTGTGCTAAACGAGAATATTATATTTTTAACATTGGGAGGAAGTTACGCATACGGCACAAATATTGCCACAAGTGATGTTGACGTACGCGGCGTTTGTCATAATACTCGGCAATCGTTGATTGGATTTACTCCGTTTGAGCAATTTATTGACAACCAAACCGATACAACAATTTATTCATTTAATAAGTTAATTCGCCTTTTAATCGCGTGTAATCCGAACACAATCGAAATTTTGGGTTGCAAGCCAGAGCATTATTTTATGAAAACAAAAACAGGCGATCAGCTTTTGGCGAACAAAAAACTTTTTTTGTCAAAAAGGGCGGTTCGGTCGTTTTTGGGATATGCAAACGCACAGTTAAACCGCTTGCAAAACAATTTAGCACGGTTCACTTTGGAGCAATCCGAACAGGAAGAACATATTAAAAGGTCAATCGAAAGTGCAATGTTAGGGTTCGAAGATAGATATAAAAATTTTAATAATGGTAACATTATTCTAACAACAGATATTTCCGACAAAGCCGATTTTGACACGGAAATTTTTATGGATATAAATTTAACACATTATCCCGTGCGTGATTTTGTCGCTATTTGGAGCGAAATGAGCAGTATAATAAAAGAATACAGCAAACTAAACCATCGCAACAAAAAGAAAACGGACGAAAAGTTGGATAAACACGCAATGCACCTAGTAAGATTATATTTAATGTGCTTGGATATATTGGAAAAAGAGGAAATTATAACGTTTCGTCAACACGATTTGCCCCTGCTAAAAAGCATTCGCAACGGAGAATTTCACAATCAAAACGGCACGTACAATTCCGCATTTTACGATATTTTGCATAATTTGGAAAATCGGCTTGAATACGCCAAAAATAATACAAATTTGCCCGATAAACCTAATTCTCGGTTGGTTGAAAATTTTGTTATGGAGGTAAATCAGCAAAAATTGGCGGAATAATTGTATACTCAAACAACTTCAAAACCGCGGGAGGCGCTGCCCCCCGCACCCCCCGCAAGGAGCTTCGCCCCTTGACCCGTTAATATTTTCCCATACAAACAAAAATAAACATAGAGCAACCGCAATGGTTGCTCTTTATGTAACGCAAAAAAATTAAAACACAATCTTCCTTTAACTTTCGAGAGTAAGTTTAGCCAAATTTGCCATAAACTTTTTTTCGCCAACAACATCAAAAGCAACGGTAATTTCGTAATCTGCGCCCGCTGGATTTATTGCCTTTATTTCGCCAACTCCGTAACGTACTTGTCGAACGCGATCGCCTACATTAAAGTTTAGCGGCTTATTTTTGGGTGCAGGAATCTCTTTTAGGTAGGGATTAACTTGCTTTTCGGCAATTACTTTTCGTGGACTTATTGGCGGTTTGGTGGTCGTTTTTTTGCCCTGCATATAAACGTATTCGAAACTTTCTTGTGCTATTTCTTTTATAAAGCGGCTTGCGGTTGAATTTACCTCGCGCGGAAACTTGCTGTAGTGCATTCGGCTGACCGACCAGGTTAAATACAGCGCTTGCTCCGCACGGGTTATTCCCACGTAAAAAAGACGGCGCTCTTCTTCTAATGCGGTTGGATCGGCGCTGGTTGCACTCATATATGACGGAAACAAGCCCTCTTCGAAGCCGACAATAAAAACGTTGGGAAACTCCAAACCTTTGGCACTGTGCATTGTCATAAGCGAAACTGTATCGGCTTTTTCCTCGTAATTGTCAATATCTGCGACAAGACTAACTTCTGCCAAAAAGTTTGACAAAGTGCGATCGGCGGCATCTGGGATATTCGCCTCAAATTCGTAAGCCTTTGTTAGCAGTTCTTGAACATTTTCGACTCGGCTAACTGACTCTTGTGTGCCATCTTGCAGGCTTTTTAGATATTCTGTATCATCCAAAACTTTTTTAATTAGCTCGGTAACCGTGTTTTGTGCGGCAAATTGGGCAAAACCTTCAATTAAATTGGCAAATTTTTCCAAAGATGCGACTGTTCTTGGGCTTAACGAAGTTATTTGCTCGCATTCTTTTATTGCGTAATACATGGAAATGCCCGAACTATAGGCGTATTCCTGAATTTTTTTGATGGTTACATCGCCAATATTGCGGCGCGGCACGTTTATTATGCGGCTTAACGCTATGTTGTCGTTTTTGTTGTCGATGGCTTTTAAGTACGCCAAAACGTCCTTAATTTCTGCACGTTCGTAAAAGCGAAATCCGCCAAAAATCCTGTACGGAACGGACGACATTATAAAGCGTTCTTCTATTGCACGAGATTGCGAATTGTTGCGGTAAAGAACAGCGAAATCGTTATATTTAAGCGTTTTTTCCTCCAACTGCATTTCCGATTTTATGGTTGTAACCACAAAAGATGCCTCATCTTTTTCGTTTTCGGCTTTGTACACCTTTATTTTTTCGCCTGTTTGGTTTTCCGTCCACAAAGATTTTTCGCTGCGGTTGGCGTTATTGGAAATTACACTGTTTGCGGCTTCTAAAATAATTTTTGTGGAACGATAATTTTGTTCTAGTTTAACAATTTTTGCATTAGGAAAATCCTTGTTAAAGTTGAGAATATTTTGAATATTAGCACCGCGCCAACCGTAAATACTTTGATCGTCGTCGCCAACAACACAGATATTTTGGTGCTTTTGAGCAAGCAAAGAAACTAACGTATATTGAGCATTATTTGTATCTTGATATTCGTCAACCATAATATATTGAAAACGATTTTGATAATAATCAAGCACTTCAGAAGAAGACTTAAAAAGTTCGACAGTATTGCCAATAATATCGTCAAAATCGAGAGCGTTGTTTAGTTTAAGACGTTGTTGATACAAATCGTAAACTTCGGCAATATTTGCCATTCTAAAATTGCCAGCGGATTCTTTGTGGAAAGCGGCGGGACTTTTCAGTTCATTTTTTTGGTTGCTAATAATACTGGCGATTCCTTTTGCGGAATATTGTTTTGGGTCGAGGTTAAGTTCTTCGATAACATCCTTCAAAACCCGTTCCGAATCGGCTGTATCGAAGATAGAAAAATTTGAATCGTAGCCAATTTTAGCAATGTTTACTCTCAAAATACGCACGCAAGCGGAATGAAAGGTAGAAATCCAGCAATGTTCACTATTAGCAGAAATTTCTGCAGCACGTTCTTTCATTACTTTTGCCGCCTTATTAGTGAAAGTTATTGCTAAAATATTATAAGGATTTACGCCTTTTTCAATCAAATAAGCAATCCGATGCGTTAAAACGCGTGTCTTTCCAGAGCCAGCCCCAGCAAAAATAAGCAGTGGACCGTCAATGTGCTGTGCTGCCACTTGTTGCATGGAATTAAGGTTATTTTTCATTATAATACACACTTCCGTTTCATTTATTTATAATCATTATACCATTAAAAAAAATAATCTGCTACAAAATTTTTTTGTTGTTTTTGTTGCAATAAATTACAAAAAATGTTATTATATAGCCAGTAGTTTAATAAATCTTTTGAAAAGGAGAATTTTTATGAAAAAGATTAAAAAAGTTTTTTTTAAGAAAGTGGTATCTCGTACCGCTTTAGCGTTGGCTTTTATGTTGACATTAGCTAACTTTACGCCTGTTTTTGCACACGGCTTTATTGTCAACGACAGAGCCCATTTAGGCTCGGCACAAGGCGGAGCATTAAACAGCAACATTGGTCCCGCCGCATTTGAACCACAAAGCGTAGGCGAAGGTCCACGAAACGCTTTACAAAACGGATTAGAAGTACATCAAGTAATTACAGCATTTGGACCAAACAATCTAAACGGTTTTGCCGCAATGGCAGAGCAGTCTTCGGACAGATGGCACAGAGTGCCTGTAACAGTGGGCGCACACGATATGGTTTGGCACTTTACAATGCCGCACCGCACTTTTGGCTTTAGATACTACATTACTTATCAAGGCTGGGATCAAAATGCACCATTAACATTAGATTCTTTCGAATATCTCGGCTCGTTTGATGTCTTTGAAGGAGAAGGCTGGCTTGCTCCGTTGCCAGTTCAAGGCACGACACATACAATACAAATTCCCGATAACCGCACTGGCTATCACATTATTTTGGGCGTTTGGGATGTCGCTGACGTTGCAACTTCCTGGTTCAAGGTTAAAGATGTCGAAGTTAGCGGCGGCACTGGAGTAGTTGTTCCAGTTCCTACAACTCCACCTACTACACAACCGCCAACAACAACGCAACCTCCAACAACGCAACCTCCTGTGCAACCACCACAACCAACACAACCTCCTGTACAACCACCACAGCCAACGCAATCTCCTGTGCAACCACCACAACCTACGCAACCACCTGTACAACCACCACAGCCTACTCCACAACCACCACAACCTACTCCACAGCCACCGCAGCCTACTCCACAACCACCACAGCCAACTCCAGAGCCACCACAACCGCCAACAACTGGCGCAAGACCTTTCTCGGGAGTAGCGGGAACGCCTTATAATGCGGGAGATTTAGTTTCGCATAATGGTGCAACTTACAGAGTTTTGCAATCGTTTACACACAATGGCGATCCAAACTGGGCTCCAGGAGTAGCACATTCGCTCTTCCAATTAGTACCTTAAATAAATTTTTATAAAGCAATAACAAAAAAAGGAGTGCCGAAAATGGTACTCCTTTTTTTGTTAAATTGCAAGTAGTCAAAAATTGTGTTAGAATAATAAATGCAAAAATTAAACCCTATGAAGTTGAGGTAAAAATATGTTAAATTTAGTGGCAACTGCCGCTTTTGGATTAGAAGCTGTAGTTAAACGAGAATGCTCTAATTTGGGATTTTCGGATATATCGGTTTTGGATGGTCAAATAAATTTTGTCGGCACAGTTGACGACATTGTTAAAGCTAATCTTTGGTTGCGTTGTGCCGACCGTGTTTTAGTGCGGGTTTCGCAATTTACAGCCGTAAATTTTGAAGAACTTTTTGAACAAGTAAAGGCATTGCCATGGTTGGATTGGATTCCACAAAACGGCAAATTTACCGTGCGAGCAAAATCGGTGAAATCACAGTTGGGCAGTTTGTCCGATATTCAAAGCATTTCCAAAAAGGCGATTGTGGAAAAGTTAAAGGAACATTACAATACAGAAATTTTTTCTGAAACTGGCGCGGAATATACCGTGCAAATTGCTATTCTCAAAAATAAAGTAACGGTAACAATCGATACAACTGGCTTGCAACGCGGCTTGCACAAACGCGGCTATCGTGCAAAGGCAACCGATGCTCCGTTAAAGGAAACTATGGCGGCGGCGCTTATCTCGTTGTCGTATTGGAAACCTGGCAGAGTTTTACTTGACGGAATGTGCGGATCGGGGACGATTCCCATTGAGGCGGCTTTGATTGCCAAAAATATTGCTCCAGGATTAAACCGCAGTTTTGCTTGCGAACAATGGGAGCAGATTCCCAAAAAAATATGGAGCGATGCCCGTAGAAATGCCTACTCGGCGATAAATACTTTTGCCGAACCGCTGATTTTCGGCTCGGATATTTCGCAAACCGCAATCGATTTAGCACAAAATAACGCAATCGAAGCTGGCGTTGACGATTGCATAAATTTTGAACAAAAACCGCTTGACAAAATAATTTTACCCGATAATTACGGCGTTGCAATTTCTAATCCTCCGTACGGCGAACGTTTGGGCAAAATTGACGAAATTAACCAACTTTACAAAGATATGGGCAAAGTTTTCAAAAATCCAACTTGGTCGGTTTACGTACTGACTTCGGACGAATTTTTTGAACACTCGTACGGCAAAAAAGCAAATGCTAAACGCAAGCTGTTTAATGGTAATATAAAAACCGATTATTATCAGTATTATGGGGAACGTCCACCGAAAGGTTAGGTTTTTGTTTAGTTAAATTAAAAATATTCAAGGGCTTTTATATTTGCGAATCAGCAACCGAAAAATTGAATTTGTTCAAAACGTAGGGGCGGATTTGCCTGTTGGACTGTAGGGGCGGATATTATCCGCCCGCAAGGCTAGCAAACGAATATTATTGCAGATAGGCGAATGACGGACAAACGAACAGTAAGACAAATGAACAGATAAACAAAAAGCAAAGGCAGGAAAAACGGGCGGATAATACCTACCCGTCGGCAGGCGGGTCCGCCCCTACGTCGATACAAAAAATTTTTCTCAAACTATTGACAAATGCAAAATTACATGATAATCTTAATATATAAAAATTTTTTTCGAAAGGATTGACGAATTTGTTTATTTATGATAAAATTGCAAGCAAGCAAGCAAGCAAGCAAGCAAGCAAGCAAGCAAG
>JGI24700J35501_10929734_pt1 | contig 10002 bp, 10 predicted proteins | sample TergutTh196P1_FD_35501 | JGI IMG/M metagenome (IMG submission 35501) | reverse complement strand
ATTTATTCGCAGCTACCCTCCATATCGGAGGCCGTTCCTCCATCCGCAACCTGAGGACGCGCCATGCCGTGGTGACAGGGACCCACCTCACATGGTTGTTTCCCCTTAGAAACTTTAAATAAGATTGCAGATATATAGCAACTTTAAGGCATATTCAATAATGGTTTGTAAGCCATGTACAGGTAACATATATGTGTAGTAGTACTAGTGGAAAATAAGGAATGAGAGGCTGCTTTTGAACTAATTACAAAGTGAATTAATTGTGTAATAGTCCTATTATTTTTGCTGAAATTTTGTAAGGTAAAAAATTGAATTGTTTGGGGGGAAAGATGCTAATATGAATGAAAAGAGAAACAAAGTTTTCGGAGCCTACTACTGGAGTGTGTGTAATCATTCCATGGATTTCTTATCCTACTTATCTTGCATACATTCACTTTGTTAGATAGAACCTCAAGTTTTCACATCATTGCTGCATTTGTAGCTGTTGATATGTAAACATTATGTCATATTTGAAGGGCACAGATGTGTATGGTCTATTGCCATGCCAGTCTTTCTTATCAAGCTGTGGTATTTCACTAGTTACTACTATCACACTGAAAGCTAATGAAATTGTTGAATGGCCACGTTTTTAAATTCTGCAAGGATATTATGTGAACAGCAGTTGCACATTTTTCAAGATCTACTTGTCTACCACACATAATTTCAGGATCCTTGGGTGAATGGCACTGGAATTGTGTCTGCCTGCAGCTGGCATGTCCAGTATGTTGTTACTACTGATTGCAGGGATAAATGTATGGTATTGGGGTAGTGTTCAGATATGCAAGTTTAATTGAAGTCTGTGAAGTTGTTCAAAATTTCGAAGATGCACAAATATGATGCCTACATTTTATTGTGTGATAGGCTGTTTTTTTGGAACTCAGTGTTACAATTATGAATTCTCTTATTATCACTTCATTTTTGCATTTTGCTTTGCAGCATATGATGAACCATATTTATTGGCTTTGCTGGCTGATTGCGTTGAGATCCGGACAGTAGAACCTTGCTTGTTTATTCAGTCCGTGCCACTTCCAAAGCCACGGCTGGTTTTCCGTTGCCATCAAGGTCTGGTGTATGTAGCTTCAATAGATTATGTGTGGTGCCTGCAGGCAGTTCCACTGACACAGCAGATTCATATTCTTCTGGAGGACAAACAGTTCCAGCTTGCTCTCAGACTTACAGTATGTACAATGATCAGGATGAATTGTGTATAACATTTGATATTCACTGTAGAAGTTATGGCTGAAAGGAAAATGTCTGGCAAGAAATTGATACATTTCTATATAACTGTTAAAAATGGGAATGTTTGCTTTGTATATGTTCAGTTATTTAGTAAAAGAGCTGCAGGCTTTGAGTCTATAGGTGGATGTAAGGGTGGCTCTGTTTGTAGTTCTCTTAGCATTAGGCACTGGCTACCTAAGAGGAACAGCAAAACTAGAACTTCTCTGTGGCATTGCACCATTACTGTTGTGTTATCGTTCTGCCATGCTCCCGAGTGGTGTTAAACTTCAGCCTACAAGGAGGCCACGTAAGTGACTGTCAAAAATTTGTCTGAAATCTTTCACAGTAGTAGTAGAAACTGCTGAGTAGTTATACTGTGAGAAGTTCCAGCTGCTGTTACAAATTGTAAGTGTCTGAAAGAGATATTAAGTGTAAAATCAGGCAAGTGTACAAAATTAAAATAGTACTAAGCAAATACATAGGACTGAGAAGGATGTAAACACTGGTACAGTAATAAGCAGATATACTCGTACTATTCAAAACAGACAGACTCTTTCTTTATTATTAGGCCTATTGGTCTATATGATAAGGTTGATTTCACATCTGTGAAGCTGCCAGATCTCACTCTTTAATGTTCAAAATCTATTTGGAACAACTGGATACAGTCAACTTATGTGTAGAAACCATGTTCCTGGAGCTTGCCCTGTTGATATATTGGCAGCAGAACTATCACACATGAGCTATTTCAATGAGACAAGAGTTTTAAATTGCAGTCATTTCTTCATTATCACTTTTCTTCACCTGAGATTCTTGAGATTATCTGGTATTCCCAACATGCAATAAAATATTGTAATGGGGGTGTTTTCCCTTTTTAGGGGGTATTACTACCCTGCCTGGCATGGAGTTAACCTCCATTAGGTTGCTGCACCTGTAGTGTAGGCTGATTTGACTCTGCATTAATCTTGCTGCCACCAAATCACCTTCCAGTGCTGATCTGACTGTGTTCTTAGGTTACAAGAAACCGATTCTAGCTTGGGATGAAGTATTCCAAACAGGCTACTGCTGCAAATAACTGAAGTGTGTATAGCCTTATTTACTAATATTGGTTTCGCCTACACACAGATACACAAATGGCTAAATTTATGGCAAATAAAATTTGGAAGTGCACTGTTCAATATTCTCTAACACTTTCTATTCACACAGTTTTTGTATGCCATGTTTGCACTAAATAATAGTAAAATGATTGTGGTTCAGTCATGAAAGTTAAATTATGGAGTTTAGAGATTAATTTTTAGGGGAGGAGTCTGAAAATGCTTGGGTTCTTATAAATCCAAAGTCACTAATAATTTAGAATTTAGAAAAAAACAACTTCAACAAAACTTATCTTGGCACATGAAAATAACAGAGATCATTTTCTTCTGCCCTATACCAAAGGATACACAAATCACTCAAAAGCAACTCTGACACTAACCATACACATGCCAAATACTGTAAACCAATGAAAGTGTGGCATAGGTTACACAGGGTTTATATAGCCTCTAAAGAGTATCATTACTTGGAGAGTGTGACATGATAATTATGCGACCATCAGGTCACGTGATAAAGCCAGTCTCAGTGCTATGCATTCCTCAATAACACATTAAGAATGTCACCAGTTAGCGGAATCTGCTTACCACTTCCAGCTGTGTAATTGACTGTGTGATGTACTGCACCAGAAGGGAGAGTAAAATCTCTACTACAAATTATCACAGCAAAATCTTATTCATTAATTATTCATTACAATATGTAATGTTGAATTATGGGTTTGCATGATACCAGAACAGTTTTGTTTGTACAGAAGAAACTGTGAATAACAGGAATATCAAGTGATGGCATTTACTTCGTGTTCGTGATGCAAATAAGACATGTTTCAAGCATGCCAATGATACTTCGCGCATTCGATACTTATCTTGAATAATTTTGTCTACTGTCCTAAGTATCTAGTTAATTTTTGGTATTATAGCAGGAAATATATTTGAAGTTTTGGATTTTGGAATCGTGCTGTTGATATTATGGTATAACATTTGGTTCGTTGTGTGTGTGTGTGTGTGTGTACAGCAGTTGATAGTTTGCAGAGTCATTACTCAGTAGGTTTTTTGGTGTGTGAAATTTCAGTTGAGGGTTTGCTGTGACCACTGGAGTGGTTTCTCTGTTTACTGAATAGGTAAATGTATCCCTTTTGTAAGTAAGCATCATACCACATACGACTTATGAGGGGATAGAGTATATCTCCTTGCATTTTGAACCTTAGAACTGGGTGGATGTGTGTTGTTAGATTCATGCTTTGGCTGTTTTATTCCCCAGGAGAGAGCCTCCATTATCATTTGTTAGAAAAAACTGGGCATAATGGCAAAGAGCCAAGTCCCTGCCTTAGCTGGGAATTGTACCTTGATTGCCTTGTGGGATAACTGTTTCACACAACAAAAGTGTTGTTATGTGACTGCCTAATAACTTTGATTTCTTATATTGATGGTGATGTCATTGCACCCGCTCTTACTGAAGATATGCATTGTTCTTTGCAGAACATATCAGATGAGTCAGATGAGGAGAAGTCTAAAAATATTTACCAGATCCAAACACTGTATGCGTTTGACTTGTTCAACAATAAACAGTTTCATGATTCGATGAAGGAATTTTTGAATCTTGGGACAGGTAAGACATCAACATCATGAAACAGCTCAACATAAATTGTTATTATTATGTTGTATATGTCTGATGCAGTTAAGTAGGAAGATCTGTGTACTCACATTATTTATGTTTTCCTACATTTAGACAAATTTAGGAAACAATATCAACTACTCTGCTTTTGCACCCAAGTATTAACCACATGGTAATTACACTTATGTGCGTGTCCTTTACCAACATATGCAATTCTGAATTTGTACAAAATTCAGTATAGGGTTAGTATTTGTTTATAATTTAATGTTTTGTGGATGAAAAATAAGTAGGAAGTTCAAGACTTCAAGGGAGTATTTTTAAAAAATCACAAAAATTTTGAGATGTGTCAGGACACATTTATGAGTGCTCGTGATGTGCCTGTAATATAATAGTGTGACGATACTCAGTATTTTAATATCTTCAGCTTGCAATGTTGGTATGTGTCTTTGCATTTTTTTCCAAACTGAGAACTAAATACTAATTGTGCTTTTTGTGGCAGAACTGCATCTGCATGCACCATGCTGAGTTAAAAACAGAAAAACCTCTCTGTAGCCATTATCATACTCATAAAGCTTCACCCCTCCCTTGAAACTGAATATATTTTTGGTGATGATTTTCATATCAGTTGCAGTTATATGGCAAGATATAACTTTTGTTTCTTCTGGGTATGATTTACATACTTTTCTGTAAAGTATATAAATTTGTAAATTAGTGATACTTAAAAGAAGTTGCTGTTTGTAATGTACTGTTTTAATATTGTGGAATGTGTAGACTGTTGTGTACACTGTATGTTGGAGTATTTTTAAATCATTGAGAATGTGCTGGTTGTGGCATGAAGCATACATATATGAAGGAAAACAGAATGCGTACAAGATTTTGCCCAGAAAACCTGGAAGGAAGGGGCCACTTGGGAGAACAACAGCAAAATATATTTTAGAGAAATGTGGTCTTGTGGTTTGAAGTGAATTCAGGTGGCTGCGAACGTGTTGGCAGTCCTTCAGTAATGGAATTATTTCAATAAAAGCAGCAATTTGTAGACCAGATACAACTGTCACTTAACTGCTTCTGGAAGACTACTGTTTGGAATCAGTGAGAGAACACATCTGCTTAGCAGCTGCTTCCATTAAGCACTTTCACCAGTTGCCAAAGTCTGTATGCACTGTGTCTCTCTCATGCAGTTTTTGGTGGTGTTCCCAGTACGATTACTGCTACTCACGTCAATTCTTTCATTGACTTTGCTGTGTTTGGTTGCCAAGTTATGAATCTTGGATGCATGCTAGTGCCATAATGCTAAATAATGATTTTCCTCTTTTAAGACCCATGGTTGGCTGGTTGGTTAAACGTCATTGGATCCATGTATGTAATTTACTAGGTTTGCTGCAATACTTCCTTACACATGTGCATGTGTGCGTGTGGGTGCATGTGTACATTTGCGTGAGCGTGTGGTTGGTGGCTTTTATAGCACATCCTATTAAGAACAAGGTTGCTGTTTTCAGACCCATATGAAGTGATCAGACTGTTTCCAGAGCTGCTGCCTCAACAGTCTCGTGGATCCCAAGAATTGGAACAGCGCCCAAAACTGCAGGACCGTGACTTGGAAAATGGCTTGCTGGCACTGATTGAATTTCTCACTGAGGTGCTTATACATCTTTCTATTTTATGCTGTGTGCGTGACTTGATTCCAAGATCTTGACATCTGCTAGTCATGGCTTAGCCATGGGTTTGAATTCTGCTGGGGCATGGCTGTCTGTCTGTCTTGAGTGTTGTGTGTTGTCAGGTAGAGGCCTGTGTGTCAGGCTGATCAGTTATCCAGAGAAGTCCTACCGAGTGTGGTGCATCTGAGTGTGATTTTGAAGCCTCAATTATGAGGAGGCACTGGCCCACTAGGGGCTGTTACATCATAAGGGGGAAAAAAAATACCCAGACATTCTGTCAAACACATCTATCTTTATTGTAACACAGCTATGTGTTAATCCACTTAATGGGACCATCATCAGGCTGTCAGATAAAAACTCTAAAAAGAGCAAATTATACATAAATAGCATGCATTTCCTTTTTTTGTGTTTGTGAGATTTCATAAATTGTGTAAGTTTAGGTATTGTATTTCTTAGTGTACTATCTAGTAGCTGTTATTTATGATGAAACCATCTATTTTAAAAATGGGTTGTGTAAATTCATCATTCGATATTTTAATGCAAAACTGTGTTTACATGTTTTTTGTTTTGAGATCTACTTTGTTTTCACCTGTTTTCTAATAATGTTTTAATACTGTGTGGTGAAGGCTGAATTCACACAGGGAATGTAAATCCGTAACTATTGATTTTTGGTGTTCTGTATTATGTTTATATGTCATTGTGGCTTTTCTTTCCTGGGTTCTGTTTTCTAATGGTCAGATATACCAAATATACTGGCAGTAACATAGAGTGAAATGAACTGTATTGTATTTTTTTGGTTAACAGTTTTATGGATTTATTGTTAATGTACTTATTGATTTAAGTACATTAACAATAAATCCATAAAACAAGAAATTTTTAGACAACAACCCAGAAACTGGATTTTGTCACTGTTTTATTGACATATTCCCTCATGTACAATGTATATTGTATACTTTTGCAGTAACATATGCAGGGGATGGACAAAATAATGGAAACAATAGACAGTATAGGAATAGAACTGTATGTGTTGGCTGCATGGAAAGAACTGTAGTTGTGAATATCTTACATTATTCTTTTGTTTGTTTACACTGTGTAGTGCCAGTGTTAATGCATTACAGATGGTGTTTAGTAACAGTTCATATCAAAGTGCTGCAAAATGGGAGACTTGTCAGATTTTCAAACAGGACAGATTCTTGGTGCATGTTTAGCTGAAACATCCATAATCAAGTCAGTCACTTTCTTCGGTGTATCCAGATCAGCAGTTTCTGAGGTTATGACAGCATACACGAATCATGGGAAGACATCATTGTGTACGAGGAATAGTGGCCGGAAACCAGAACTAAGTTAAGGTATTACCATACATTTAAGAGGAATTGTGTTTGAAAATCATAGAACTACTGCAGCACAGGTGACAGCAGAACTCCATATTTATCTTGAAGACACAGTCCAATGAGAGCTGCACAAATCAAACATCTACAGTAGAGCTGCAATTTATAAACCTCTGATTCCTGAAAACAATGCTAAAAGGTGGAAAAGATGGGTTGATGATCATAAAACTTTGACGTCTGATGATTGGAAATGTGTAATATAGCCAGATGATTCGTCCATCACGTTCCCAACATCAGGCAGGATTTGTGTTTGGGGAATGCCCAAGGAAGCCTATAATCTTGAATGCCTGGTTCCATCTGTGAAACATGGAGGCAGATCTGTGATGATTTGGGCAGCAATGTCTTGGTATTCTTCTGGTCCTATAATTATTCTGAATTGGTGAATTTCTGCGAGTGACTATTAGGTAACCAGGTGCATTCTATGGTCCAGATGTTGTTTCCTAACAAGGGTGCAGTTTTTCAAGGTGTAATTTGCCCTTACACACAGCCAGAAGTGTTCTCTTGTTTTGAGGAGCATAAAGATGCACTTCAATATCTTACCTGGCCAGCACAATCGCCAGACTTAGATGTCATCAAACCACTTTGGTCAGTTTTAGAGAGTAGGGTGAGAAGCAGATTCCCTCTGCCATCATCTCTCAAGCATCTAAAAGATATTCTTCATGAAGTGTGGTACAGTATTCCATTAGAGAATATTCAGAACTTATATGAGTCTATTCCAAGAAGGGTACAAACTGTTTTTCAGGCAAATGGTGGCCCAACTCCACATTAACAAAGAAGCATGTATCTTTCATGACTGTTTCCATTATTTTGTCCATCCCCTATGCTTCTACCTTATGTATTTTAACCTTAATTGATATCAACTACATATATTTGTAAAGAATTATGAAATTGTAAAATTTATGTACTGGCTAAACAATTGTTTCTCTGGAAGTCTCTTTGAGAGTATCTTAGGAAAAAAGCTGAACATGTTGGAGTAGCTGGTAATTATACTTTTCTCATGTACGTAGTGTATGTAACTGATTTAATTCAGATAGTTTGCTGTTTGTTATACCATGTGTAATTTAATTGACAAACTATCAAGCAGTGGAACTCAGGAGTTATTCTGCTTATGTTCATTGCTGATTTCATAACAGAGGGTGTAATAGTTTCAATTCTTGATTTCAGTTTTGTGGTTGCATCCACTTAATAGTTGCATGCAAAAGTAGTTCCAGGTAAGTATGTGGACCAAAAGGTACTGAATATTTATAGAACACTACAGAAGGGAAGGGCTTTGCTACTCTTGGATATTAGTTCAGAAATTTGCACACACATCCACAGAGTTTTCTTGTAACATACATTCCAGAATCCTATCGTAACACTAGAAATATGCAATAGTAGCATAAGGACAGCTTTACCCTTCACTTCTAGCCTGTGGAAACTGCACATGGATTAAAAATTATGACATGGAGTGAGTTCATTGAGAAGACTGGCAAGTTTCATACTGTTGTAGTTGGCTGTGGTTACTTTGCAACTAATGTTGTAAAGAACAGAAATTTTGTTATTTTAGACTGGGGTTTAACAGAGCTGTTAATTATTATTTTTTGACATCAAAGGAATGTCATCAGTGGTGGGTGCATTTGGATGTTACAGGTACGACACAAACTGATGGGTGACAGCAAGGTGAACGCAAAGAGTGATAAGCAGAATAACATTAACCACAAGTCAACGCAGCAGCTTCTGCAGATCATAGATACAACTCTGCTTAAATGTTACTTGCAGGTGAGTCAGAATAATGTGGTGGGTTGAGAATGAATGTACTATCTCCATGGAGAGGAGGCCAACTTGAGAAGCTGATAGTCATGTAGCTGGTAAAGAAACTACACATGTTCACCAGTAGGTTCACAAGAATCTCAGGGCTGATCTTGAGCTAGCTGAATCCAATCCAAAACTAGCCACTTACTTTCTGTAATATTCATTTTGTTGTGTTGCTCCAGTGTTTGTATAGTTTTTCCGTCATGTCTCTTAATGACATTTTTGTGTGTGTTTTTCATTTCCCATGTCCTGCCCTTTTTATCCTCCTTTATTTGATCACTTACAGTAAAGTGAAACATCTTGATGCTGCATGTTTTGATTGGTCCTGCCAAACATTTCATTAGATGCATGTTCCTGAAACGTACATATATGCTTTCTACCCATTACCTTGATATTATACTGAAATTCCTTATACATTGGTATGCTGCTGTTGTTTCAGTTACTTTAAATTTGAAATAGAAGGAATTCATTTTCAGGTATTATTTCTTGTCTCTGTTTTCTTTGTGTGCTTATCATTCTTTGGCTTCAGAGTCATGTCGTCAGAGTAGAACCATGTTTTCTACTGGATGCCAAGCCTGCATAATGATGATTGACTTTTAGTGGGAGTTATAAGTGACTGCTTGCTTCACATATTGAATAACCCAGCCTTTCACTCAAAGTAATTCCTCTAGCCATACAAAGTTTTCTGATGAGGCAATTTAAATTTTAGCACATGGATATTATTGGAGCCCATTAAAGTTACATTATGAATTAAATGAAAGTTTGTTGAAAATATAAAGAGCAGTCTGCAGCAATTATGAAGACTTGATAAGTGTCCTTATCTCCTGAATATAAATAATAGTTTCCTAAAAGTCTGTATGTTACCAAATTCTTTTATCAACATTTAAATCTAAGGTTTTAGAATGTCATTTCTTGCAAAGCTTTCCAGCTGCAGCTGTGAAAGTGAGTTGTGTGTGGGCTGCATATTTATGCCTGAATGTTTCTTTTCTTGACAAGAGAAATGAACTGAATTGCAAAATGGTCCAAATGTTAGTTATAACATAGACGGCTTTGGTGGTCTAGTGGTTAGCATACTGACCACTGGAACCTGAGTTCGCGGGTTCAAACCCGGCCGAAACCGTTGGATTTTTCGGGTGTCCGGAAAATCCTCAGTATGCCTTCCTTTGGAGGGGAAGTAAAAGAATCTGTCCCATGTCCCAGCTTTGCGGCATGTA
>JGI24700J35501_10929736_pt1 | contig 10013 bp, 7 predicted proteins | sample TergutTh196P1_FD_35501 | JGI IMG/M metagenome (IMG submission 35501) | reverse complement strand
CAAATTCAGATAATATGGTCAACCCAATTTTCGCATTTTGAAAATCACGTTGCAAAATTCTGTCAATAGTTATTTCGTTAAGTTCGGTTTTACGTTCCAATAGCTTTTGGCGAATAAATCCCCTTTGCTCATTTGTTTGTTTTTCGGTAGATAGCTGATTTATGCGATTAAAATTGAAATTAACGTTATAATTTGGGTTTGCTTTTAGGGCGTGGAAGATATTGTTTATTTCGGCGGATTGGTTGCGTTGCCATTGTTGTTGTTCAGCTTTTTGTTGTGCTTTGCGTTGCTCTTCAGCTTGTTTTTGGCGTTCCTGTTCGGCTCTTTGCTGTGCTTTGCGTTGTTCTTCGGCTATTCTTTGCTTTTCTTCATTGGCTTTTTGCTTTTGAATACGTCGTTTTTCTGTTTCTTTTTGGCGGTTTTCTTCTATTATTCGTTCAGCTTCTAATGTAGAAAAATATGAAATTCCAAAACCAACTGCCGCACCGCTTACACCGCCGATAGCTAAACTCCAAAAGCCAAAACCAAAGAGTTCGCCAAAGCCAAATCCCTCACGTCCACTATTTCCCCAAACACCATTGCAAATTGTAAACCCCAATAAAAGACCCACTAAAATCCATTCAACAATGCCCAAAAAGCCTAATTTGCCGATAATACTGACTTCCGAATCTCTACTTTCATTATAGAGATGAATCCCAATAATACTGCCAACTATTGCACCAATTCCCACCCAAAATAAAAGCGTTCCAAATTGGTTAAAGATGGCATAATTTCCACTATCAAATTGATTAAAGCAACTAATAGCTCCTATTAGCAAGCCTATAAAACCGCCTACCAAAAATCCTCCGAAAATTTTGTCCCCCATATTAACAGACATTCCCTCTACTCCTCTCCAACTTCAACCAACAAACCCAACAAACCAATCCAACCAAAACCCCCGCACCAATCCATTGCGAGGTAGAAAACCCAAACCAAACGCCACGCACAACATCGCCACGGAAAAACTCCAGTACAAACCGAAATACCGCATAACTTCCCAAATATACGAAAGTGTACGCTCCTTTTTTGTCAGTTTGCCACGAAAGCAACGCAATAGCAAGCACCAAGCAAAATGCTGCCTCGATAAATTGCGTAGGAATCACCATTACAGCCGCGCCGTCCACTATATACGGAATCGCAAGCACCGAATCCGATTCAACGCCATAACAGCAACCGTTAAAATAACACCCAATTCGCCCAATAGCTTGTCCTAATGGGAGAAGTCGCAAAAATGTGTCTGTGTAATCCAAAAATGGCTTTTTGCGGCGGCGGCTTTCTAGGAAAGTTCCCAAAAGTAAGCCGATTAACGCTCCGTAGAAAACAAATCCCACGCTGAAAAATATCTCTGCACCGCTTAATTGCTCGTTGAGAATGTGGGGTAAAACGGTGGCAAAAGACAGCAAGTTTCCGCCCACAAACGCAAGCCCAAACGTTAGCGGAATAGATTGCACCATTTCAAAAATCCGCAACGAAAACCGCAGATTTTTCACAAGAAAAATCATTAGGCAGGTAATAAACGCCACCGATAAAAACAGCGAATATGTATAAAATCCTATAAAACCAAGGTTTATAACTGGATACATTTTATCACTCCTTTATTTTAGTCTTATAACTGGCTTTTGTCAAATTGAAGATAAAAGCTGTTTTATATTGTTTTCGTTTTTTGTGCTTAGTTTTTTATTTTCGCCAAGGCGAATGTTTGCCCCAACAGATTCAAGGCGGTTTTTTAGAATTTGGGCTGTTTCTTGGGTAATTCCTTGCACTATTGCAAATGGTGCATTGTCCACTAAATCTTTTGCCTCTTTTAATCCTAATCCTGTTATTTCACGAACTATTCTTGATATATCAACTATTTTTCCGCCATGCTGAACCGATTGCAGAATAACATCATAATAAATGACGCTTGTTTTGGCTTTTGGCTTTTTGTTGGTGGAATTGTTTTTCTCACTATTGATGTTTTCACTAGAAACACCTTCTAATCCAACCTCTTTCATAAAGCCAAGCGGAACATCTTCGCCAAAAAACTTTTCCATAAAAAACGCATCAGCCAATGTTGCCGTAATTTCGCCGTGCCGCTCCTTGCCTTTGGTTAGTCCCAAGCAGGCTATTAAAAAATCCCCTTGGAACAGCTTTTGAAAGTTGGTAAAATATCCGTACAATTTGTTAAAACTGGTCGCAAGTTCGCTTAAAGTCATGCTTGCCGAAACTGGGATTTTTTCAATGTCCGCCTTTAGTTGCTTTGCGTTGGACGAGTTGAACGAATACAAATCCAAATGATTCTTCAGCCAAGCAAGATACGCTTTGGGGCTGTATTTTAGATAATGTCTGCGGACGGCGGTTTTATCTTTGCAAATGCTTTCAAATAGTAAGTAGATATTTTCAAGGTTTTTTCCGTGGTTGCCTTTTATTTTGTCCAATGTTGCTGTAACTGCTTTCAAAAAGCCCATTGAGGCGATTGCTCCCCAAAAATGGCTGTTGTTAGCCAATTCGTTTGCATTGTCGTAAATAGTTGGATTTTCAACAAACCAAGCATTAAACCAGTCGTCAGGCGAGTTTTCACGGTTTTCCAAAATGGCTTTATCTTTTCCCCATGAAAAAATCGCAAAATAAACCCCAATCAACGGATATTTTTTTGTAAACCCCTCAATATCCTGTAACGCTGGCAAAAGTTGTTTTGTTGCGGATTTTTGCTCTTCAGAGAAATTCGGTAGTTGTAACAGGGCATTCATTTTCCATGATAAATATTCGCTTCGCAACATTTTAATGGCTTCGTCTCTTTTATTTTGGTTGGATTTTACGGCAGTTTTCCACATATACGCCGCTATTTCCGCCAAAGTTGTAAATTCCTGCCCGCACCAACAAAAATTGCCGCCCTTTTGCAAATAATGCAGAAAATACGCCAATCCCAAATCGTGATTTTTGTCGGTTGGCGAATCGTTGACAATGATGTCAATCCTATTTTGCATGGTTTGATTCCATTCGGAAAATTTTTCAACTTGACCTCGATACAAATAGGTTTTTGCTTTATCCCAGTTTGCAATCATAGCCGCTGCCAAATCGTTTTCGTTGTGATAGTCAACGTCCTCAAAATTAAACGTCTTTTTCCATTGTCCGTCAGTAATTTTGTCTCTTGCAGATTTTATGATAAATTTATCCTCAAATGCTCGCTCGTCCGTCAACCACAGCATAATGTCGTCATGCGTTGGGCGGTCTATCCATTTCATGCGAACCAGAGCGTCGATTAGGTTTTTCAGCGGCTCGTCGCCCTTTTGGTAATCCATTAACATTCCTTTGGTTGTCATGCTTTCATAAAAAATGTATTCCGTTTCGCTTGCCAAAGTGGCGGAATATGGATGTTTGCCGTTATAAAGCGTGGCAAGCGTACAGCCCAGCGAAAAATAATCGGATGCTTTTTTGACGTAACGTGCGGTTACTTCGTGGGCGGTGTAGCCGATTGTGCGGCGCGCGAGTTCTGTGCGGACGGTTTCATCATCGCCGTTTGCCGTTAATACCGCTGTTCCGAAGTCTCCAACCACAATTTCGCCGTTCAGTTCGTAGATATTTTCAGGCTTTATATCTCGGTGGATAATGTTGTTTTCGTGAATTGTGTGCAAAGCCTTGCACAGAGCAGGAATTACCGTGTTTTTTAATTCCGCATAAGAAAACTTTTTACCGTTTTGTGTCAACCGTTTCAAATCGCCGTTTGGGCAATATGGGAAAATATCCACTGGATAGGGCAATGCATCGCCGTCTTCGCCCTCGATGTTGACCGTGCCAGTCGCCAACAGTGGCATTATGTGAAACTGTTTGTAATCCGTGTGGGATTTTAGGAATTTTACCACTTGCACACGGTTTTGGCGTTTATTGGCATCGTACATCAAGCCAGATGTGTCGATTCTAGCAACACATTCTGCTCCGTTTGTGCTTGTTGCGTGGTAAATTTGCGATTCTCCGCCAATATTGATTAAATTTGGGGAAATTTGGTAGGTTTCGTTGTTTTCCTTATCGGTAAATTTAATCGATGTAAATAAGATTGGGCTTGCGTTTCCGTTGGAATCTCCGCCCATTTTTGCGGTTGGTTGGCGCATTTCTGTATTTGCCATTTTTTTACCTCTTTCTAGGTTTTATTTGTGGGATAACTTAACATAGCGGGCGGATATTATCCGCCCCTACACAATTTTACCAAATTATTTGACATTTACCAAATCATTTTAATTTTGCCAAATTATCCAATTTTTTGCCAAATTTTCGGAATTTTCAGCAAATTATTCAATTTCAACCAAAATAACGCTAATGTTATCTAGTGAACCATTCCGTAACGCTAATTTTAGCAAATTTTGACATTTTTCAGACAACGAAATTTCCTCTGCAAGCAAAATTTCCATGTCGTCCACATCGACAACGCCGCTCAATCCGTCCGAGCAAACGAGGAAAATATCCCCCAAAAACGCCCGATTTTCGCCCATTTTCACGCTTGGCTGGCAACGGCTTTTGTCGCCAATGCAACGTGTTAATATGTGAGCAGATTTCTCTGTTTCGTGGGTTGACAAACCCAGTTGTGCCGCCTCTTCTGCGACTGTGTGGTCAACCGATAATTGTGCCAAATACGGCTTTCTGTAGCGATAAACCCTCGAATCGCCCACATTAAACACTATAAAATTTCCGCCGTTTATGTAAACGCCAGCCACCGTAGTTGACATTTTTTGGTGGTCAAAATCGGCTTGCTGTGCTGTCAAAACGCCGTTGTTGGCGGTTTTAATGGCGGTTTCTATTTGGGATTTTGCGGTTTCTAGTAAATTTGCGACTTGCTTGGCTTGCTCGGATTTATCAGTATTTTCGGCATTTTCGGCTGACTGGGATTTTTCGGCTTGCGAAAACATCTCGCAAGCCAATTCTGAAAAGGTAGTCGCTGCAATTTCTGCCGCTTTGTCGCCGTGAGAATATCCGCCCACGCCGTCGCAAACTGCCGCAATTATCCCATTTTCTGCTGTTCCCTCTAAAAATCCCTCGGAAAGCATTTTACTGTTGACCAAAATTCGGTCGTCATTCTTCTCGCAAACGCCAATATTTGTGGTTACTGCGTATTTTACCATTTTTATCACTCCTTGTGAAATGTTTTCTGTTGGAATATCGGGCGGATAATATCCGCCCCTACGGTTGGCGGTATAGGGGCGGATTTTATCCAAAATCCGCCTGTTTTCCTAAAAATCGCCAGTTTTCTAAAGTTTACTCACGGCAAATTTTATCTCGGAATCTTCCGCAAACACGGTTATCGTATCGCCGTCATGTGCCGCCGTGTCAAAAATATACACCGACAAAGGATTGATAAACTCGCTTTCTACCACGTTTCCAATGCCGCGACCGCCGTTTTCACGCACTTCTTGTTGCAAGCATTTTGCCGTCAATTTTTCCAAAACGTCAACCTTAACATCTACAAAAATTTTGCTATCTTTTGCAATTCTTTTGACAATATTGTCAATCTGCAACGCCAAAATTTCCGCCGTAGTGGCTTCCGTGATGTAGTCAAAAACGATAACGTTATTGCCAATCCTGTTTAGCACTTCTGGCTTAAACTTAGTTTTTAGAGCGGATTTCACGCTGTTTTCAATGGTTTCATAGGAATCGCCTGGGTTTACAATCGCGCGGCGTTCGGTAATATTTCCGTGAAAATCGTAAGTTTCCGCCGAAATTCCCGCATTGCTCGTGAAAAAAATCAAAGTTTCCGAAAAATAAACCGTGTTTCCCTGTCCGTCCGTCATTCTGCCGTCTTCCAAAATTTGCAAAAATTTGTCCATTATGGAAGTGTGGGCTTTCTCGATTTCGTCAAACAGCAAAACCGCAAAAGGATTGCTTTTTATGGCGTTTGTAAGTTGTCCGCCGTTATCGTAGCCGACATATCCAGGAGGAGCACCGAACAATTTTTGGTCGGCATTTTCGGCGGAATATTCACTCATATCAAAGCGAATCAGAGATTTCTCGTCGCCAAATAGCATTGCTGTAACGGTTTTGACAATTTCCGTTTTGCCTGTGCCTGTCGGACCCGCCAAAAAGAGGATTCCGCGCGGTTTGCTGCCGCCAGCCGAATGTTGCATTCCCGAAAGCCCCGTAACTGACCGCTTTATTATCTGCGAAATCTTCGCCACGGCTTGCGGCTGCCCTTTCACTCGCTTGCGAATTTCCTCGGAAATATCCGTGTTTGCCAGCTGTTCCCGCATAGCTTGCCATTTGTTCTCCTTAAATCCGAATTTGTAGATTGAAATTGTATCGGAAATCTCCTCAACGGGCATTTTTGCGTTGTTGTACAGCCGCCGCAATTCGTCAATTTCAAGCAATTTCATTCCCTCGGTTAAGTCGATGAATTTGTTGCGAATCTGCACAGTTGGCTCGTCCTGGGATTGCAAATCTCGGAAACGGCTTTCCACAAATGCTTTACGTGCCGCGCGGTCGGGATTGGGAATCGCCACCGTGCGAATATTCGGATTATTCAAGTAAAACCAAGCGGGAATATCGTTAATTTTGTCAACTACCAAAATTAAATTTTTGATATTTTTCCCAACTCGAACCGCATTTTTGGACGCATAAAAAAAGTTCAAAAACATGGTAATCTCCCGCTCCGCAAGATTATTGGGAGCAGAAATAAGCCGTGATGCAAGGTTGACAATAACAGAAACGGCGGTATCTTTATCGTTGGGATTGGACATCGTAATCGCCGCGCGGATTGTCTCGGAATTTTGCTCGGTTGTGCCGATTGTGGCACGTATGCGTTCTCGCTGGCTTTTCGCCAAATCTTGATAAATTTGCACCAATTCGCCGACATTTCCCTGTCCGTCAGGGTTATAAAAGCCGAACAGCGGGTCATAAAAAATCAAATCGCCGTCCAAAATATGAGAAAGCGTTTTTTCCAAATTGTCAAAATACGCTCCCTGCGGGCTTTGGAAGTAATATTTATCGTTTATATTGCCCTCTATAATAAACGTGCTTTTCACGCCCTTAAAACTGGACAATTCTTGTTGCCATTTTATAATTTCTTGCATTTTTATTCCTCCTTTTTGCTGTGAATGCCGACAGAAAGCAGATTGTCGCCATAATAAAAATTTTGAATTTGCCTGCCATTTTGCCGATAAATCTCATATTTTGGGCGGACGACGGCGTTAAAATAGTGGATTTGTTGGTTTGTCGAGCCGATTAACGGCGATTGGCTGTCGTTGAGTTCGTCCACATATTTCCCATCGATAAGAACAGCCACATTTTTTTGCAAAATTTCCAGCTGTTCGGCTGTTAAAATTTGCTGCAATTCCGATAAAGTGTAGCCTGTGTAAATCAAAATATCGGAAACTTTTTCTCCGATTTTATTAAGTTCCACCAAAAATTCTAGCAATTCGTCCGCCTGTTCAAGCGGGTCGCCGCCGCTTATTGTAATTCCGTCCACAGTATTTTTCGCAAAAACATCTCGCACAAATCCCAATAATTGGGCATTTGGGATATTTTTATCTGTGCGAGGTTGCCACATTTCTGGGCTAATGCAATTTGCGCAGCCTTTGGAGCAGCCGCTAGTCCAAATAACAAGCCGTTCGCCTGGTCCAAGCGACGTTACAGGATATAAAACTCGTTCAATTAGCATATTCTCACCTCGATTGGAGATTTATTGGCAATTTCTTTTGCATCTATTTCGTCATAGCAGTTGTCGCACTCCTCAATTTTTGCGTGTTTGTCCGCAACTTCGTGATGTTTGTCGCATTTTGGACAAACAATTTCCCACCTATATTGCACGGCGGTTTCGACCTGCACGCCCGTTTCTTGGGATTTTTCGACTTTTGGAAATTTTATCCCTATCACAAATTTCAAATTAGCAATTCGCAAAATTTTTCCGTCATAAATTTCGGTAGCTACATTTTTAGGCAACTTATCAGAGTCAATCCACGTGCCGTTTGTCGAGCCTAAATCTACGATAGAGCATTTATTTTTGTCAACCAAAATTTTGCAATGTAGTTCGGAAACCCATTGATTTTCAAAAATTTTGGATAAGTTACAATTTCGCCCAATAATTGCCCCATTTTCTGGGATTTCTATGGTTTCGTCGTTGACCACATAACGCAAAGTTATTTTGGGATTGTCGTTGATTTCGGCGGTTTGGGCAATTTCGGCATTTTCGGCAGTTTCAGCAGTTTTGCACATCTCGGAATCAGAAATCGACAAAAGTCTTCCACAAACTTCGCATTCTATGGCATTATCGGGATATTCGTCTTCGCAGCGTTTACATATTTTCATATTTACCTCCTATTTTGCATGGACATTAGTTGCTGTTCTTGGGCGGTTTGGCGGCGTTTTTCGCTGTATTTGCTATGTTTGCCCGCAACCGCAATTTGCCGAACGGTGCTTCGGTTCGCCTCTTTTACTTTAATATCGCCAAAAATAACGCCACGGAGTTTCAGTTCTGCCACAATTTGCGGCCATGTAGAGCAAAACTTCTGTTGGTCTTCAAAAATGGCATCTTTGGCGGATTCGCTTATTTCCTCGGAAAAATCGGCGTTGTAGCCGCTAGGTTCGCCAGCCAAGCCAGTAAGCCCAATCGGCTCAAACATTATCTGATTCTTATCCGAGATAAACACTTGCACGGTTTGCTCGCCCGATTCAAACAGCAGATTTTCGCCCTTCGTAACGCCCCGCATAACGATAGTTTCGCCCGTGCTGTATTGAAATTTTTGCATAACTTCGTCCAGTTGTTGCTTGATGTACGCCCGCTTAATTTCGGCTTTGATATTTTCGTCAAGTTGGCGCATTTCGGCTTCGAGAGCGGCAGCGGATTCAAATTTTTCTTTTGGCGTTATCGTAGCGGGCGTTTTGCTGTTCTTGCGGAGGTCGCTAAATTGCACAAATAGAGCGGTATATTGGTTGTAGAGTTCGTTAAAAATGTTGATATTATTTTTCGCCGTGCCACGCAACAGTTTATATTGGTGGATTGCGGCACTGCTAGCTTGTGGATTATCGGCGTTTTCCTGCAATTCGTTGAGAATCTTCAGCAGTTGGCTGCGTTCGGCGGCGGCGATTGCGTTGTCGTTGATAATAATGGTGCATTCCTCCAAAATATCGTCATAAATGGCGGAATAATCCTCATTTTGCACTTCGTCCAATTTTGGGGATAATTGCGACAAATCGAAAGTCATATCTTGGTAATTGACTTTTTGCTGTCTCTCTATTTTGGACAAAGTTTTGGCAAAAGCCAAATTTTGGGATAATTCCGCTTGTCCTTTGTGGTAAATATTCAACCTGTCGGAGAAATCCGAAAGTCCGCTTTTGTAGAATTTTTCTAGGCTCGTCAAATTTTGCCGTAATTCTGCGGTTAGGGCATTTATAGCGGGCGGCTCGCTGGGCAGTTTTGCCGCTGTTTGCTCGGATATTTTGCCGTTGACGACATTTTTAATTTGGTCAAACGCATCGCAAGCCATAGAAAGCTCTGCAACAGGCTTAATTGCGGCAATTTCATTTTTCATGGATAACGAAACGCTCGTGCGAAACGATTCGTATTTGTTGATTACGGCGTTGTATTGGTCGGTTGCCAGCCGTATTTGGCGAAGGCGTTCTTGCCGCTGGCGTTCTAGTTCTTTTTGTCTTTCGCGCTCTATTTCGGCGCGGGATTGTTTTCTTCCACTCATTTGGGTAATTCCTTTCTTGTGGGATTTATTTCACTTTATTTATTTTAGCAGATTTTTGCGAAATTGTCAAAATTTTTTATTATGCACCATGACAGCCACCGCTCAATCCGCTACAAAAATAAAATAATTCTGATAACCTTGCATTTTAATTAAATCTATGATAGAATAAAACAATACTAAATTCAAAAAGGAGATTACCCAAATGAAATTTTCAAAAATGCAATACACTCGCCCAAATGTGGACGAAATAGCTGAAACGTTCAATCAGCTAATAGCCGAACTAGCCGCCGCAACCACCGCCGAACAGGCTTTTGCGACATA
>JGI24700J35501_10929737_pt1 | contig 10025 bp, 2 predicted proteins | sample TergutTh196P1_FD_35501 | JGI IMG/M metagenome (IMG submission 35501) | reverse complement strand
TTGCTGTTTCGTTCATTATTCTTGCTGTTTCGTTCATTATTCTTGCTGTTTCGTTCATTATTCTTGCTGTTTCGTTCATTATTCTTGCTGTTTCGTTTGTTATTCTTGCTGTTTCGTTCATTATTCTTGCTGTTTCGTTCATTATTCTTGCTGTTTCGTTCATTATCCTTGCTGTTTCGTTTGTTATCTCTGCCATTTCGTTTGTTGCTCCTGCGACATTGCCCGTTATCCCTGCCGTGCTATTTGTATTTTACCACAACACATTACCACAACATAATTTGCAACAAAAAACGGCTATTACAATCAGCCGTTTTTTGTATAATTTAATTTCCAACATAAGCTAGTTCGGAAAAATTAAATGGTGGTAACTCGCTTGTTTCGTGGGGGATAATGTGCAAATCTGTTATAGTCTGCGAATCCGCATTCAACCAATGATGAATATCTTCCTCAATTTGAAAACGGTGGGCAAGCACAGAAGTCATAACCTCGTAAAAGCCCCAATGTTCCCGTGTTAAATCGGGAAACATTATTCCGCCCTCTAAATACACGTTTATATCGTGAGGATTTGGCAACCGCCCAGTAAAATAATTTACCAAAGTTACCGATTCGGCGCGCGTGATTGGTGCATTTGGGTCAAAAACATAATTATCGCCGAAAAACTCAAACCAGCGTTCGTCAAACACAATGTTGAGATATTCTTCTCCCCAGTGTCCTTCGGCGGCGGCTAAATTTGTGCCATTTGACGGCAATCTGTCGAGATGCAACGCACGAGTTAATATTGTGGCGAACTCTGCATTGGTCATGTTGTCGCCTGGACGAAAATCGCCAAAACCTGTTCCCAAAATAACGCCGTTGTTTGCAAAATATGCAACTGGCTCGTAAAACCAGTCGGTCGGCGAAACATCCGAAAATACATCGTTGCTTTGCACGCCTGTATTATTTTGCGTGTTTACCAAAATTCTGAATAAACCTTGGGCAATTTCTGCCCTCGTCATGTAGCCGTCTGGACGAACATCTTCCTCTGGATAGCCTATTATGAACGCTCCGTGCTGATATGCACCGTCCACAATCGGAATCGGCAAATTCAACATTACAAGTTGCTCATTGCGCAACGAGCGTGGGCGCGTTCGCACACCGTTGTTTTCGTTCCACGTAACATAGTTATCCGTTGAGCCTATTCGCAAATTGTACGCTATGTCAGTGCCTGGAGTTTCGGCAGTTACTCGGTCGCGGATAAGTTGCGTTGGCGAACCTGGCAAATTTGCTAATCCGCCATTTCCGCCTGGGATTCCTGGTGTACCTGGGATATTTCCGCCTGGGGTTCCTGGGTCAACTGGCTGGGCTGGAGAGCCTGGCAGGTCGGGTCCACTTGGATTGCCTGGGTCAACTGGCTGGGCTGGAGAGCCTGGCAGGTCGGGTCCACTTGGCTGATTAGGGGAATTATTTCCTGGTGGTACAAAAGGAGTTGGTACAGGTTGTGGGCGTGGCGTAAATATTGGCTCTTCGCCGTCCGTTTCGTAATGTGGTGGTGCTGGCGGTGGAGTTGTTTCGGGCCAAATTGGCACTGGTGGCGGTGGATTTCCTCCGCCTGTTGGCGGTTGTGGGCTTGGAGTTGGTGTTTCGCCATTTCCGCCATTTCCTCCGCCTGGAGGGGTTGAACTTGGTGTTGGTTCTGGGCTTGGCGTTGGAGTTCCGCCATTGCCACCGTTACCGCCATTTCCTCCGCCTGTAGGTGTCGGCGTTGGGTTTGGCGTTGGCTCGGGTATAACTTCTATCGGAGGAATGCCGCCGCCTGGTGGAGGTTGCAACGTTGGTGTATCAAATTCATCACCAGGGAAATCTCGTACCCAAATATCCCAGTTAGTAAATGCGTGCTCGCTGTACGGAAGTATACTTACCAAGTTTGGCAAAATTTGGTCTTCGTACTCTTCTGCCAATGGATCGTTTATGAAAACGCCTCTTGCGGCAAAGTTGCCTGTAAACAGCACTGGAGCGGCTATTTCCATGTTTTCCAAGCCGTCAAAACGGTTGTACACTGCTATTGCACCGCCGTCTTGTGCTTGATTTTGGGCGAAAAGTCCGTTTGTCATGTGAAATGTGCTGTTGCCCATTATTGCTAATCCGCCGCCGCGCGCACGTTCGGCTACGTTGCCGAAAACTCGTCCGCTTGTCATGTTGAACGTTGCGTTGTCGCTTGGCATGAAGATTCCTGCGCCGCTGCCGTTGCCATTAACGCCGACTTCGGTTTCGGTTGTGCGGTTGGCTATTATTCCGTATTCGTCGGCGGTGGACATATTAAATGTGCCGTCCGATTCCAAAAAAACGCCGCGCGTGTTTTCACGTATTGTTGCGTTGTCGGTCAAATTGGCTGTGTTGCCGTTTCCTGTTACAAAAACGCCGTTTGCGTTGTTATCTATTTGGGCGTTGCCTTGCATTGTCGCTGTGTTTGTCGTTCCGCCTAGATTTACGCCGTTTGCGTTGTTGTTAATGCGAGCGGTTGCCGCACGAGTTGCTCTTGCTAGACCGCCAACATTTTCGCCAATGATTACATTATTGCTTGTTCCCAAAATGTTTACGCCGTGGGCTTGATTGTTGTTAATTTGAGATTGTCCGTCCACGGTTGCAACAACGTTTGTTCCTGCAATGTTTACGCCGTTGTTTTGGTTGTTGTCAATTTGAGAATCCGTGATTTCAAGGTTGACATTTTCGCCGATAACGTTTATTCCGTTAATTGTGTTGCGGTCGATTTGTGCGTGAAAAACGTTAGCGGTTGCCGTTTCTCCAGCAATGTTTACGCCGTGCATTTCGTTGTTTGTAACGCGCGTGCCTTCGCCGATTGTTGCGTGATTGTTTTCAGCGGCGATGTTTACTCCGTGCTGATTGCGGCTTATTGTTGTTTCTTCAATGATTACGGCGGTTTGGGCGTTTGCATCGGCTTGTGCAATGTTTACGCCGTTTTCGCCGTTGTTGTCAATCGTTACGTTTGTAATGCTGGTTTGCGGATTTGGCAAACCCTCGATGTTTACGCCGTGCATATCGTTATTGATGATGTCCAAATCTCGCAAATTAACGTTGACATTTGCGGCGGCGTTTGTTCCTGTAATGTTAATGCCGTTTTCGCCGTTGTTTGTGATAGTTCCGCCCGTTGCTGTAAGGTTGATATTCGAGAGAGAGTTGCCCTGAACTAAAATTCCGTTTTCAGAACTACGTTGTATTATTGCTTCTTCTTCGATGTTGACATTTTGCGTAATTCCCAAGGAATTGGCAGTGCCTTGAATTATAATACCGTTTTGGCTGCTGTCTTCGATACTTCCCTTTATAAAGTTAAAAGTGGATTCACTAGAAGCAGCTGCTTCATTAGGCAACACCAATAGCCGCACACCTTGCGTAGCGTTTCTAATTGTTCCGCCGTTAATTGTTACGATATTTCGACCCGACCCTAGAAAAATTCCAGCATTAGTATTAGAAGGCATAGTTTGCTGTTCCATAAGTCCACCATTCATTATAAACATTGAAGGAGCAGTCATTTCATTACTTCTACTAAGAGTGGTAAATGAGTAGACAACATTTCTAATAAGTCCACCATTCATTGTAAATGTACCACCATGAATTTCTACTGCCTGTACCATACCTCCCGATATTGTTTCTATGCGACTACCGTCATACATTGTAAATGTTGCACGGTCATTAAAATCCGTTACATCAGGAGTATTAAGTTGAACGGCTGCATTTGATGTAATCCCATTTACGATAATAGAACTACCGTCCCGCATTTCCATATGGGCATTTCGGTTAAGCGAAACACCTATAAGGTATCTTTCAAGTATAGCATTTTCTCCAAACACTACGTTAGCATTGGTAACTATAATCCCAGTAATTTCCATAACAAGACTAGGATGACCTGTAATATCTCCAACAAACCTTACATTTTCAAATTTTATATCGATATCGTTAATTACCAACTGTACAGCATCAAATGTAAATGGATCAGAAGAATTGGGATTGTCAGCACCTCTGATAGTTAGTTCTAGCCCCTGTGTTCGACCTACTGGCTGTATCACAAATGGGTTTATCGTATAGCTATCTATATTGCCAGCTATAATTATTTCTGTAATGTCTTCGCCGTTGTTAATTCTATCAATGACTGAATTCAAATTGTAAGCGTCGACAACTGTAACGGAGGAAAGCGGCGCGAAATCGATGAAGTTATCGTTAGCGGAAGAATCGTCCAAAATGGGCAAATCGTTTGGCAAATCGTCATTTGGCAAAGGGATAATTGGCTCGACGGTTGGCATTGGCGCAGGAGTGATTTCTTCGAAGTCAGGTAAAACTGGGTCAACCTCGGGAGTAATTGTGGTTATGTCGTCAAGGTTGGGCAAATCTGGGTCAACTTCGGGAGTAATGGTTGTTATGTCGTCGAGGTTGGGTAAATCTTGTTCTTCTTCTTGTTCTTCCAATTCAGATTGTTCGCTGTCCTTGTCATTATCTTGGTTGTTGTCTTGGTCGTCAGGGTTTGGAGCATTTGGCAAAATGTCAACCTCGGGAGTTAAGGTAAGCAAATCGTCAAGGTTGGGAAGATTTTCTGTATCGGAATCTTGTTCCGATAATGTTACTTGTTCGTCAGCAAGATTATCCAAATCTTGTGCTAACTCAACCGCTTGGCTTGAAAAGCGGCTACTGCTAGTGTTATCTGATGTTGTAGCAGCTTGGGCAAACTGGGTTTGCGAAAGGGTCAATGCACAAAGGAGGATAAACGCTATAAAACGTTTAGACTTTCTTTTCATAAAATTTCTCCTTTACATTATAGTGGTGGTATCAGATTAGCGAAAAGTTTGTCGACCAGGCTACAAATGTTAAGCAATCCGCAAAATGCGATGATTGCTTAATTTTAGCAATATGCTAAAATTTTTGTAAATATATTTGCTAATATACAAATACTATTATAACTTATTCATTGTGAAATGTCAAATAAAATTTGCAAAAAAAGCTGTTGCAAATTTTATTAAATTTGGCAACAGCTTTTTTATTGATTTGTTATTTCAATTTCAATTTCGATATTGCATATTTCCAGCAATTATCTGCAAATCCGTTATAGTATTCGCATCCGCATTCAACCAATGATGAATATCTTCCTCAATTTGAAAACGGTGAGCAAGCACAGAAGTCATAACCTCGTAAAAGCCCCAATGTTCCCGTGTTAAATCGGGAAACATTATGCCGCCGTTCAAATAAACATTTATATCGTGAGGATTTGGCAACCGCCCTGTAAAATAATTTACCAAAGTTACCGATTCGGCACGCGTGATTGGTGCATTCGGATCAAAAACATAGTTGTCGCCGAAAAACTCAAACCAGCGTTCGTCAAATACTATATTGAGATATTCTTCTCCCCAGTGTCCTTCGGCGGCGGCTAAATTGGCTCGGTTGGGCAATCTGTCAAGGTTCAACGCACGAGTTAATATTGTGGCGAACTCTGCATTTGTCATGTTGTCGCCTGGACGAAAATCGCCAAAACCTGTTCCCAAAATAACGCCGTTGTTTGCAAAATATGCAACTGGCTCGTAAAACCAATCGTTCGGCGAAACGTCCGCAAAATCGGTGTTGCTGATAATTCCTGTGTTATTTTGCGTGTTTACCAAAATTCTGAACAAACCTTGAGCAATTTCTGCCCTTGTCATGTAGGCATCTGGGCGAACATCGTCCTCTGGATAGCCTATTATGAACGCTCCGTGCTGAAATGCACCGTCCACAATCGGAATCGGCACATTCAACATTGCAAGTTGCTCTTGTCGCAACGAGCGTGGGCGTGTGCGTTCTTCGTCATTTTCCGTCCAGCGGATATAATCTGGCGTTGAGCCAATCCGTAAATCTCTGGCAATTTGCCTAACTGGCTCTGCAACATCTCTATCCCGTACAAGTTGCGGTACATTTGGGATATTTGCTACATCAGGCGAACTTGGCGAACTTGGCAAACTAGGGTCAACTGGCGTGTTAGGCAGGTTGTTTCCTGGTTCGCTTGGCACACTTGGCGAAGTTGGATCAACTGGCGTATTAGGCAGGTTGTTTCCATTTGGTTCGCTTGGTGCTGTTGGCTCGCTTGGTTGGCTCGGCTGATTTGGCGGAGATGGCGGGCGTGGCACAATTATTGGCACTTCGCCGTCCGTTTCGTGGTGAGTTGATTGCGGTGGTGGTATTGTTGGTGGAAAAATTGGCACTGGTGGCGGTGTGTTTACTCCGCCTGTTGGTGGAGTTGGGCTTGGAGTTGGAGTTGGCTCTTCGCCGTTTCCTCCGCCTGTTGGTGGAGTTGGGCTTGGAGTTGGTTCTTCGCCGTTTCCTCCGCCGTTTGGAGTTGAACTTGGAGTTGGTTCTGGACCTGGAGTTGGAGTTCCGCCATTGCCGCCATTTCCGCCGTCTGTCGGTGTTGCTGTTGGCGTTGGAGTCGGAGTTGGCGTTGGAGTCGGCAATGGGTCAATTCCCCCGCCTGGCGGAGGTTGTAAAGTTGGCGGATCGAACGGTTCGCCAGGGAAATCTCGTACCCAAATATCCCAGTTAGTGAATGCGTGCTCGCTGTACGGAAGTACACTTACCAAGTTTGGCAAAATGTCGTTTTCGTAAGCCTCTGCTAATGGATCGTTTATGAAAACGCCTCTTGCGGCAAAGTTGCCTGTAAACAGCACTGGAGCGGCTATTCTCATGTTCTCCAAGCCGTCAAAACGGTTGTACACTGCTATTGCACCGCCGTCTTGTGCTTGATTTTGGGCGAAAAGCCCGCTTGTCATGCGAAATGTGCCGTTGCCCATTATTGCTAATCCGCCGCCGCGCGCATTTTCGGCTATGTTGCCAAAAACTCGTCCGCTTGTCATGTTGAATGTTGCGTTGTCGCTTGGCATGAAGATTCCTGCGCCGCTACCGTTGCCGTCAACATCGTTTTCGGTGGCGGTTGTGCGGTTGGCTATTATTCCGTATTCTGCGGCGGTTGACATATTAAATGTGCCGTCCGAATCCAAGAAAACGCCGCGCGTATTTTCACGGATTGTTGCGTTGCCTATTAAGTTGCCTGTGTTACCGTTTCCTGCTACAAAAACGCCGTTTGTGTTGTTATCTATTTGGACGTTGCCTTGCATTGTCGCTGTGTTTGTCGTTCCGCCTAGATTTACGCCGTTTGCGTTGTTGTCAACTCTGGCGCTGTTTGTTATGGTGGCTGTGTTGCTTGTGCCTAGCAAAGTTACGCCGTTTTGTGCGTTGTTGGTTATTCTTGCGGTTGCGGATATTGTCGCCACGTTGGCATTTCCTGCTACAGAAACGCCGTTTGTGTTTGCATCAATTTGAACCGTTCCCGCAATATCAGCGGTTGAATCGTTGCCGATAATGTTTACTCCGTTTGCGTTTTGGTCGATTCTTGTGCTGTTGCTAATTTCGGCGGTTGCCAAATCTCCCACAATGTTTACGCCGTGATTGTCGTTGTTTGTAATGCGAGTGTTTCCGCCGATTGTTGCGTGATTGTTTGCGGCGGCGATGTTTACTCCGTGCTGATTGCGGCTGATTGTTGTGTTTGCTATATTTGCCGTGGTTGCGACGGTTGCATCGGATTGTGCAATGTTTACGCCGTTTTCGCCGTTGTTGTCAATCGTTCCGCCTGTAATGCTGGTTTGCGGATTTGGCGAACCCTCGATAGTTACGCCGTGCATATCGTTGTCGGTGATGGATAAATCCTGTAAATTAACATTGACATTTGCGGCGGCGTTTGTTCCTGTGAGGTTTACGCCGTTTTCGCCGTTGTTTGTGATAATTGTGTTAGTTGCTGCAAAGTTGATATTCATGTTTCCGTTGCCCTGCAATAGAACGCCGTTTTCGCCACTGTTTCGGATTGTTCCGTTTGTGATGTTGATGTTATGCGAAACTGTATCAGAAGTTGCGGCGGATTCGGTCATAATTCCGTTTTGACGGCTGTTTTCAATAATTCCACCGCTTAACAAGTTGAAAGTGGATTCGCTAGAATTAGGCGTATCAGGAGGTATTAAACGCATGAAAACGCCAGTTATAGCGTTTCTTATTATTCCGCCGTTCATTGTTGCGGTATTAAGCCCTGCGCCGAACACGATTCCGCCCGAAGATGCGGGAGCATTGGCTAGTTGGTTCTCCATAAGTCCGCCATTCATTGTAAACTCGGACGGAGCATTTGGCGAATTGCTGCCAGCAAGGCGTACAAAAGCAGTGGTAAAATTTCGTATAATTCCGCCATTTAGGGTAAATATGCCGCTAGCATTGTCAACTCCAATTCCTATTGCGCCGCCCGTTTCGGATATTTCCATTTTGGAATTTTCCTCCATTACAAAGGTTGCACGCTGGCTAGGAGCGGCATTAGGAGTATTAAGCTGAACGGCGGCAGTCAGCGTACCAAAATTTGTTGTAATCAAAGAGCCGGCTTTCATTACTAAGTGAGCGTTAGTATTTATCAAGGCGGCAGTCATCCAACCGTGTAAAATAGCACCTTCTCCTAAAGTTACGGTAGCATTAGTAACGTTTATTGCGTTGTTATGACCGCCATCAGTAACTCCAAGGCTATTGGCATGAAAACGTACATTTTCCAGGGTTACGTCAATTCCGTTGATTACGAGTGCTATTGCGTTAATTGTGATTGGAGGATCGCCAGGATTCGTTGGCACGCCCCTAATGGTTAGCGGTGCTGTGCGGTTTCCCGAACCACCGATGTTAAATGCGTAGTTATAATTAGATGGAGCAACATTGTCAGTTATAATGATTTCTGTAATGTTGTTGTCATTGTTAATGCTATTCATTGCGGTTGCAAACTCGGCGCTGTTGTTCACTGTAACGGCGGCAAAAGGAGCGAAATCGATGAAGTTATCGTTGGGGGAATCGTCCAAAATGGGGAAATCGTTGGGTAAATCGTCATTTGGCAATGGGATAAGCGGCTCGACGGTTGGCATTGGTGCAGGAGTGATTTCTTCGATGTCGGGTAAAACTGGGTCAACCGTTGGCATTGGAACTGGAAGAATATCGGTAATGTCTGGCAGATTTGGATCTAGTTCTTGTGGTTCTTGTGATTCTTCGGATTCTTCGGATTCTTGATTTTCTTGCTGATTTTCGCCGTTTTCTCCGTTGGTGCTGTTATCTTTGTCGTTGAGATTGTCGTCATCGTTTTCGGTTGGAGCGGTAGGCAAAATGTCAACCTCGGGAGTTGGTGTTAATAAGTTGTCGAGGTTGGGTAAATCGGATGGTTCGGGTGTTGCTGATGTTTCGGTGTCTTGTTCGTCAGCTTGATTGTCAAAATCTTGTGCTAACTCAACCAATCTGATAATGTTGGATTGGCTACTGCTTGTGTTAATGGATGTTGTAGCAGCTTGGGCAAACTGGGTTTGCGAAAGGGTTAGAACAAGAATAAGGATTGCGGCGAGAAGATGTTGATTTTTTCTTGTCATAAAAAATCTCCTTTACAAAATATTGTAGTATCTAAAGACCCATGCTAGTAACACGCAATGCCCACCAAAGCAAGGAGTGTACGTAACATCTTATGTTGATATGCCAACACAAGCGAAATATAAAATATATTTCTAAATCTAGTCTAACATAAAAAATGGTGAAGTGCAAGTTTTTTTGGGAAATTTTTATTTTGCAGGGTTTTCCCCGAAAAGCAAATTTTTAATAAAAAATTTGACAATCCCAAAAACCCATGCTAAAATAACCTCATAATCAAAACCAAAGGAGAAACCTCATGCAAAACCCAAAATCCCCAATATCCTTAACATCAGAGCAACAAGCAATAATAACAAACATCGCCGCTGGCAAAAATATATTAGTGGATGCTTGCATTGGCTCTGGCAAAACCTCTGTTTTGGCGGAAGTTTATCGGCAAAATCCCAATAAAAAAATATTGTATCTTACGTTTAATAAATTGCTGAAAGAAGAAGCCCAAAAACGCCTAAAATGGCGGCAAGGCAGCATTCGCAGCAACTATCACAGTTTTGTTATGTCTTATTTGAAATTGCTTAAAGAAAAATTGCCGC
>JGI24700J35501_10929738_pt1 | contig 10027 bp, 8 predicted proteins | sample TergutTh196P1_FD_35501 | JGI IMG/M metagenome (IMG submission 35501) | reverse complement strand
TGTTATTACATTTGATTTACCTCTCATACCTTTCTAATGTATACTGCGCATGTTCATTTTTTATGAATTTAGACCTTTTTTGTATAGATAACGCGCGTTATCTACGAAAAATACAGTATGTGTACCCCAGATGAGTGGATGTTCTAGCTCTATGAAACTGCTTTCATGAAGTCAAGCAGGGAAATAATGATGGAAAAGCCTTCTCTGAAGAATCAAGTAAACAAAAGAGCAATAACAATGCAAGGCATGTGAATGAACATACCACTTATTATGTATTTTAAAATAATTCTGATATTAAATGAGAAACAATTATTTACTAGTAAAACATCATAATCTCAATTTATAGCTGATCAAAATAATAACACCAACAATAAGAGAGGCAATATATGTATAATGTAATAATCAGGCACATTAGTGCAACCACTGTTGCAATGGAAAAACAGTAAGTATTACATAATCTGAACATGTGTTTGTACCCTTAGTCATCTAGCACACAAAGTTCTTGTACTGTATTATAGTGGCATCTGTGGCCTTTCTGGCTGTACGGTATTGTTCCACATTCTCTCATAAACAGCATGATTATTGAACATAAAATGTGTGTTGTGATTTTCTTTACTACTTCTGTCTGAAACATTTCTCATTCTAAGAAGATCTGAGCTAGAGATGATCATATACATATATATGTATATTGGTCTTAATGTAAAGTACCCGCTATTCTTGTCAGATATTAATGAAACTTGAAATTTCTTGACAGATTTTCGAAAAATATGCAGTATGAAATTCAATAAAAATCCATTCAGTGGGAGCCGAGTTGTTCCATGCACACGGACGGACAGACATGACGTAGCTAATAGTTGCTTTTCACAATTTTGTTAACGTGCCTGAAAACAGAAGAATGAAAAAACATCATATTGGCCCCAAAATGCTCATAATGATTTCTTCAAAACCATAATGTGATGCAAATTTTTGCCCTCCAAGATTTGGAATCAGAATATCAAAATTTAAGAGGTTAATATTTCCTGTATGATACCTTAACCTTGCTGACCTCTGAACTACTGGTACCACCCTCACTTTTACACCCAACATGTGTTCAATCAATAGCTATCTGTATTTCAGCATTTCTTCAGCTCTTTCTTCAATGCATTTTTATTACATAGTACTCTTACTGTTTGCTCGAGGACTATACAGTGCAAAGGCTGTGACAGTGAATAAAATTTATATAGTTACAGCATTGTTCTTACTAATTGGAATATTGTAGAAACCCATACAATTATGTTTTTAGAGCAAGAAACACTTTCTGTATACTTCTTTCTTCCCTGAAACCCTTCGCCTTGAAAGACTGTAACTCTATAATAAGATTACTGCATTGCAGTGGCAATCTGGCACTAAGTGAATAAACAGGACCAGCTAAGTTTTCAAAACTTACCCAGTAATTTGGCAACTGAACCAAAGATTTCAGCAACTGCGGCTGCCAAATCACAATAATGCCATAAGCGAGTGCTGGACTCTGCAGAAAGGCACATTTGTCCTTCAAGAAATACATATCCCTGAAGGGTGCCAAATTTGGCACAAAATCATATGAGGTGTACAAATCCAGCACAGGGTATGTCTGGCCCTACTCTGTTTACACATGGCATGGCATGGAACTACGTAATATTTGTAAATGCAAACATAAAAGTGCAGCAGTAGTAATGAAACCTGCAGGGCCTCTCTCCATTGTGGTCATACCCTCCAGATTGACAATTTTGTAATTCCCCAGAGTTAGCATGATTTCCATAGTCAAAAAGACACATTGTGCTGGTACCTTACATGTCAAGAGAAAAATGCCCATCCCATAATGACAATATAAAACTGAAAGAGGGAGAAAATTCTGGTCAACATTCAGGAGAGAAAACAATTTGGCCCCTGCGTAATGATTTCCACATGTCACACAGATAAAATTCATGTGCCACCAACGGATGACAATATCACAAAACCCAATTTTGCTTGTGATTACAACATCCATATGGAAAGTGTTCACCTCAAAGACTGAATTATGCAGATGCATCTGACAGAACATACAAAATATTCAAGGTAGTATGTGAACTGTTTGAGACTACACAATGCCACCATTCATAATTCTATGTTGATTCACTAGTATGTGACATCCAGTAATGCAACTGACTGTTTTAATATTCAGGCTTCAACTGCTCATGGCAGTAGTAAAAAATTACGAGCTGTGTGCCTTACTTGTATGGTGGTCTGTCCACTGAACCCCCTCCTTAAAGATTTAATGCATGTCATTTTATAGAGAGGATTCCCACTGCCTGGAAAAGCACAAAAGCTCACAAAACACATGTCATGTGCTCTAAACCAGATGCAAATAAGGAATCCATCTATTTATGCCCTGACAGTGGAGTCAGTATTGTGTTGGAATGCGTATTTCTAGGACTCTCCACACCAATCAACAAGTCACATTTTTTTTACTGGTGCTCTTGTACATTGTTGTAGTAAAGAGGACAGATCATAAATCATTTTCTTATGAAAGTTCTGTAAAAATTTCATCTGCTCATTATCTGCACATAAAACATGTTATCAATTTTAAAAACATGCTGCAAAAATTAAGGAACAACACACACACACACACACACACAAGCACGCACAGAGAGAGAGAGAGAACGTTCAAGATGGCCGACGACATGAACGAAGGCATCGAGAATGCTCTTAACAAAATTGTGTGCACAACGGAACAGAGTGGAAATACGAAAAAGGATCTGAAACAAACCATATACGAAACTGTAAGTACCTTAAGAAAACTATTTATAAAACTGAAAGACTCTTACGATAGCAAAACCAGGGCAATTTCCGAATTCGAAACGCTAGTGGCTAAAAAGAATACTCAGCTTGAGGAGGTTAGAAGCAGACCAGGCAAGGGCCATGGAGCGCCATCTCTTATCCCCCGGCAAGAACCAGCAAGTTCCAGAGCGTGGGGACTGGCGCTACTGGGTGAAGAGAATGCGAAGCTCTATTCAAAGGCGTTGAGGGGGAAAATCAAACAGACACGCTACAAACTGACCGTCACATCCAAGAAAAATCAACAACCGGAATCAATCAGAGGTTTATTAAAGACCAAAATAAACCCAACTGATATTAAGGTGGGAATCAACTCCCTCAAAACACTAAGAGATGGGAGACTGCAAATAGAAACAGGCAGTAAAGAAGAAGTGGAGATACTAACGAGGGACATCACGGAAAAGTGTGGAGAAACACTAGACGTAAACGTACACAGACTGAGGATCCCAAGATTGGTGATATACAACATCCTGGAAGACATTTCAACCGAAAATACAGAAGAAACCCTGCTGGCGCAAAACCCAGAATTTAACCTGAAAACAGGAGACATTACCGCCAAATTCGCATATGAGACAAGGAAACACACTTGGAATCTGGTAATTGAAGTTCGCGCCCAAACATGGAAGCTGCTGATACAAAAGAAAGTGAAAATTGGATGGCTAATCTGTAGCATAGAAGATTACCTAGTGGCTAACAGATGCTTCAAATGCTCAAGATTCAACCATAGATCTCGTGACTGTAGAGGTACAGAAACATGCCCGCATTGTTCAGGTTGCCACAGACTGAAGGAACGTACGGTACAGCCAACGAACTACAAATGCATTAAATGCCAATTGTACAACATGCATAACTAACACGCAAAAATCAGCAAAAATCACTCCTCCCTAGACAGGAACTGCCCTAGTCTACAGACAGTCTTGGAAAGATATAAACAAAACACAGACTATTGAGATGGCACTTCACTGCAAAACCAAAGGCACGGGCGGTACACTATCGCAGTTAAAGTGCATACAAATTAACCTGCAGCGCTCCAGGATAGCTACCGCTAATTTAATGAAAACAACTGACGAGGACAATACTAACATCATTTCTATTCAGGAACCATACACACTTCAAAATAAAGTAGCTGGAATATCTAAAAACTACAAAACCTTCACAACAGGCGAGGGAAGAAGCAGGGCAGCAGTTGTAGTAACAAACAACCAATTAGACGCCATTTTAATAAAACAACTATCTGACGCAGACACAGTTGCCGTGGAAATAATAAATGGCAGCTTAAAATTTATTCTGGTCAGTACATATTTTGACAGGGAAAATCCAGCAGAACTCGACTTGGTAAAAATCGAAGCAGTAATGCAACACGCCAAAGGGGCAGGAGTACTGATAGCGATGGATAGCAACTCCAGATCCATATTGTGGCACGACACGCTAACACAAGAGGTAGGATCCTTGAAGAATTTATAACAAGTAAACAACTGAATATCTTAATCGAAGAATGCAGCAACACAACATTCAGGAACCGCAAAGGAGCCAGCAACATTGATCTAACAATAACTAGCAACAACCTCCTTAGAAGAGTCTCGAGATGGGAGATTAGCAACCAAGAAAGCAGCTCAGATCACAATACCATCAAATATACCATAAATCAGAACACAAGTCACAGGAAGTCAGTCAATTTCCAGGTCGTGCACTACATTACAAAGAAAGAGAACTTAGCTAAATTTCAAGTAAACATTCTTCAGATAGCTGAGACGAAGCTCAGCAAACAAAACACCGAGAGCAGGGCTGTAGACCTGGATGACACACTAGCTTTACACATATCCGAAGACGTGGCTATAGAAAAACACACAGACAAATTCAGCGAGGCCTTGAGGATAGCATGCAACAAATCGTTCAAAACACAAAGGGCCTCAAAGAAGGCTACAACACATAAACCAGTTCCTTGGTGGACCGAAGAGCTGACTATACTGAGGAAAAGAACGAATGTTCTGTGGAGGAGATACCAAAGAACGAGGAACAACGAAGAATTGAGGGAGAGGCACAAGGCACAATACTTCAAAGAGAAAACTAAGTATGCAGCAACCATTAAAAGAAAAAAAAGCAGATCCTGGAAGGAGTACTGCAACACGACCACATCCGTCAATCCCTGGAATGAAGTATATAAACTAGCAGCAGGGAAGAGAAACAGTAGTACACAGATAACAACCCTCTGGAAGCCCGACGGATCTCTAACAGCAGACACAAAAGAAACCCTACACCTCATGTTGGATCACTTCACCCGACAGACAATGAACACGACGACAATGACTACCATAAACAAGTCAGAGCTCAGGCCCAGCAACCGGCTAACACAGCAGACAACAGTGAATTTACAATAGAAGAAATTAGGAATGCCGTAGACTGTATGGACAACAAGAAAGCGCCAGGAGAAGATGGAATCACTGGTGACATTTACAAACAAACTTTTGAAACCTTTCCTAAATACATAACTGCAATGTACAACGGTTGTTCAAGACATGGAGTATTCCCAAAGAGATGGAAGAGAGCAATACTGATTCCAATCATAAAACCTGGAAAGGAAAATAGCGATGAAGCATCAAAATATCGTCCTATCAGCCTTCTCAATGTTGCCAGAAAAGTGCTGGAGAAAGCCATAATAAACAGAATCAATCATCACGTTCACACCATGGATACATAAATAACAACCAATATGGATTTACCCCACAAGTAAGTACAACGGATGCAGCCATGGCAGTAAAACAATTTGTTAACAAAGGGTTCAGGGCAGAAGTCACAGCAATAATAAGCCTAGACGTGCAAGGTGCCTTCAATTCAGCATGTTGGCCCAGTATACTAAAAAGCCTTAAAGAATGTGGGTGCCCCCGGAACCTCTATAACCTCACAAATAGCTATTTCAGTCAATGAACCGCAACACTGCTAACTAACAACATCAGACTGGAGGGGGAAGTAACCAAAGGATACCCACAAGGCTCTTGCTGCGGCCCGGGCCTCTGAAACATACAACTCCCTCCTAAACCTCAACTACATGGACCGGATGAAAGCCATAGCATTTGCCAATGATTTTATACTTATAGCAAGAGGCAATACAGTCAGAGAAGCAGAGAACATTGTCAACGTTGAACTGAGAAAAGTCTCAGCATGGGCAAAACAAAATAAAATCCGTTTCAACAATCAAAAATCAAAAGTTATGCTAATGACGAGACGGAAAAGAAAAGAACATAAGGAACTTGAAGTATACTTGAACAATAAACTCCTCATGCAAGTGCACAGCTTGAAGTACTTGGGCATAATATTAGACTGCAAACTCATGTTCAGGGACCATACAAATTACATGACTGAAAAATGCACCAAACTGATATTTGCACTCTCCAAATCCGCAAAACTCAAATGGAGGCTAAACTACATGGCCCTGAAAACAATATACACAGGAGGGATACTACCCCTTCTCCAATACGGCGCACCTGTGTGGATAAGTGCCATTGACAAAGCCTGCTACAAATTAAAGCTAGTCAGAGTTCAAAGACTGATAAACATAAAAATAGCAAAAGCATACCGCACGGTGTCGAATGAAGCCCTATGAATACTCACAGGACTAACCCCCATAGCCATTAAATTGGAGGAATTAGTCAAACTATACCACCTAACCAGAGGTAGCAAAAAGGAAGACGCAACAATTGACCATGACGCGGCAGTTAAACACTGGCTTCACCCCGCAGAGACGACCACCATCCTCAACGACAAAAATGAGGATACAAGTTCAATGCAAATCTTCACTGATGGAAGCAAGACCGAACAGGGAGTAGGCGCGGGGATAGCCATCTACAGATCAGGCATCCACACTAAAAGCCTAAAATACAGACTAAACAACAGGTGCACAAACAATCAAGCTGAGCAACTGGTGATACTTAAATCACTGGAGTACACCAAAAGCATACAAACAGAAGACAAGATGGCCACCATACACACAGACAGCAGAACGACACTGGACTCACTCAAAAACAACAACATACACACATCCCTCATAGAAGAGATAAGACGGAAAGTGACGGAGATGGAAATAACCGACTGGAAAATCAAATTCTGTTGGGTCAAAGCACACATTGGGATCCAAAGAAACGAGCTCGCCAACACACTCGCAAAGGAGGCAGCGGCCAACACGGACATCACAGAATGTTACCACAAAGTTCCAAAAAGTGTAGTGAAAAGTGAACTAGAAGCTACAAGTGTGGCAAAATGGCAAAGGGAACGGGACCTCACCACCAAGGGACAAATCACCAAAGCTTACTTCCCGGTAGTTGCTCAAAGACTTGATATGAAAATAAACCTCACCCAAAACTTCACAACCATGGTTACGGGGCACGAGAACATAAAGTCATACCTGTACTGATTTAAAATAAGTGATACACCTAAGTGCCCCTGTGGCAATATGGCCCAAACCATAGACCACCTACTATGTTAATGTGAATTACTAAAGAAAGAAAGAGACAGTTTAATATCAGCAGTATCTAAGCCAGACGGCTGGCCAATAAACAAACATACACTAATGAGTATACATTACAAATCATTTGTAAGATTCACGAATCAAATTTCTTTTGACAAACTTAACGAATAAGTAATTAACATTGTATATAACAACCAGTACACTTGATGTAAGCCTGAAGTAATCAATAGTATAATAACGCATGTAGTATTACTTCAGTAATGGAGCATGCAATAAAATAAAAAAAACCACACACACACACACACCAAGAGCGACTAGTTTTTAAATATCTACACTGAAGGGTTAATAATGTTTTGAGTACTTAGTAACTGTATGTTATAACAGCATTTAACATCTCGAACACACTAATGTTATAACAGCATTTAACATCTCGAACACACCATACTGTGTCATCCTGATGAAAATCACATATGATATCTGAAAACCGTCTCACAGCATATGGTATTCATAAGATAATAGTATCACATAATTAATGACCAGTAAATATGACTTTATCTTCAACATGGTGACTGTTTTTCATTGTGTGTGCACTACTGTACATTTTATAAAGCTGTTGATAATATCACTATTACATTGTTCTCATTTAGTAAGCACTTTGTTACCTCTTACTCCTTCTGTACTGACACTGCAATCATCATTAAGTGTCAGAAAAAACAAACCTCCAAAATATGAGCCAGAAAAAGTTGACATTCTCCACTTGCTCTCATAGATTCCTGGCTGCTCTGGACTGACCATATCAACACTCAGATCTATGGTACAGCCAGGACTTACAGGCTCAACTGGTATTCGGTCTGCAGCACAAAGCCGATCACCGCCACTAAACCGCAAACAACAACCTAGTGGCCAACTCTCATCTCCAATATTCTGCACTCGCCAAGTCTTAGTGAACCTATGCCAAGCAAATACATTAATGCAGACATTACAAAATTATGGGACACAAGTAACATATAAAATCTGTACACAAGTCATTTTTTGAGTGCTAACTGAACATACAGAAAATCTTCCAGAGTGATCTCAGAAAAGGAATCTGACAAAAATAGTCAGACAAGTGTTCAACATGATTACATCTACCAAGACGTTTTTTAAACAACCCTAATTATCGAACTGACTGGGGTGAATAACTGTATGTTTTCACATTCCTAAATATCATATTTTGCTTTTTGAATGCGCTCTTCTTAATTTTATATACAGAGGCAGCTCAAAACGTAATGCCCAAAAATTTTTTTCTCAGCAAGTAACAGAGCTAGGAAGCTGTTATATCACTTACTACGCGTTTGAACTTCCCTCAATCTATGTACGAATTCGCAAAGGTTCCCACCACACGACACCTCTGCCGCAGCTCTTCAAAATGGAGTGTACCAGTGATAGATATTACAATGTGCTGTGATAGAGTTCCTTTTTGCAGTGAAAGAAACAGTGGGCAACATCCGTAAGCGGCTCAGCAATGTTTATGGAAATGCTGCAGTCCATAGGAGCAATGTAGGTCACTGGGCAAAAAGAGGGATGGAGAAGCAGGTAAAGCGCAGCTCCTTGATGTTCTCTATCAGCTGGAAAGGTGATGGCCACAGTGTTCTGGGACTGTGAAGGAGTGATTCTCCTTGATGTGATGCAGAAAGGAATGACAATTGACTCAGACGTGAATATCAACACACTGAAAAAATGAGGAACCATTTCCAACATGTTTAGTCTGACAAGAGCGTGTGCAAAATGTTGCTTCATCACAATAACACAATGCCTCAGACCAGCATCAAGACTCAGGAAGCCATCACACAACTTGGATGGTTGGTGTTACCGCATCCACCCTACAGCCCCGGCTTAGCACCTCTCCAGACCCCTGAAAGATTCTGTCCATGGAAGGAAGTTTAGATGATGATGATGTCATAAGCACCATCAAAACTTGGTCATGTCAACAGGACACGGAATGGTACTGGTCATGCATACGTACCCTTGTGCCACACTGGCGCACAGCTATAGAACTGCACAGAGAATATGTAGAAAATTAGGATTCATAAACTAAGGTTCAATCAACATCATGTATTATTTTCAAGAATCTTGAATAAATATCTGGCAAGAAAGAATGTGGGGAATTATTTTTTGGGCATCCCTTGTATTTAGGTAACAAGGAATTTAATGAATTTTTAAGATATGCTGCACCATCTTTTTTTTTATTTTCCATGAAATACCATCTATTTCATAATTTGTCTTCTGTTCAAACAATGCTCATATTTTTCATAAACCATGCACTAAAATATGTATACCAACCAGGTCATTTAAAGGTTAAAAGGCAATCCTCAAGACTACTCCAGAAGTTGGAATTTCAACAAGCTCCCTGCTTAAAGATAAGGCAAACACTATGATGAAGACAACTAAAAAAATGCTGTGGGGAGGATGGACTCAAACACATGTGATGTATAACTAGTTACATTTACTCGTATTTCACATTTTAGTAATTCATCTGATATGTCACTGTTAAACATGTTCACTTTTTTTCTGCAAAACCCAATACCTGGTGTAGAATGGTAACTTTATGGAATAAACAGTTATTCTACAAACTAACTAGTAATGTATGATTCATTTTCTTTTTATTTGATACTCCAAATGACAGCCTCACATTTGGATTAAGTAAGTTTGCATGCAATGAAATAACTGTATTATACACTTTAATATAAATAA
>JGI24700J35501_10929739_pt1 | contig 10030 bp, 6 predicted proteins | sample TergutTh196P1_FD_35501 | JGI IMG/M metagenome (IMG submission 35501) | reverse complement strand
ACTTGGCTGAGATGTGATAACACTTTGCAGCTATGACTAAATGTAGTTATAGGTATCAGCAGATTTTTTGCTGCTGTATGTTCCAAAATAATCTTGTTACTTTCATTCCAAAATTCAATGATGCCTGGTACTACTGAATGCCCCAAAACTTCAAATACTTTTATCAGTTTTTCCTCAAAAGACGGTCATTCTCGGAATATTGTGGGTCATGGAGGTTAATAAAGATATTATTTCATGTGTGCATGAACTTGGATGGTACAGACTTCCACTTCTAGTTGCAAGAAAATTAAACATGCATGATATAAAAAACAGATGGTTTCTGCCATGCACTTCGTGTCACTATATGGCTGCCTGGATGACATGAGATCTTTGGTGAATTTATGGTTTCTCTTGGCAGGAGCATGACATGACAGAGTAGGAAAATACCTCTATTTTTTAACCATTGTCCTGCTCATCCAGAACCTGTAGGGAAGTTTAAAACGTGCAAGTGGAGTTTATTGCTGCAAATGTGATATCGGTTTTGCAATTTATAGACCTGGGTACCATCCACACCCTAAAACAGAATGTTTATGGGAGCTTTGTTCTGAGATTGCTGCAGAGACTTAACTTCACTGAAGAAGGCTACAAAATGTCTTTGCTTAATGCAGTATCCATGCCTGCTATGGCTTGGAATTGAGTTTACATAGAAACTATTGCCACCTGATGTAGGAATGCAGGATTCATCACCATTGCTGGAAATCAAGATGAGTATGGACAATGTTGAAGTAAGCTGTGGTGCATGATGCAACTTCCAGGAGAAGCTAAATACGAGGACCACATTTGATAAATTTGTATAAACAGATAATACCCTTCCACCATGTGGAGAATTACTTTCAGACCAGCTGTGTGATCATGTTGCTTCCAATCCCGACGAAACTGAAATTGTTGGTCAAGTGGCTTATGACTGTCAAAAGTTGACCCTTTTCTCTGAAGCAACTCGGATGTCCCAGAGCACACAGTTGAGAACCTGTGGAATCTGAAGATGTGTACTGCAATATTTTTAAAAAAAGGTGGAAGACATACCACACTTAACAAATGTTTCAAGAAAGCATAGACATCTCAAATGAAATGTTAAATTGTGAATGAACAAGATGAGCAATGTACGTATAAACATAACATTGAGGTGTGTTCAAATTATAATTGTTGCCATCGAAAAACAATAAGTATTAAATGTTATGAGTGGCCATCTGCAGCTTTAGTTACCTGCATGCATTGTGCATGTGCTGAATTATATTGTTGTCTATGTCCTGTCTGGCTCTGTCTTATTTTTCCACATTATGTCATAAATGACACAGTTTTTGGATAAAAGTTTTGAACATGGAATGTATGTTTTGATTTCCTCTACAAATTTGTCTGAAACATTTCTCATTCTAAGAAGATTTCAGTGAGATGTTTTCATAAATGTACAAAGGTCTTTATGTAAAGTACCTGTTATTCTTGTCACATTTTAATAACTTGAATTTCCTCATCAGATTTCAGGTTTCCACCGTGCATCATTATTATTAGTCACTTCTATTAACCAACTAATTAGTTGGTTAATAAAAGTGACTTCCTCAACAGATTTTTTTAAAAATACTCAAATAGCAGTTTTCATGAAAAGTCATTAATTTGGAGCCAAGTTGTTCCATGCGGACAAACATAACAAAGCTAATAGATGCATTTCACAATTTTGTGAATGCGCCTAAAAATCAATGGCATTATATTCAAAGGTAAGTAGAGTTGTGAACTGTGAATGTAGGATTGCTGACAAAATGGCTGGATAGTTAGCTAAGAGGGTAAAATATTTTAAGATTTTCACTTACCTCAAACTGCCGTGAAGGGCACTGATTCAACCTGTATGTGTAACAAGCTCTCAAAATAGAGAGGGAGGGGGGGACTTTTTGGTGCTATCTTTTTATGACCTTTTCCCACTGAATAAGTAAATGTGTTGAATATTTACTACATAATAAGGGAGTTTCATTGCACTTTCATCAAACACAACTTATATTTTGGTATAAAACCCACACCATTCTTTGGCTTTTAACAAGCCATCATCGGGCTGCATGAGGACATAAAAAAATAAAATTGCAACAGTATATGCAATTTTATTTGTTATTTAACATCAGCAAAAACTTAGTATTGTGAGAACCTTATAGTAACATTAATAATAATGTCACGGCTGAGTACAGTAGCTGTGCCTTATATAATGTTAATATGGGACTAACCACACCCAATCATTAAACCTGTAAGCAGTTATCATGTATGTTAGTACCTGTAGTTGTAAAGTTGAGAGGTACTGTGTGACATATGTAATCAAGGAACCTGTGAGCTGTATTTAATTTGTTGGATATGTAGATATTCACATGTATAACATATCAAAGTGGGTTATTGTGTGTTTCTGTTTTATGTCCACACTAATGTGCTTTAGAATATGCCATGAGGATGGCTTGAAAGTAAGTGGTACCTATCAGCTTTTGTTTATGCTGATGTTTGTATACTGGGCAGTAGCATACATACTATAAAGCAAACACGGACACTTTAATAGTTGCTGGTTAGGAGAGTGCGTTAGAAGTAAATGCCGATAAAACTAAGTACATGGTCATTTCTGGAGACCAGAATGCAGAGTGAAGTCAGAATATAAAGATTGATAATAGTTCTTTGAAAGGATGGAATATATTTGGGAACAAACTTAATGAATCAAAATTCTATTCAGGAAGTAATTAAGAGCAGATTGATGTCAGGGGTGTTTGCTATCATTTTGTGCAAAATCTATTGTCTTCTAGTTTGCTGTCCAAAAATATAAAGATTAAAATATACAGAACTATAATTTTGCCTGTTTTTTGTATGGTTGTGAAACTTGGTCACTCACATTGAGGGTGGAATGTAGGCTGAAGGTAGAATAGGGTGTTGAGGGGAATATTTGGGCCTTAGAGGGATGAGGTAATGGGTGTGGAGAAAACTACATAATGAGGAACTTAATGATCTGTACTACCCCTCACAAAATTGTGTTTGGGTGATCAAATTGAGAAGAATGCGATGGGCGGAGCATGTATCTTATGTATGGGAGAGAGGAGTGGGGCATACAGGGTTTTAGTTGGGGAACCTGAGGGAAAGAGGCCACTTGGAAAACTCCAGCACAGAATGGATGATAATATTAAATGGATCTTCAGAAATTGGGATTGTGACGGGCATGGACTGGATTGATCTGGCCGAGGATAGGGACAGGTGGCAGGCACTTGTAAGTGTGGTAATGAACCTCTGAATTTCATAAAATGTGGTGAATGTTTTGACTAGCTGAGAACTGGTTAGCTTCTCAAGAACTGCTCCTTGGAGTAACTAAGTAATTAAGTATGTCTACACTTATGAAAAATATAATTCACTGTTTGAGAAAATAATTAAAAATGTTGAAATATGTATGACAAGTTCTAAGGAACTTTCTGTGATGATCACATCAGTTGACAGTGTCATAAGAAGCAATTCCCAGCACCTTTGAATATTGTGAGTACAGGATTCAATAGTAACTGAATGCATTGAACTAAAATGTCACAAACTTGACAACAGTCGTGATTGCTGTGCTGCCTGCCATGAAACAAAACATTTTACCTATTGAATGATTTGTGATGTAATTTAGGAAAGTTTTCCTGTTGAAAAGAATTTGCAGTGTGTAGTTACAATGCAATTGAAGCCTTAATATTAATGCACCTTATTTCTCCTTTAAATTGGTTGGTTATAAATATCAGTAGTATTTCGAATTTTGTATGTGTTTGATCTAATTGTGGTTCTTTATTATTAGTCCCCTTTAGCTCAGAATCTTAAACAGCTTGCAGAACAAAGAAAGGAGATAAGGAGGCTGACTGAAGATTTAGAAACTGAACAGGCAGAGACATTTATGTTGCAAGAACAACTGCAGCAGAAGGATTGCGAAATACAGAAACTGAGTAAGTTTGTAGAATTAAGTGCAATGAATTTATGTTATTTTAAAACTTTGGTAATACCAACAAATACACAAATCTACATTGTATGTATTCTCTCTATTACTTATCCCCTACATGTTTCATCATTGTCACCATCTTCAGGGAGATTATATCAAAATTTTCATAAAACTGTTGGATTGGTATTCTTGACTTTATAGCAGTTTTTCTCTGCAGTTTGTGCAGCTGTCACCCACATAATATTGCTTTCTGCAGTAGTGTTTCGTGTTGTCAGTGAAGAAACAGAACATGCATTTTTTACAGTTGAATTTTTACAGTCGGTCTTGCATGGGCTGTTGTCTGCGTGTAATATTTTGTCTGTGTTTTAGTTTGGAATAAAATATTTAAAGATATGCTTGTATGTCTTTCATACTTAAACTGCCTTTTTTCATATATATAAATACACATTAAAAAACCACTCTAGAATTTTATTTTATATGTTTAATTGACAAGGAGTTTTACTGCATTTTTAAGACATGCTGCATAATCTGTTTTGTTTTCCACAAAATATAGTTTATTTCATAATTTTATCTTTTTCTGTTCAAACAGTACTCAAGTTTTTCATAAATTGGGTGCTAATATTTAAATATCAACCCAGTCATTTAAAGGTTAAAGCATATTTGTAGTCATTTTATTTTTTTTATGTTCTCAGCTATTCTTTCATTAATTCTGTTGTCTGTCTACAAGAGGTCATAGCCTCTTCCAAAGCAAGTTCTCCACATAGTGCATTCTGGTGCTTCCTCCTTCAGTTTACAGTATCCTTATTCGTAAGGTCATCCAGTAGCTTCTTATGTCTTCTTCCTCATCTTCCAGTAATTTCCATCCCTTCCTCTACCTTTTTTGCAGTAACAGGTTTTAGAAGGCAACTGGCCAAGATATGACCATTCTTGTTAGCCTTTTCCTCTGTTTATTGTTTGTAGGATATTCCTCTCCACCTTGACTCTTTGTAATACTTCTTCATTTCTCACACAATCGGTCCAGCTGATCTCCATCCTTCTATAGCACCATACTGTACACAAACACTAGCTTTCTTCATAGCTTTTATGCCATATCCTTCAGGGAGTGTTGCACACATGTTGCATGCACTTTCATAATTTTACACAAAATTTAATATGTATCCTTCACTCAAAACTCCAACTATTCATTTTCTGGCAAGAGATATGAAGATACTTCCTATTTCTTCCAAAGCTTTGACACAGTGAATACTACAGGGTGGGTATACATACACTTTTTTCCTGAATGTTGCTTCTAGTCTTAACACAATACCCTACTTAAATCTGGGCATATTTTTTTCAATAGATAAACTGTGAGTTTTTAACCCTCTGTGTTGCCACACAGCAAAAGTAATAATGCAATAAACCCACAACATTTGGGTGATACGAAAATTTGTGGTATGTGGAATGTTTTTTCTTTTTTCGTTTTTATTTTGTTGTTGTGTTTTGTGTATTTTGACAGTATTTGTGTTTTGTGGTATGTATATCTGGTCTACAAGTGATACTTAATATTTTAATTTTAATATTAACATATTATTGATTACAAGGATGTGGTGTCAACAAATAGTATATCTAAATTGTTATTAATGTGAGTTTGCTATGTTAGTGCCCTAAGTTTTTTAGAGTTGTAATTGTGATGAAGTCAAGGCAGTTGTAGATTGTTATGTAGCTTATGATCCTTTAGGACACCCTGGCACTACAAATATGCAACTGATCTTATTCTTTTAATGAGAACTTTTATTGTGTTTTATTATTGGAAGTGACTGCTGCCATCACAACAGTTGGCTGACCATGCCTGTGAATTCCTCCCCTCAGTTTTTCTTCCATCAGTCCATCCCACTTCTCAGTCAGTACCACATGGCAGCACAATGTGTTTTGTACCCCACACTGCATTTATTAGTCTAAAAGAAAAAACCACATGAAAGCTGTTGATAAAAGTGCATTTTTTCTTAAAAGGCAGCCAAGTGTACTGCACCTAAATAAAATATAGAAATGTCAGACTGTCTACAGGTGATTGCATCTCAATTGGGCCAGCATTTTGGAATTAACAAGTTAATATTGACATCTACAAAGAAAAATCAAATGTTGGTCTGAGATGCTGTTGTGGGTGGTACTTTGATAAGTGCAGAAATGGTGTCGTCTGCATCTTCATCTTTGGCACTACAGCCTCTTGTGTTCCTTGGCCTCCTTGATGATTTCAATTCACAGATCTCTATCTCAAGTTTTCTTCCACCATGCATTCACTTCCAAGATCTTAAGATCTTAATATGGAATCTAGCCACCTTAATCTAGACCTTCTTTTCTTCTTACTACCTTGTGGCTGGGAAAAGGTTATCTTCATGCAAGATACATTATCCTCCATCCTTGCTATATGCCCTAACTATTTCAATGTAGCTATATTAATCATTATCACCGTTCTTGAATCTTTGTAGAAGCTGTACAGTTCATCATTATAATTTATTCTCCATACCCAATTGACACAACATGGGCCATAAATTTTCCTTAAAATATGCTAAGTTTTCTTGATCAGTTTTTGTGAGAGTCCAGCTGTCACATCCATTAGGCACCACTGGTCTAATGTTTTATGTATTTTACATTTTGTATCTTTCTGTAGCAGCTTTGATCCCAGTATATTTCTGAATCCACAATAGCATTAATTTGCCATATTAATTCTGTGGCATATTTTTGATGTAATGTTATTATTAGTATTAGTCTACTACTTTCCATATAATTTTTTGTTATACGTAATTAATCATTAGACCCATTTTTTGCGCTTCCATTTCAAGTCTATTCAATGTATCTTTAACTGCATTTTCGTATCTTCTTACTATTACAGCATCATCGGCATAAGCCAGAATCTGCAGAGATTTATGTAGTTTAGTTCCTCTAATATCCAGATTGGCCTCTCTCACTACTTTCTCCAGGGCAATGTTAAACAACATACAAGTCAGAGGATCTATATGTAATGGCCTTTTTTGTGTCCAGTGGGTCTGTAATACCACTTAAGGTTTTTACCTTGCTCGTTGTATTTTGCAAGGTGATCTCCTCCAGTTTTCTATGTTTTCTAGGAATTTGAAATTTATTCATAGCCTTGAAGAGTTGGATTTTATCAATGCTGTCATTGGCGGCTTTAAAATCCACGAATAGGTGGAATGTTTTAATCCCATAATCTCCCATCTTTTCTAATATTTGTCATATAGTATGTAATTAGTCTGATGTACAATTTCCCATCTTTGAAACCACACTGATAATTTCCTACTCAACCTCAGAGCCCTGGCAGATATGAAATTGCAGTAAGCACTGATGAGAAAATTGATGGAATGTGATCCTGTAATGGCTGGAAGTCTGAAACTTAAGAGTGAGATTGAGATTTCACGTACACCGGGCCTTGAAATTGAAAAGAAATTGCAGAAAAAAACAAAACAATGACAATTACCCCATTTTTTCCCATCAAAGCCCTCTGTCTTGATCAATGTTAACACAGCCCAGTAGACAAAGAATGCAGGTTGATTATTAAACATTTTATTATTCTCTATATTGAATATTTTGTGACATTTTATTGTAATTTTATTATAATTGAAACCCCCTCCTAAAAGCAACATTTTAGTATTTCAAGTCCTGTTTTGGGGGCGATAAGAGGTGCATGCATGTTTTGATGGGGAAGCGTGAAGGATGGAGACCACGCTCAAGACCTAGATGTGGTTGGGAGGGTAATGTTAGATGGATCATCTTGGGTGGGTGCAGACTGGATCTTATTCAGAATAGGGACAGGTGTCAGACTCTTAGAAATGCTGCGATGAAACTTGGTGTTTCATGAAATGTGGGGAATTTTTTAACTAGCTATGGGAATATTAGTTTCTTAAGGACTGTGTTCCATGATGTTAGTCAAAGCTGTTAACCCTGAAGACAATTTTGAAATTGTAGCTAGCACAAATCAGAATATACACAGAAGTGTTGTTACTGTAAGCTGTGTTGTAATATATCTTGCAGAGTGAATCTTTCTGAGAATTTTGTAGCAGTGCTTCAGGCATTAAAGGTTGAAACCTTGGAAACACAATGGAGTAAAATCATAGCTCTGCCTACTGCATTCTTATGCAAATAATTCTTTTACTACACCCCATTTCTGTATACGGACCTCTTTTATGAAATTTATCATTGACGTTAACAGAAGTAGATCTGTATATAATTTTGCTGGTGATTTTCTTCGTTTGAATTCTGACTGTCTGAAAAGGTTTGTTCTTCATTTTATGTTTATTTGATTGTGTTTTTAATTGGTGAATGTATATAGCATTCAGTTTGTATCTTGTCATTGAGTACTGTACTTATATTCTGGAATATGTTGTACTTTTTTGGTGGGCATTTTAACAGTTTTCTAATGCCGTTTTAACATAGTGTTATCTTTATAGCTGGAGATGTACAGAACTTACAGAATGAGTGGAAGATCCTGCATGAAGAACAGTTTTATAATCATTCTGAATCAAATCTAAAAACTCAGTGCGGTAATTTTTGCGAAGAAGCCTCACTGAAGAAGCAACTGATAGATTTAGAGAAATACGTATCCTCTCTGCACAGTAAAATTAACGTGGTGGAGAACAAACAAGATATTCTACAGCAATGGGTAAGCAGCTGAAATATAAAATTGATATTTCCAAGAAATTCAGTGGGAGAAGGTCCTCTTTGTTAAGGGTGAAGTGGACAGGTATGAGGCTAAGCACTCAACTCCATTTAGTACCGAGGTTGAGTACATATGCAGTGTATATATGTAAGTTGTGGTAGAGTAGTTGGCATTTTTTTATACTTGGAGGAAAGTCCAAAGTTAAGAAAATAGTCTCAGACTGGATACACTGATTCGTGTGTTTCATATTCTCCCTAGCTGGTTCAGGCACATATTGTGATAGTACCTTTAGCTATTTAGTGCTAGAATGAAACTGTTGGTGCACTCTGTAGAACACTGGGATTGAAATTACAGGATTTGATTTTTTGGACAGCACCATAATTACTGAGGTTAGTGGTGGCAGGAGAAAACTGTAACAGGTCTGTATAAAAATGGCTGTTATTGGCTGATGCATATGCTGTGTGATGAGGAAATTTTGAATTTCACCCTGTGTGTTGCAGCTTATGTGGTGTTTGATGCCTAAGGTTTAATTAGGCCATGATCACTTTGTTCACAGCCTTTCTAGTATGTGATTCACATTTTATACAGTATCTCAGACAATACATGCTATTTCAGTTAAGAAAGCATTGACAAAGAAACAGGGTAAGGCCTTCACTAAACTGTAGTAAATATGTGGTGTGATGAGATGATTTTCAGATGAAATTTATTTCTCTATAATGGCAAAGTATACCTTCTTTTCTTTGTTGTCCTTTTCAAAATAGTCTCCATGGGACTTCTTACGCATGGAATGAGGCCAGTGTTAATACAACTGTTTGGAGCATTTTGTGAAGCATGCTCTTTGTATCAGGTGCTACTCAAAATTTCCGAGAATTTGATCATAATAACATGCGTACTTTAAGTCCTAATTTCCACCATCACCTTCAAAGTAGTTACCTTGGGCTTGTGTACAAAGATCCCAGCGATTTTGCCATTTTTGGAATTACTCACTGAAGTCTGCTGGCATTAGCGTGTTTAGTACCTGTTGCAATTCTGCTTGGATCTCTTCAATAGATACAAAACGCCACCCTTTCAACTGGAGTTTCATTTTAGGGAACACATAGAAATCGCAGGGGTCCAGGTCAGGTGGGTGGGCAGGGTTGGGAACAGTGGTCATGTTATGTCAGGAATTCCCTCACAACAAGCGAGGTGTGTGCAGGCGCATTGTCATGGTGCAACAACCAGTCTCCATTCTTCCACATATCAGGCCGTTTGCGCCTCACATTTTCCTTCAGTCGTCTCAAAACCTCGCAGTAAAACTTCCCATTGACAGTCTGACCAGGTGGAACAAACTCCTAATGCACAATTCCTCGAATGTAAAAAAAAAAAAAAAAGATCAACATTGACTTGATATTGCCGGGAATTTGGCGTGCTTTTTTCAGTTGCAGAGAGGATGG
>JGI24700J35501_10929740_pt1 | contig 10031 bp, 11 predicted proteins | sample TergutTh196P1_FD_35501 | JGI IMG/M metagenome (IMG submission 35501) | reverse complement strand
AGATGAACCCCCCCCCCAAAAAAAATAAAACATCTGCTAAAAAAAATATTTCACTATTAATTTCATACACTTAATACACAAAGCATGTTAGATTCTACCTACCCTACCAATCAGTATCACTACTCCATCTTCACAGTCAGTGCTTACATCTTACTCACACTCACTCCTCATATTCCCATCCTCTTCACTGCCTTTCCATGACATATCATCATCAGTCTCATCCACTGTACTGGATAAACAGCACTTCTTAAAAACCTTTCACATTCACTTCTGGTGAGATGCACTGCCATGCCATTGTGATCCACATTAACTAAATAATACATTTGTATTTCTTGGTCTGTAAACTTACTTGAATCCATGAAGATTCACAGTTGTCTCCACAGATGGTGTTAGGGGTGTGAAGAATTTAAATGCATATGTTCTGGTTTCTCTGTTATTTCTGTGGTTTTATCAGAGTTCATGGCTTGTTTTATGGTTTTAATTTGTGTATTGGTCCTGGTCTTATTTTTGAGCCATGTTAATTTTTAATTTTTTAATAGCCATTTTCCTGTTATTACACTTAGACTAGATCTGTTCTTAGGTGCATAGCTTAACAAGTTACTGTTTCTAAGGTGCCCAGTGATTAAGAATAGCTCAATCTAAGGGATCCACCAGGTTAGGTGATTCATTGCCTGAAACAGAAACAGAGATGGCTTCCAAAATATCGTGCTTCTTTAAAAAAATTAGATGATGGACAAGTCCCAAAAAAAGAAGATTGTGTCAGTTAACTTTAATCATGCTCCATTCTCTCTTTTGGACTTCTTGACCCTTGAAAATGGGACCAATAGGTTGTCCCAAATTGTCAGTAAGGAATTGCTCCTCAATGCTGTGTAATTTCCCAGAAGAGTAGAGATCTTACATGACAATTTGGCAATGCAGGCCACAGTTTGGCTCCACTTGGCCCAATTCAGAGCAGTTTGGTTTGGTGAGGTGCAAATATTGGCACTTCATACACGAATTGATTATAACCTCACATATTTTAGCACCAAATTTAAGGAAAAACCTTGTCTTGCATTTGGGTAAATATGGTATATATAACCACACTATAGTCTGTAGGATTTAAAAATACCAGCAATGTGTATTCATTACAAGCCACAAGATAAGCACATGACCAATATGCATCCATATTTTGAAACAGGTATGTTTGTCTCTTTTCAACCTGATGTGCCTTGTTTGGTCTTACAGCAAGAAATATAAATATGTCTTAGGTAGAAAACTTATTACAAAGACATTTTCATTTGAATTCATACTGATGCTCCTAAAATTCCTGGAGTGTGAGCAGTTTTACTCACTACCCCAACATAAAATTTTTTTCTGGTCTTTCACTTTTCATTTATTTTCCTTTATGCAAAAATGTTTAAATCAACTTTTTGTTCCTGAATGTATGAGTAGTTATCCACATGTACAAAATCAGCGTGAGGAACACTAACACACACCACATATTAGTGCAGTAAAAGAGATAGGATACTCCTTTGAGGTGCCTTGTGGTGGTGGTGGTGGTTGTGGTGGAGGCGATAATGGCTACAACAATGACGTTGACAGCAACAACAATAACAATCTCTACAGTAAAACATACAACTTTTACCCATATGAGTTGTCTATCAATTGCTGTCACTGTAATCACGTAAGCACCATGATGTGGAGTTGTAGAGGCAGTGGAGGGATAGCTGGCTAGCTGTATGCATTATTAACCGTGGCAGTAACTTACCACCCAGCACAATTGTAAAATATGACCTTAGATGGCACTGTTGAATGTAAAAATCCTTAATGTGACCAAATGTCTTCGTAATGCAGATGGTTCATAGCAATCATTTTGTTTCTAAGGGAAGCGTTACAAACATTGTGGTCACTTCAAAGTATATCTTGATAAAAATGTTAGTGTGTTTATCGAGCTATTTGACTCTTTCATGGAATTAAATGCTATCATTGTTAAGTAATGTTTCGTTTTATTTTGCTTATTGAACTGCTGAAATTCTGAGTCTCTGTTTTTTAATTACATATTTAACATTTTAAGAATTTCATATAGTAAGACTTCTGTTTATGAAATTGAAACTGAAAGTCATTTTGTAAGTCTTCATTTTGCTATGACTTTGAACAAAAATGGCATGTGTGTATAACATTCATCTTTTTTTTATGTACTTTATATCTTGACGCCCTGATTTTTTATTTTAGGCTTTCCATTTTGCCCTTTTTTCAATATTACATCATTTTTGGGTCTCTGCAGTTTCATGTCAAATGTTTGTTACAATATGACTGAAGAAATTGCAGTCATTAATGTACTGATTGTACACAATATATGATTAAATATAGTACTTAGTATGTTCAAATGGAATTGGTGAATAAATACAAATAGTGCCGCTCCTAAAATGTTATCATTGAACCACGAACACACACATGTAAATTTTGAAACTATAAATGCACTTTAGGTACTGACTATATATTCCCTTGCTGTTATTCTCTTTCCATTTTTCGTAGTTGGGTGCAGGAATTGCTATACATGAATCAAAACTTCTTCAACTGTGGATGAATGAGCCAGAATGGGAGTGAATCTTGATTCCTGGAAGAAACAGGGATTTTTTCCCCCTTTACTACCACCTTATACAGAGTGGCTGTACGCCCTGTCCACTCCACCATATATCTGTTGGTACTGGGTGTATGGGGACCAGAAAGTATCTGACCATTGGCCTCCATCAAGTACTGAGATCTAGAGCACATATGATTTTACCTACAGTCACTCTGTATGCTTTTGTTGTGTGGTGGTTACACACAGGTTGCACTTTACCTTTGTGCCTCTTTAACTTTGCATGAACAAGTAAATATTGTTAGCTGTGTAATTCTGTTCATCATATGTTGATACAAAAATTCTTTATGATATTTCAGTACATTTGACTCTTTCCTCTCTTGTCTGGCATGCTTAATTATAGTTTAACTGCACATGGGTTACTTTAATATACTAGAATAGTAGTGATGGCACAGAGGACTGATGCTGATTGTGTTGTTACTAATAGGTGTCTTATCTTTTTATAAGCATTTGAAAGTGAACCAAAATGGGACAGGTGCATTGTGTAGATGAGTAAAATGTTGAATATTAGAAACGTTATATGCTTGTACATGATTCAGACATATAGTTTAGGGCAGTTTTGTTTTCTTGAAAGCTATGTTAGTAAATTTTATAAAGGTACATGGTATAATCCATGCCTATACAACTGAGATTTAAGGACATAGAATGGAAGGTGTGATATTTTTTACGGTTTTAATTCCATTCTTATGCAAGGTCCAGCCTTCAGCGCAGAAATCTGTGTGTACCTCACTGAAGGTAACTGTATTTGAAATAGAATGGAATGTGCTAAAGACATTAAATGAAATTTGATTGTCCTTCTGTATGTTTCTGATTGAAACTGTATATGTTTATGGATTTATAATGTGAGATTTTTAAAAAATACTTGGGAATGTTTCCCTGCAGGAGAAGAAGATATTTCTTAATATGTAACCAAGGGTTATATGGTTTGGCCATGTCATATGTTGAAACCATTCCACTATGTCAACATATGTTGCAGTTGCCTTCTGCAGGGTGGTTGTGAGGCAGAGGATCAAGTATATGTCTCACAATGAGAATAAGGGTGGGGGATCAGAAGGATCCATGTGCTTAAGAAAAAGGAGTGGAGGAAAGGTGAAGCCAGACATTGCTTATAGTGTCTTTCCTTTAAATCAATTCTTAGGCCCTTTCGGTACAATACTGTCATCTCCATTGCTTTTGCTCTGACACGAGTATATGCAGTGTATGCCGAAACATTGGACAAGACCCCACAAACTAAGTCACACACCAGACACAGGCTGTGAAAACCCGAAGAAAAGAAAGTTAATAATCTTAAGGTGTAACTCTTAAAAAAGGACATTTAGAATCAAACTATCCCATGGATTGCTGTTGGCTTTCATTTTTTGTCTGTTTGTGTAACATGGGAAAAGCTGATTGCTTTATTTTTTATGTTTTCAAGGAAAAAACTGATGGATTCAGGTAAAACAAAAGTTAATTTAAAAATATTGTCGCCATCAGTGTACTTACTACTCCACACATAACGTTGGAGATCTGCGAAACTCATTGTCATTGCTTTCATTCAGAAATTACATATTTATGAAATGTAAGAAGGTTGTACAGTGCATGATAGACATATGATTGAGGATTCTGTTGTTCTGAGATTTGACACTGTGTCAGTGGCTGGTTGGTTCCTGGTGTTTCAAAGACAGTATGCTACTTCAAAACGAAGAGAACCAATCACCCAGTGACATCACAGCATATCCCAGAAGAATGGAGTCATAAACATTATTGCCATGGAAACTAACACACTATTGTGATTGTTTTCTGTAATTTTTCTGTGAGTCTGGCAGTTAGGTTTAGAAAAGAATTACACTGGCAGTCTGTAGAGTAATTTGTAGCAGGAGCTTCTGTGGTACAAGCGTGTTGTATGTTTTACTGAATGTGTTAGAGAATGCCCTTTTCTGTTTTAATTTAATATTCATTGTTATGCCTAGTGACATGGAATGTTATTATTATCCCTGGCTAGCATTGCAGTGCATTGCTGTGTTGTTATGTGGTTTTATGTACAACTGGTGGAAAACCCAAGCTTCATTTTCATTTATGTATAAATCTTGCCGTACATCCAGTAAGTAAAGCGCTGGATAGTTTGTTTTATTCCCAAATCCTTAAAATGATTTATTACTGCTGCCTTCATCATTGCTCCAGACACTGTCCAGTGATAGACATTTGTGATGACATTGGCAGTCTTCACGTTCCGTCTTCATCATCTGCCTCCATAAGTAAGACTAATCCAGTCTTAGCAAGGTTGAAAAGTGCAGCATCCTTCCCTCCCTCTCCCCCTGTCTCTTATATTTTTTGTCCATTTGGTCTTTCACATCTGATATGACTTCACAGTCTACAGAACTTTTGAAACCTACTCAGACATTTAATAATGTGATTGTCTCAATCTGTACTGCAGCCAGAGTAATTTATGTTCCACACTTGTTCATGGATTTATGATTTTGTAATTAATATCCTCTAAATACAGATATTTCTTTTTTGGGAGGCAAAAATATCCATACTCCATGCATTATTTACATTGTATAATTTTTAAATGGGTCTCTGATGTATGAAGTGTATGTTTCAGGTACACAATTCTCCTGAACATTTGTTCATTGATTGTTTTGTTTGTTTTGAAACAGAATACATTCAAGACTTATTTTTTAATATGGCAGTTTGAATTACTGTGCATTTAGAGTGTCAAAATATGCTGTTCCATGAAGGTCACTTATTTCCTGGCTTCAATGCATACTATAACTTGAAATATTTTATTTTTATACTTCTATATCTTTTTTCCTCCTGTGACATTTATCACATGAGTGTTTATTCATTTTGGATTTTTGTACTTATTGTTGTTTTTTTTTATTTACTGTTATAAATATAAAGGTTCTGACTTACATGATAACTACACCACACGTTACAGTTTGTCTATCTCAAACAGTAAGGTACTTTTCAAATTCTAGGGGTTTGATATCATTAACATATGCAGCATGCCATAGTGCATGAGTCTAAACAGACAAATCTGCAGGGCAGAATCCTTCTTGAGCAGCATGTAAACACTCAGATAGTGAAGACATTTCCCGCAGTTACTTTAAAGGAATTTCATGGTTCATTACCATGATTATAGGAGCCTGCCACAGCTTGCTTTCTTGAGCCAAGTGGATGCAGTCTACATAATCACACCTTGTTTCTCATATAATCAATTTAAATATTATCCTCTTGCATGTAGCTTGGTCTCTCAAGTGGCATCTCTCCTTTGGGTTTTCCAAAATATATTGTTTGCGCTTCTCTTCTCTTTCATGTGTGCCTATTTAATTTTCCTCTCTTATATCATTCTTTTTAGTATTTGGTGAAGTATAACCACCCATTATGCAGTTTTCTGCAGCGGCCTGTCACAGTTTTCCTTTGTCCGTCTCTTCCTCACATCCAGATATATTCTTTAAGCGCTTAGTTTCATATCTGTACAGAAAAGGTAAAACTATATTACATATTTTAACTCTTTTGTTTCCTTTGCGAATTTAATTCTCTTTGTTACTGTCCTGTATTTGGATGATGAGAAATGGAAATATGCTTAGTTTCCTCAATGTCTACTTCTGGGCCAAATTGAGCCTATAAATTGATTTTTGATGCTGCTGTGCTGCAGTGTTGGATTTATGTGTTTGAACTGTGGATGTTTTCTTAGAAATTCCTTTCTTTCTTTCTTTCTTTCCTCTTCTTCTAAATGAATGTTACATTGTCATTATTGTGAATAACAGTATTATTATTGTTGTTTTTGTTGCTTACTGTCTTCAGATATGTTTGATGGTTGACTATACCTTCATTTCTGCACTTCCTTCTAATTCTTACAATGCTTTCTTTATATTTTCTGTGCCTTCAGCAGCTGCTGCTGTGTGCAACCCAGTCTCTATTCGCATGTGACTCATCATCATCAGGGAATGGTGGAGGGGGAAGTGGTGCTGGGGGGATGCAGCGAGGGTCTCCCACTTCCTTGCAGGCCACACCCCCACCTGCACCACCTCTACTGGACTGCAAGACCAATCCACCAACATTTGTGTTTGTCCAGGGCTGGCAATTACTGGCCCTAGCAGTGTCACTTTTTGTACCCCGTAACAACCGGCTCCTGTGGTATCTGAAACTACATCTCCACCGCAATGCTGACTCCAAGTAAGTATTTGAGTTACTGAAGTTTCCTTGTTTTTATACCCAAACATAATTTTTGCAAGGACTAGAAAGTTAGACTGTTTATTGTGTTCTTATCAGTTTTGAAACATAAAATTTTGTATTGGGAAATTTAATTACAAGCTATGTTACATTAAAAACTCCTTCTACATAGAGACCACAAAATCCCTTTGCAGTAAAGTTACAAAATATATTTCTTCTCTTTACATTGTTTTATTTACTTCTGTCTTCTTTTAGCATTTTATTCCATGTGATTGGCTTAATACCTTAAAAGCTGTCACTGGTGGCTGGTTTTAGGTTTTTAAACATTTGGTAGGTGCAGCTGGAAAATGTTTTGCTTTATTATGTTCCAAAGTAACTTATATTTTGTTTAGTCCAGGCTCTAAGATGGCCTGCTATATCAGAACCTTGTTCAGACCATCAGTGATGGAACAAGTCATGAAAATAGTCTTGAATTGTTAGAGCTGATACACCATCTTGCTGCTGGATGATTTCAACTTAAGACCCCTCTGGTTTAGTTGTAGGATAAACCACAATTGCATCTTGTGCATGTATGCTGTGTGATTAGTATGTCCCTGAAGGACCTTGGCCCAGTTAAATGTTAAGATAGTTGCGAACACCATAATGTGCAGTGTGTGCTACCCAGTTTCCTTTTAGTAGTGGAATATAAGCTTAATCCTTTCTTGATTGCTATGATAAGTTATACATTCATTCAAGGAGAAAATGTCTTGTTGTGACTGAGTGGTGGGAAAATGCCTTCAGATTACTTTACAGGCAGCTTCATGTGTATGCAGTCCATATTAGTAATTTCACTGTTCTCTCAAAGCTTAAATGGCCTCAGGCCCAAATCCTTTTTCTCTGTTTTTTCGCAGTTTTGAGCAAGGAATACCCAATTCATAGATACTGATTTTTATGGTGGTTGTGCACAGGATGCTGCAACCATATTCTAATGACCCTACATGGTCCTCAGTGACCAAAACACTTGGCTTCAATAACTCTTCGAGTGGAGGAAGCTGTTTCCCCATAGTATTTCACCTGAGGAAGCAAGCTTATTAAACCACTGCAATAATGTTGCCTTTGTGTCCTCATAACTTAGCTTCTCTTGCACAATCAGTGTTTCTGTACAGTCAACATGTGCATTATAAATTAACCCAACTTGATGAGATGAGCATCTTTCTTCTCTGCCCAAGTATATGCTTGCACAAAATCTCATTGTATTTGTAATGTAAATTTAACTACATTGTCTTTACCAGCAGCAGTCCATGGCCTACTGATTGTGTCAAATAGTTATAAAACATGTGTTATATTGCAGGAGTGAATGTGGTAAATATGCTGCTTATTGTCAGCGTGCCCTAGAACGGACACTGCAGAATGGTGGACGGGAAGCCAAGCCTTCACGTATGGAAGTGCTGTCTATTCTGCTCAAAAACCCTTATCATCATTCACTGCCTCATGCCATACCAGTTCACATGCTTAATGGAGCTTATCAGGTAACTACAGTATGATCAAAACTCAAGTTTTACACTCTGACTAGCTGACATAATGTCATAAGGGCTGAATGCAATGTATAGCTACTGAATTGTGTCCTTCTCAAAAGTGTATATTCCTAGCCAACACAACAATTTGTTTTGCTTGGCTACTGTGTGCTGCAGGATCTTACTTGAAGAAACGCTGATAGTTTTTCATCTGGTCAAGAAATCCCCATCAAGGAGGTTGATAGTGGTAATGCTGTAGAATTGTGGTCATAGGGCACTTATTTCGAACAACAGCCATACGTTGGCTGTTCTGACTGGGGCTATTGTGGTTTCTTTCAGTCCCTTTGGACATATGTTAAGATAGTACCTTGATTAATCCTTTGCTTTCATTTCCTGGATGATGTCCAACTTCACAGACTCCCCTATTGCATCATTTGTCACACTGGTACTGATATTTAATCTTCACATTTGGCACAAATTTCTGTCCCTATAAGTATATGCATCTGCCATCTAGTACCTGAATTTATGAACTTGTATATTGTTGGCTGCATTAGCTCAAATACTTTTCTTAAAGAAAGCAGCTTTTCTCCTAAAATGTGCAACTTTTCCAACCCCTTTAGTTGCAAGAAGAAAATAAGTTTCACCTGGATGATGGACATGCAGTAAGAAAATGTGAGTACAGTGGGGTAGGCCACATGCACATCCATGTAATCCCTTCGCAATTCATCAATCATGAAACAAACCACAAAGAAATCTCCACTTTCGTCAAACAGTGAGCTTCATTACCATTTTTATAGGATCTGTACTGAGCCAGTTTCTTGCAGTCTACACTGTTAAAGTAAAACAGTCTCGTTACAGGCCCAGTGTGGCCCAGAGGGTTCCAGGAGGTTTAGGCTCCCAGATTTCATGATATTCAGCACATGAAGGTGGTGAGGTCGTCAGCCTCGCGCACCGGCCGCCTTTACCCCCAGGAAATGTTCCTGGTACTCATTTTCACTAGGGGCTGAGTCGACCCCAGGGCCACGGTACAGTCAGAAGGAATATGTCACTGAAAAGTCCAGTGACACCACTGGGAATCGACCCCGGGACCATCCGACTAGTAGCGCAGCGCCTTAACCACTACGCCACCCCAGGCCCCAGTCTACACTCTTACCTACCATTATTTTAATATTACTCTCCCATCTGTGCCTGTGTCTTCCATATCCATTGAGGTATCTTGAATAAAATTTTGTGAATATTTCTTATTTCACCTTTGTGCAAACCCTGTGATACTCTCATTGTCCTGGATTTGATGACTCTCATAGTGTTAGGTTGGCAGTAGAAATTATGTATGACTTTAGGTAATTTTATCCAGCATTGTGTTTTTTCCTCTGTCTAAAGTCAAAATTTTTGTGGTATCTGTGATGTGTTAGCTGTATACTGATATGGGTAGATTAGTATAGGCAGGATATGAACTCTCAGGGAAATGATGTATGCAGGATTATAAAATGGAAAATGTGTGTTCAGCATCAGAAGGTAAGCTTTCTGTCTTATCATTAAGATTGAAGGTGCAAATGATTGGTACCATGCCATAATATGGATGTGAGTTTTACTACTGTCAAATGAGAGAAGGTTAACCACCTGTCACAGTTGTATGTTAAAGGTCCTGAAAAACAAGTTTCAGGAATTGCATTTGGAATCAGAGCAGGTTAAACAAACTGATCTCTGTTGGTGGTGGTGGTGGTGGTGGTGGCGGCGGCGGCGTCTCGTCGTCGTCGTCGGGG
>JGI24700J35501_10929741_pt1 | contig 10033 bp, 6 predicted proteins | sample TergutTh196P1_FD_35501 | JGI IMG/M metagenome (IMG submission 35501) | reverse complement strand
CGTGTGCAGGTTGGGTTCACTCCCAACCTGTACACGACACGGCCACCGACACAGAGTGACAGTTACCAGGGGTTGTATTGACACAGTTTGTCTCTCCTGATGATGAGCACGATGTGCTCGAATCATGTAGAGAGTTAAAAATAAAAATAAATACTTAGAAAGAAATTTGTGTGTCACGTTGGTCATTTATCAAGAATCATTACATGATACACGGTCAACAAAATATAAAATTTTGATTGCTTTAGAGTTAATACAGACAAATAACTGTCAACTGCATGGCCTATACTTTTTATGATATATGTAAATGACCTAAGAGTAAATACATTATCAGAACCTCTAATATTTGCTGATGTCACTAGTGTGAGAATTTCTAGTAACGACTTTGATGATTCTGTACTTTGTGCCACGTAGTTCTGTCTCATATGAGAAAATGGTTTAGTACTAAGACGTTGGCTCTAAATCTGTATAAAAATAGTAGAATGTATAAGTAGTAGTTCACCGCAGTATTACAAGTATGTGGAAGAGGCCGTAAATACAAAAGTCCTTGGTTTAAAAATTAACAGCCATCTAAATTGGAATAATCATATTGATCAGATTTATAAATTATTTTGAGCATGGTGTATGATTAATTCTTTGTTTCACATCAGCCACAGTAACACTCTCAAAATAATTGATTTAGTTAGTACAAGGAATAAATAGACCAGTTGCTAGACTTTCAGTGTGTGCAGGAAAGTGCTTATTGTGCTGGCTTTAAAATATTCAACACTTCACCATTTAGACCCACAAGTGTTATGAGTGGAAAGGCTCATTTGAGAGTAACATTAGGAATATACTTAAATATGCACTTGTTTTACTCTAGTGATCAATTTTTAGTGTATAACAATGTACGTACAACGTAATATTGAGGCGCGTTCTTGCAACCATTGTTGCAGTGGGAGAGCATTACATTTTACATCTACTGAGAGTGTTTGTGTGTAGCCTTAGTTATCCAGCATGCAATACCCATGCGCCATATTGTCATGTGTGACCTACCCCAACTGTGCAGTATTTTTTCACATTATCTCATAAACGGCACGATTAAAAAAAAGTTATTGAACATAAAGTGTGTGTTTTGATTTTCTCTAAGAATTGAGCGAGATATGATTAAGAATGTCTAGTGGTCTTCATATACAGTACCCATTATTACTGCCCGATTTTAATGAAACTCGAATTTTCTCGACAATTTTCTGAAAAATCCTTAAATATAGAATTTCGTGAAAATCCGTCCAGTGGGAGCCGAGTTGTTCCACGCTGACAGACGAAGGGACGGGCAAACACGTCGAAGCTAATAGTCGCTTTTCGCAATTTTGCGAACGCACCTAAAATGACCCGTAATACTTCATGTGAAATTTGCTTATCACTTGTATCGCACTAGCTCTGCTTAGTTTGTATTTTTAGGTGCGTCCGCATAAGTAGCGAAAAGCGATTTCGCTCTGTCATGTCCGACCGTCTGTCTGTCCGTATCAGCGCGAATCCCGCTGGACAGATTTCCGCGAAATTTGATACTAGGGACTCTTACCAAAATCTGTCGATAATATACGTATTTTTCTAAAATCGCACAACAATATAGGTCACTTTACCTGGAGATCTAAGTATGTTCATATTGTTGACAACAGTATGAAATATTTTGTAGTTCGACAGCAGTGCTAAGGGAATTTTGCTGCGTTTTCATGGCAACACTGCACGGTTTTATGTCGTTGCAGACAACATGCAAGTCAACAACAATGCAAAGGGAATGCATTGTTGCGTTTTCGTGTCAACAGTGGTTACGCGAACGCTCAACAAGATTGCGTTGTATGGACATACATTGCTAATCCTGTTATGATGTAGTTCACACCCTATTTCCGGTTTTACTAAATGCTAGATCTGTGGGTTTTGTGTGTGTGTATATGTGTTTGTGTATGTGTGGGTGTGTCTATGTGTGAATGAATGAATGTATGTATGAACGAATGTGTGGATGAATGCCTGCATGTATTTATGTGCATATATAAATAACGTAGTTCTCATAATCATGTATGAAACACAGTGAAGAAGAAATTATCCTTTGACACGTGGGGAAAAACGTTTTGTTCCTGATGCTCATCTGGTATACAGGTGAAACATCATTTGTTGGAAGGTCTGCAGGCTACTACTGTTCATACTTTCATTAAGATTAGTTTTGCAGATACAGATCAGTTTGGAATATTGATGGAATGTTAGTGACAGGGACAACTGATGTGCTTGGAGAAAAGCTGGTCTCAGTGCCACTTTGTCCACTGCAAGTTCCACATGGATTGGTGACTGGCTGCCTGAGCCGTCATGTGGCCTCTGAAGCCTGAAACTTTTCTAAATAGGGTTTAAAAATTAAATTCCTACCTGACATTATTCAATGAATCTGGATTACCAAGAGTAACTGATTAATGTATGGGCTCGCAAGGGGCGGCTCGGCTCTGAGATTTCTTGGACCTGAGCCGGCCTTGGGAGTCTCTAGATGTGATATAAGGAAAAGGCTCAGTCGTTGGCTAATTAGCCAATATTGGGCCAGTTGGCGTGATCTTGGGAATACCCTAAGGCAAACTTGAGAATTAATCTCGCGACCTTGTCCAGGTACCAGGATAAAACTTTTGTCCTTCAATAGGATTCAGTCCAGGGTTGTAACTGGCCTTTGTACTGGACATAACACCCTGAGAAGACATCTCCATTTATTGGGGCTGCTAGACAGCCCACTGTGTAGGAAGTGTGGTATTAAAGAGGAAATCTTGGCTCACATTCTCTGTGAATGTGAGGCCTTGGCCTTACTCAGACATATGTGTCTGGGTTCCTTTTTTCTGGAACCAGAGGACGTTAAGAGCGTAAGCCTGGGGGCCATCTGGAGCTTTAGCAGGGCTACAGGGTTCCCTTGATTTTGATATGGGGCGCAAAGGGCCCGTTAATTAGGCCTAGGTGCATTGGGGCTGTGAGGTTCTGTACCCAAGTGTAATCAATCAATCAATCAATCAACTGATTGATGTGAGAATCATATGGAACATTTGATACATTTTGCGGGCACAATACAGTTGTTGTGTTGTTGATGTAGATGGACAACATGGTTACCAATTTGGTTTAAGAGTTAAGGTGATGAGAGTGAAAGAATGAAAAGAACAATGTGGGAATGAAGGGAAGGAAGTAAAGGTTAGAGTATGAAGAAACAGAATAAACAAAGAATGATGTAAAGCTGTCACTATGACGTGTTATGAATTTGCATAGTGCGGTGGTGTAGTACCTCAAGTTAAGTAATGACCTCTCTTTTCCATATCTTTTCCAGTTAAGTGTTTGATAATTATCATTATTCAGTGATGTATAGTAGAAGCTACTGACACAGTAATTAAGTATGTTATAAGTTAAGTGAATAACAAGTAAGTGAACACAGAACCCTTTGAATACCAGACTTGTATTCTGTCAATTATATCGCCACAGTAGTGCCATTAGTTTGAAAAGTTAAAGAAAATGTAGAATAATGTGTTAGTAAAATGACAGCAAACAGATGGAAGTACAACCAACTGATGAAATAGTACGTTTGTTAGATATACCCCGGACTACAGACATTGTCCGGCATGATTGCACATTAATTACTGTAATATTTTATTTGTGCCATATCCTTCCAAATTCATCATTCCCAAATATTCTTCAATCTACTGCCAAGCTTTGCATTTCAGAAATCATTGACAAATATTTAGAATGTGAAATTACAACTGTTGCACCATGAAATGTATTTGTCGTGTTTGCTTGTTGCAGGAATCGCAGGTCTGTTCACAGTTTTCTCCAGCTTCGTGTTCAGTTCCAGTGTCATCAAGTTCCTTGGGAGTGATGTTTCTGACCTCAAGTGAGTGCAATCTCTGTTGTCATGTGCAGTGCCATATAACTTACTGTCTTCTGTTAGGTACTCCTTCCAAGCCCCATGAAGATGGAGGCATTGTATTCTTCTGCACTGTTGCTATTTGCTACCCAGACTACATGGTGTCTTAACCCAGAAAACCATATGAACAGTGTGTTTTGAGCTGTGTAGTTACCATACTTAAGTTAATTTAGCATCAGTTGAAAGCATTTCCTAAGTAGCCAAATAAATATTTTAATAAGCCAACTTAGTAAAACCATCTGATTCAGCTACAGATCTGTGAGTTCACTTCTGTCCATGTTTTAGCGGAATTCTGCCATCTTCATTAGTGCTTAATTAAGCATGATAAGTGTTCATTTGTTCCATGTACTTATGATTGGACATGAACTGGTTTAATTTAGGTACTTTCTGGTGAATTTTAGTAGGTTGGCTCCATTAAGTGCCAAGTATTTGTTACAATAAGTGCAGTATACAAATACTTCTTTCTTCTACTGTCTGTTTGTTGTTATTATCAAGCAATTTTGGAGGAAGTGGAAAAGTATAATTTTGATTATGTCTTTGGCGTGCATGAAGAATAAACGTGACTTGAATTAGTGGACATTTCTTTCTTATGAAAAATTATTTATTCTGTTACTCAATATGTGGTGCAAACAAATAGTTTCTGGACTGACTGACTGAGATGACACTACTGCCTACTGCTGCTAGTACATACATGTACCACTCATGTAGACTGAATAGAACTGCTTGGTGATTTCCTTCATGGAATGATACTGTTGCACATGTGACTGTAGTGTAATGTCTGTCAAAGTACAAGTGTGTGTGTGTGTGTGTGTGTGTGTGTGTTTCATTTATGATTTTGGTGTACCTGGCAAATGGCAGACATGAAAGAAGAGTGTGTCTGTACCAAATTTCACTTTGAAGTGGGGGAAAAATGGTACAGAAACTTTGGAATTTGAAAGTAGCTTTTTGAGAGCAGACAATGGGAATAACACCTGTTTTTCAGTAATGTTCCAGGTTTAAAGCTGTGTGTTGTCTGTTGAAGCTGATATTTGCTTGAGATGTCCAAAACTCATGAAAACAGGGATTAGGTAAAGGAACTTCTTCTCTAAAACAGAAGAATCACTTTCTGTGAAGCTGCTAATATGTTGGGAATTTTATTTGCATCGGTTCAGAACTTTTTTAAAGACATGCTATCTGAAAAGGGGAATATGGGGACCTGGTTTCTCCACCATGATACAGTGCCTGGTTATTGTGGTTTGTGTGTGAACTTCTGGCTAAACACAACATGACCATTACTCGGCACACCAGGGACTCACCAGACCTAGCACCATGTGACTTCTTTCTTTCCGCCAAAACTGAAGATAGCCTTAAAGCGAAGGAGATTGAATGACACCACCTTGGTTCAAACAGCCAGTGCACACACTTTGCAAGTTTCAGACATTGCAATTCACAGATTGATTGGGGGGCACATTTGTTGGGCTCACTGTGTGAAGTCCCAGTGGGACAGTGTTGTGATTGGGAAATACACTAGGTCAGAAATTACTTTTGCACCATGTACATCTTATCAGTTACTTAATAATTGTCTTTTCTTATCAAGCAAGATGTGGGCATCAGTTGGATGGTGATGGTAATGCCAACTTTTTAACACTTGTAGAGGATTGGTGAGATTTTCATCCAGTGATGCAGCAATTTCCATACCTCCAGTCAGAGTTTGTAGGAGGTTGAGGCTGAACAGCTTTTAGACCATAAAAAAGTGTGTTTTGTTTTCAGGCTTTTCTTTTGTTCTGTAAAGTGTATGGTAGCTGCGAAACATTAGGACACGTTTGCAGCAGTACTTCCTTCCAATCATTGTTCAAAATTGCTGTTTTTTTTACAAGATATGAGCACTTCTGTTTCTTGGTATGTAATATTCATCTCTTGCAGTGTTTTCATCATCCTATTCAACATTTTCATCCTTGTGGAACTGAATAAGTTTTTTATTCAGTAATGTCTCCTTGTGAGAGTTCAAAATTGGTTGAACATCCTCTTTGTCAACTTCTTTGAACCAAAATTTAACTGCAACAAAAGTTAGTCAGCAAGTGGTGTGTTCTGTTTTTATTGCATGCCTATTTACAAATTAGATGTATGAACATTTCACAGAACGTTACTATAAAACTGATGAAGGCATATTTGTTTTTCAATGTAATCTTCATCTTTGTCAACAATCTTCTTCACTTTGAATAAGATTCCTGCCAAGTAAAATTTGCTGCCCTTCCTCTGCAGCTGCTGATGAATGGCATTCTGCAGTTCACTACCATCCACCAACTGAAGTCCTCACAGGCCGCCTTTCAAAGGACCAGACAGGCAAAAATCTGATGTTGCTAGTCAGGACTATGGAGAATGCAGCAATACGAGGCATCTAAATTTTAAGATGGTCTCAGTAATGTGCATTCTTGTATATGGTCTGGTACTGTCATAGAGGTTAATACCTCTAATGTTTTGCTTGTGCGTTGGATTTGATGGATGAACACGAGCATTCAGACCTCACAGAATTTTGCTATAGTGGTCAGAGTTCAGTTTTGCCTGACTAGGCAAGAAGTTTACAAGTGTAACACCTTTCTCATTGGAAAAGACTGTAGCTATGACCTTTCCTAATGATGGTGCACTCTTGAATTTGTTCTTCTTTGGGATGTTGTGTAGTTTCATTCCAAAAGTTCTGGCAGGATTTGGGTCAAAATTGTGGACCTAGATTTCATCCCCAATAACAGTTTGTGGGAGGCAGCCCTCAAGTCTTATACTGGTGCAGCAGATTTCTGGTGGTCACTCTCCTTTTTATCTTGTGTGCATCTATCAGCATTTGTGGCGTGCAATACGCAGAGATATTGAAGTGGCCAAGCTTTCATTAATTGCCATCACAGTGCCTTTAACAGTGAATATGGTGTATGGTTTAATTCATCTTTCACCTGATGAACACCACCTATCAGTTTGTCAACCTGGCTTTGTGTAAGGAGCTAAAAGATAGGAGGCATTTCTTTCTGACTGCCCATCATAACTTCATTTTTTTATTATCTTCTGTGGCTGTGTTAGATGGAGTGAAATTGTATGCATCTTTGCAATAAGGCTTCCCACTCACTGCTCATATTTTTTAAGTGACTTTTCACCAATCTAAAGTAGTATTATCTATTGCTGTTTTTGTGTTTTATTTTTCCACAGTTCTTGTAAAGTTTGCTTGTTTTCACCACCATATTCTGAAACATATCCTGTGGTCAGTTGTAAGTAATATGCCTTGGAAGTGGCTGTTACACCTTGATCCAACAGCTAGGGTATGAGGTGGTGTTTGTGGGAAGGGAAAGGAAGGGAAACAACTTCAGCATTACTGGCTTAGTCTTTTTATGTATTTATTTTATTTTATTTTATTTCAATATATCCCATTTAGGTACACACCATGGAAATGGAAAACGTCACATTCAATATACATCATCAGACAACTTGTGCATGGTATAACTAGTATAGCTAAAGTTGAAAAATACTTATCAACTACAGTAATAACTTTCCTAAGTTAACATTAAACACAGAATATTAACAGACAGCCATAAGATTGATAAAATAGAGAATCAAATAAAATCACAAACCTTATAGTAAGTAACCTTATAGTCTTCAAAATTAATAGGATGGCAGGGAGTATTATCAGGTATTAAAAGGCATTTAATGTATGTTTTTCACATAATAATATGCAATACAGGGAGAGGTAGCTTCTGTGTAATTACAGTACTGGTATTGCCATCCATGCCTTCATGTTGAATTGCCATATCATTGGCAGTGATGCTGTATTTTATCCCTTTGGAGCTCATGGCTTTTGTAAATTATGTATGAATAGAGGTTTTTTATCTATATATAACTGTCAAAATTAGCGTCAGGTTGTGTGAGATCATCTGTAGCTGTTTTGAAGGCTGATGCTTTCTATTATTCTCAGTAAAGAGATGTTCAAGAAGACATCCGCTTTCATAATAGACCCATCTCGTCAACACTGAAAATCTGCTTATTTGAACTTCCTCCTCCTCCTCGTCCAATTGCCATTCAGTTCTTCAAGGAACTTTAATGCAACTGCTACCTCAGTGCCTGCCCTTTCACCTGAGAAATGAAGGCTGTACAAATTAGCATGAGTCTTGAAACTCTCAAGCCAACCATTGTGTTCCTTAAATTCCAGATCCTCTGGGTTTGCTACTTCGTCTTGAGCATTAGTTTAAATCTGCAACCAATGAAATTGTTAAGGCTAATAAAAATATGTCTGAATGAAACCTCCAGGTAGACAAACATTTGTCTGACATGGTTCCTATTAAGAATGGTTTGAAACAAGGAGATGCTCTTTCACAATTGCTCTTCAACTTTGCTATAGAGTACACCATTAGGAGGGTTCAGACAAACCAGGATGGCTTGAAATTAAATGGTACTCATTGGCTGCTGGTTTGTGCTGATGATGTTAATATATTGGGAGGAATCATGCATACTATAAAGGAAAATGCAGAAGCTTTGGAAGTGGCTAGTAAGGAGATTGGACTAGAAATAAATGCTGATAAATCTAAGTACATGGTCATGTCTCGATATCAGAATACAGGACAAAGTCACAATATAAAGATTGATAATAGTTCCTTTGACAGGGTGAAAGATTTCAAATATTTGGAAACAACTTGAACAAATCAAAATTCTATTCAGGAAGTAATTAAGATCAGATTGAAGTCAGGGAATGTTTGTTATCATTTGGTGCAGAATCTTTTGTCTTCCAGGTTGCTATCAAAAAATTTAAAGATTAAGATATACGGAACTATAATCTTGCCTGTTTCTTTGTATGGGTGTGAAACTTGGTCACTCACATTGAGGGAGGAATGTAGGCTGAGGTTATTTGAGAACAGGGTGTTGAAGAGAATATTTGGGCCTATGAGGGACGAGGTAACAAGGGAGTGGAGAAAACTACATAATGAGGAGCTTAATGATATGTTCTCCTCACCCAATGTTGTGCAGGTGATAAAATCGAGAAGAATGAGATAGGCGGGGAATGTAGTGCGTATGGGGGAGAGGAGAGGCATTTACAGGATGTTGGTGGGGAAACCTGAGGAAAAGAGACCACTTGGGAGACCAAGACGCAGATGGGAGGATAATATCAAGATGTATCTTCAGGAAATGGTATGGGGGGTATGGACTGGATCATGCTGGCTCAGGACAGGGACAGGTGGCAGGCACTTGTAAATGCAGTAATGAACCTTCAGGTTCCATAAAATGGAGGGAATTTCTTGACTAGCTGAAAACCGGTTAGCTTCTCAAGAAGGACTGTGCTCCATGGAGTAAGTAGTAGAATGATACAGTCTTTGTGCATTTTACCACTGATGTACCTGTTGACTCTTGTACATACAGGAGTTGTGTTGATGCAGGCATTGCTGAGTGGGAGCAAATGGATGGTGAGGGAAGATTAGAGAGATGTATATAGCATACTGGTGAAGCAGTAACAATACCTTATTTGAGTGGTGATGGTTTTGTTAAAGATTGAGGCATGTCTTGCCTATATGAATACCAGAAATTGCCCAGGCATTACATTTTCAACATAAAATCCTGAGTTCTGACATGGCGTAAACTTGGGTGTTTATTGGAATTGTGTGATTCATTTTACCATTTTAACTCCCCCTCGGAAGCAGGAGTTATGATGTCACCGTAAATTGTGTAGAATTTCACACATAGCTGTCTACTCTGATGTTGACATTAGGCTATTGCTTGTCTGAACATCATCCTTGAAATCTTGTGTAGGCTGTTGCTTTTTTAGGCATTATCCTTGAAAGCTTGTATAAGAATACATGCTATGAAATTACAGTATAAACGTGTTGTAAATTATCAAAATTACCTTCATTACTTTACTGTCATTCATATTGAAGTTGTAAATTGTCTAATTGCTGTCTTGTACTGCATACTTGTTTGTAACACAGACTTCCCTGTATGCACACTGCTTATCTGACCTGTAAACCTGTGTATAACACTTCCATGCTTTGGGAAGACCATTTTGCGCCTCATTTTGTCTTAGAAATGAGACTTTGAGGTCCACAGATGACTTGACCTGTGTGTGTTCACCTTAGGAGTGGGAAAATTCAACTTGTTTAATAGCATGTCACCTTGTGT
>JGI24700J35501_10929742_pt1 | contig 10050 bp, 7 predicted proteins | sample TergutTh196P1_FD_35501 | JGI IMG/M metagenome (IMG submission 35501) | reverse complement strand
TGTTTCTAATTTCTTTATGTCTTGATTTCTAATAATAACATCTATTAGAAAAACTTCTAGTTGTGTTATTGACGGTATCACCCTACCTAACATTAGTCATCTGCAAGAGTTACGGGCGCTAACACAGCTCACGGATAGCGTGTGACGACACGTACTCCGTGGCTTTGGGTTAAGGGGTCGTAGTTTGCGTTTTCCTGTTCATTGGTACGGTGCGTTATTTGCGAATATTGCCAGTAACACCGCGGATTAAACTGTCATGGATCAGTGTGTAAACAGTACAGCATTTTCGATTTCATACGCATGCTCACTGCAGAAGTGTAGAAGGCTGTCCTGCGAGGAGATAATAACGTTGATTGCACCAGCCTGGTTCGCAGTACAGAGTTTATAACGTGTCATGAGTAAACCAAAAGTGTAAGTGTGTAAAATCAGATGAAGCCTCGACGCCATGTGCAGGCAGGAGTGAATGTTTATTTTTTTAGCATGGTGCTGGTGTTAACGATGCAAAGTGAGGTTATGTTTTCTTGCTTGTTGCAGTTGTTTGATATTACATATGCATATTTTTTTAGTTATGGTTAGGCAGTGGTTAGAATATGTATGTATGTATCTGTTAATTTTATCAGACATATAAATATACATTAGATCAGTATCACGCTGTAAGTTGGTGGATCTATACTTTTTTAGGTTAAACCCCAAGTACAGATCTGTTTAACTTGTGGTATGCTCAAATCCCTGCCAAGAAGCAGATATAAAATTTAGAATTCAGGCATAATAACAGTTGTACATATCGTCAAAACAGTATCGGAGTTTTGAATGGGGAGCAGTTACTCCACTGTCTGTTTTTGTCAGAAAGGAGCACCACATGAAATGAACAGAAATCTCGCGCGTAAATTTTAAAAAGGTTACATGTTAGGGAATACCTTCTGCAGACAGAATATGTCGAAAGGAGGGGTGAGTGTTTTTGCCAAAACATAAACTGACTACAGCATAACTAAAGAACACATCATTGCATGCTGTGCCATACATAAGGAGTCTAGGACTCTCTACCTTTTATGTCTTAGCTGTATATAGATATCCCACAGGATTTTTGACATTTCCTAGATGAGTTATATAAAATTGTAATTTTATTTATAAACCCAGAGTGCAGTTTGTTGTTTGTGGGGACATAAATATTGTGCTAATTACAAACCAACTTCTTTTAATCTTACATCAACTGTCAAGTTCCTGGCAGGGATTCATAAGGACATTTTTATGAAAAGTTCATGGATGGACACTCAAATCTTGAAGCTCTGCTGATGCTGTTAAAAAAATAGCTAGAATAATAGTGACACTATCAGGAAATTGACAGTAAAACTAAGTAATGAAAACTGGGACTTAATTCGATAATCATGATGTTAATACAAAGCTAAACACAATTTTAAACATTGTCTTAAGAGTCACTAATTATCACACAACCAACAAATGCACCAATCGTACGATTTGTGCATTTGTTGGTTGTGTGATAATTAGTGAATCTACAAAATGCATGGTGCAACAATAAAGATAATTGTCTTAAGAGATTTGGATACAAGTTTCCTTACTAAATGAGGTGGAGAAATAAAAGATATGACATTAAAAAAAGGATAACTAGAGGTATCAAAGTGTCTTGCAAGCATAAACTAGAACTATACCTGTATGGCATATATAACAGTGAAGTAATAGAAGTTCACTATTCGAGATACTGCAACATTCTAACTGAAGCTGTTAAAGATGTAAAACTTAGGCACTATAGCAAACAAATTTTAAAAGAGTCTTATGATAACATAAGAGCAGTGTGGGAGACTGTTTAAATAGAAACATCTCATGTCTGAATTGATTCCATCAGTAAAACTAAATGATAATGTGATAAGCAATCATAAAATTATGGCAAACTCATCAGTACCGATTTTGTAATGATGGCAGAAAGATGAAGTGATATGCATAAGTCAACCAAAGAAGAGGTACTAAAAAGCATGCCTTTTCTTGAAAGTATATGTAAGTCTACTGATGGAGGCATACATTTACTTTTTATATTTTTGATGTCATAAATCGTGACATATTACTTGGTAAGCTAAATTCCTATGGTATGAGAGGTGAAGCAAACTTATGTTTTAAGTCATATTTGGCACATTGAATACAGTTTTTCTGAAATAGACTGTAGTGATAGTAGAAATTCTGTTCAGAGTAAATATATTTATTGCAGGGAAATGAAGCGTGGAGTAACACAGTTCAGTTGTTGGACCAACTTTGTTTTTACTTGTAAATAAGTGATCTTCCATTACATATTCTGAGGGCAAATTTCATTTTGTTTATGGATGATACCAACTTGTTGGTTACTGAAAGAGATGAGAGTGCCCTTCATTGTAAAATTACAAATGTTATGGACTAGTAACAGACATAATTTTGCAAAAACACCCTTATGATAAACATAAAAAAAAGCTGTAGTAGAGTCCTTGCATACCAGAGAGAATAGAAATCCTTTACACCTGAGAGTCACGTTCAATAATATGGATATTGTCTCTAAAACAAAATTAAAATTTTAAGGCATATGTATCGCAGAAAACCTGAAATGAACTGTTCATGTGAGGTTATTAACCCAAAATTAAGTAAAGTATGTTATATTATCAAATCTTTAAAGGAAGTAATTAACCCTCACATGATAAGAAGTATTTATTGTGCAAATTTTTGTGGACTTCTGAGGTGTGGTGTAATTTTTTGGAGTGGGGATAATGAAAGTAAAAGTGTATTTAAATAACAAAAAAGGGTTTTGTGAATAATTTGTGGTGTTACTAAATGACTGTAGGCAGATATTTAATGATTGCAATATACTACCATTAGAAGTGAGGGAGGATGGAAGACTAGTTGGTGGAAAAGGGTGGAAAGAAAGGGTATATAACAGAGAAGAGTGGAAGAAGCTCCTGAGAACAGGAAGGAATCATCGCATTCTGCACATGCCAATGAAATGAATGAATATACTACCATTAGCTTGTATACATAGTTGAATTAGTTTTTTATATTAAAAAGTGCAAAGAAACTCTAGAACAAAATATGCATATTTGTAACTGTATTACATAAAAAAAAATTAGATCTCCATGTTCAGTTCCGTTATATGTATCTTTTATTGGAGAGCATAGTGAATATGGGAATTAAGACTGTATAATATTAAACACTGGACAAGAACAAATCTTTTAAAGGGGAGTTTAGTTCCCCTCTGTCATAATATGCATTTTATTCAACGGATGAGTATATGTCCTAATGATTACATTTGGATCATTTGCATCATATTATTGGGCTCCCTAAGTTGTAATTGTATATGTTTGACTATATAAAATTTTGTATTGCCATTTATTAAATTTTAGTGTTTGGGGTTGATATCGCTGTATTTATGGGTTGTGTAAATATATTTAATGGACATTCATGCATGACACAATTACGCTTCTCGTAGGTTACTAGTTTTGACCTGTCTGCCAAGACATTTACTATCGTAAAAATAGACTTGGAGTGTTCCCACACATTTGAACATATTTAAATCACCTGGAACATTGGATTACCTTCATGTACATTATCAATTTCAGTACTGTGAAAACAGGGGTATTTTTTAATATACAGTTGTTTTTTGTCCAATTTTACATCATATTTTAACATATGTTTTATGTTATTCTTGTAATGGGAATGAGATCTCTATCCCACATAAACATGTAAGGCTTTTGTATGGTTTTTTCATAGCATTATGGACATTATGGACCCAAAGATTATAGGCTGTGTTTTTGTAGTATATAAATGCAAGTTGGAGTTGACCTGCCTGATATCACATGTGTGGCTAAATGTATACATTCATATATGCATACATACATACATATATACATACATTACATCACATTACATTACATTATGTTATATTACATTCATCATACAGCGTTAATGGTTATTGGATGTGCATCAAGTCATTTTACACTGTAATTGACCACAGTACACTCAATAGCAAATATTGTACAATTTAAAAATCGTAATTATGTACATATTAAGATCAAATTTAAAATAGCTAAAATTGTAAATAAAATTGATTGTATAAATCTGTAATACAATAAACTAAACAGTCTCTGGGGGGTATCTGAAAAACCTAGCATCACAAGGAAAGAACATCATTAAAAATCATTTACAGAATTTGTTCAATGTGCCCTCCCCCTGCTTTAAGACATATTAATTAAATTTAACAAATTTAAGTCTTCTAGAAGGTTAAAGTCTTGTAAGATTTTATGTTATGTTGACTGGTAAATAGTTATCTGCGTACTGGAGGAGCATACTGCCTCTGTATTCAGGGTCAGGCAGTACATGAAGAATGCAGTTTTTTACCTTGGATTTTAGACATGAGGAAATCAGATTCAGTGTAACTTAGCATCCATGTGCTATTTGTTTAGCCAACATAGTAGCATGGATAATAACAGAAATAATACTTAAGTTCATACAATTACTTATTTAACATTCATGAAGGATAAATTTTGCTGTGTGTTTGGGTGCTTTTTTTTCTTTCAGTTTGGTGTGTGGTGGCGTGGAAGGGAAATTCAAGACACTCTTCTCAAGGGTTCAAAATATTAATAAGGGGCATGGTGGGTTTGACCTGCTCCTTTGTGTGGGAAAGTTCTTTGGGGACACAGATGAAGGTTTGGAACCGTACAGAAATGGGACATTGACAGGTAACATCATTGTTATTGCATCTCAAGTGCACTGGGCATGCAGTTATGAACAGCTGTTCCAGCATATTGTTATAGTGTCTCAAGTGCATTGAGCTTGCAATTATGAACAGCTGTTCCAGCATATCCTGTACCCCACATGGTCCATTAAAAAGTCAATAGAAATTAAAGGCTTGCCTGTCAGACATAATACGGTTTTGAGTAAAATGAGAGCACAAGCATGATGCTGATCTGTGTTTCTAATTAATAATCTTGAGAAATTTGCTAATTTTGTCATTGTCACTCATTGATTCTGTTATGCCCCTTTTATTTCACTTGTTGTAGGACTATTTGATCTGAAGACTGTGGGTGCTTGTTGTGTAGAACTTAGACTACATGTAGTTCTGCAGTTAAGAATGGGAAGAGCTTTGCTATCATGATTTGTTATTTATGCCAGAGACAACTTTATCGTTTTTCTGTAATGCTTCAGTAAATTAAGTGTTGAAAGAACAGAAAATTCTGTCTTTTGTCTATACTCTCATCAGGAGCTTCAGTGTTCAGTATTAATTCATGCCACAGAGTTTGTTTTAAGCAGTTAAAATCAGTTGTTGTTATAAAACTCATTAGGTTCACACACTTTTCTGAGCCAGTTTGGCCCAGATCATACCATCATGGCTAGGATCTGTTTTACTACCAAACTACCCATTTACAGCTCCCAAATTGCCTGTTCCTATAAAGTTTTGTGCACATCTGTTTCACTCATATCTTTCTGCTCATAGCACTGTGCTCTTTGCGTTAGATGGTATCACGTGAAATGCGATCGTTGTAGTCATATCTGTTACTATCTTGGTCACTTGTTTTGTCTGCATTTATATGTTTTCAGTTCCAATTCCAACTTACATCTTGGGTCCGAGTAATCCTCAAGAGGCAGCTCTATATTCAGATATCAGTGGCTGTGAAGTATGTCCCAATGTTAGTTATCTTGGTAAGGCCTATTATTTAAGTTAATAAGTCACTTGTTTTAATTCACTTCTTCCTTGAATGTGTTCCTTGGACTTCACACTGTGTATGTATTGATATGTGTGTTTTTTGAACCTCTTACTCCATACATATTGATACGTGTTGGTGGAACTTCACGCTGCACACATAAGTAGCATCTCGATCTCCTGAGGTGAATGTGACTGAGGTTGCCTCAGATTACTGAAAAATTAGGACTGCTTGGACCGTGACAATTTAAAATTCACTGTTAAATGACAGTGAATTTTAATCAGTAATTATATGGACAATAAATTTTAACCAGAAATTATATGGTCTTTTAAAATTGTGGGGTGATTCAGACACATTTTAGTTATAATTGTATTCTTGCTTTCAGAGAAATTACCCTGATGATGGCCATATGAGTGGCCGACACATGTTGGTGACCATAATAGAATAAAAGTACTGAAGTGCATTTGGTCCTTTATACATTTTATGCATCTAATTAATGCACAGAGTATGGAACATATCAAACGCATGTGACTACATATGTAGTGTGTTATACGCATTGTATTAGTATGTACTTTGTATACAACATTGTTTTAGAATGTCACAGTATACATTGCACAACTGTAGAGTAATAATTGAATGCACACTTAAGTTACATTGCAAAGAACACAAAAATGGCACCTCTCATTTGTGATACAAAAGATCTTCAAGGCTAGTTTGCTGTTGAAATTCTGATGGCCTCTGTGCTGCAAAATCACACATCTTTTCAGGAGCAGAACAACATTTGGAGTAATCACCGTTTACTGTTTTGTGGAGTATTAGTGCTGTTTCAAGGGCTGCTTATCATTCAGCATGAAGCACCCTATCTTGTCTCACATCATCTATCTCACCTTTACCACTGGTATCTTTGTCTGTTTTCCCCTTTATCATTTGAATTATAGAATCTTCAGTTAGTTTGTACTGTTCGTATTTGTCAAACCATTCTTTCAAAATCATTTTTTTGGAATTTTTATATTGTGGCAGTTGTTGGATCGGACTTGTTAGGTTCTTCACTAATTGTCTTCTGCTCTATCACTCTCAGCTTCATTGTTCAGCAGTTTTTCCCAGGAGTTTTACAAAGTTTCAGGTGGCAATTGGAGCTATTATTCAGCTATTCAATATGCAGTGGCACCCTTGAAATTAATCTGGTTTGAATAGCTGAAAACACTGTCTTCATTTCCTGTTTCATCAAGTAAAGACTGCAGTAACCTACATTTTTTAAACATTCTAACACATCTTGGTCCATTGGCTGTTACATTTGGTAGTAAGAATAGAGCACAAACACTTTTACTGATCAATTTTGCATGTGGATGAAAAGGCACATTGTCTAGTATCAGTAGAGCTGCAGGAGGAAGATTTTTCTCTTTTAGAAATTTCTGTGTCTTGGGAATGAACTCTTCCATTGTTGAAATAGCTCATGATCCAATCAAGCACTTTACTGAGCTTCGTGTGAAATAGGTACAGTTCTCAACAAAATGTGTTTGAAAGCCTTGGCTTTAGTTTGTGGGTCTCCAATTTTCGCCCTATGGACACATTTGTACATCATGTATACTGTAAAAATAACACAATTTAAGTAGTTAGGTGTGCACTTATTGTTATTTTTCTATGTGTAGCATGCGAACCACCCCACAGTAAAAGGTGTGGCCCTCTGCTATAAAACAGTTGGGTGCCCATGATTTAGCAGATTTGGCAAACATTACATGGGGTAATTTATGCTGTCCAGATGCATGGCAGCAGACATGTTCACTTTTTCCTTCTTTTTAAGGCTTGGGGCTGGTTTCTCATGGCTGTAAGATCGTGTTTTAGATGGAAGCATTTTGTAGTTCAATCCTCTCTCATCAGTTACATAACTGATCACTGCAAAATTTTCATTTTATATGATATTTGGTAGTTCATTTCAGAATATTTCAGCTGCTTCCAAGCCTGATGAAGTTTTTCCCAAGAAATATTTAGTTGACTAACCACATTTTTCTTCCATCTTTCTAGCTAACCTACACTAGCAGTAAAATCCCATTCACCATGTTGAAGTTGTTTCTGAAAACCAAGTGCCTTTTGTGGAAACACTGGTTGTGCAATAAGACCTCTTTCATTCTCTGGTGTCAAAACCACATGAACAAAGCTTCAGTGGATTTTTTCATATTCAGTCCTCTGCGTAGAGTTTTGGAAGATCAAGGCATCTTCAAAATATTTTTCTGTGCACCATATATTTTTTTTTTATTTTTGCTGGATGGTCCAGGGATCAAAACCCTTTGGAAGAAAGATTTTCTGCACCTTTCCGGATGGGCCCTGGGGCCCACCCGTCCTGTATTCTGCACCCAACACAGGATTGACTTTGACTATAGCCCGTCAGCTTGCATGCAACAGAACCTCAAACAAGTGAGACTGGTAGAATCAAGACTGCACTGTATTCCTATGAGTTTTTTGAACTGTGTTTCTTGAACATCACACTGGATATTGTTGACATGTGTGTTTCTTCTTTAAGTATGTTCCCTGTGCCTCACATTGAATACATATTGATATGTGTGTTTCTTAAATTTCACACTACATACATAGTGATATATACGTTTCTTGAGCATTACACTGCAAAATTATTAATATATGTGTTTCATGAATCTCACATTGCCTATACGCTGATATAAATGTATGTTTTTTGAGAACAGAATGCAGGACAATATCACAACATAAAGATAAGCAATGTATCCTTTGAATGGGATGGCCCAGGATAGCATAGTCAGTGTGGCAACTTGATGTTAGCTGGATGGTCCGGAAATCGAATTGCGGTGGGGGTGAGATTTTTCCATACCCATTTAGACCAGCCCTGGGTCTCAGCCAGCCTCCTATACAATGGGTACTGGTTCATTCATAAGGGTCAAGTGGCTGGGGTGTGGCGGTAACCATCCTCCCTGATCTAGCGCCGAGGTTAATGAAAGAGGATAACTCTACTTCCTCTCTGTGTCTTCATGGAAGGTTCAGATGTTTGAGAACAGTCATAACAAATCAAAATTATATTCATTGAGCAAATGAGAGTAAATTGACATGCTCCATACATATTAATGTGTGTTTCTTCTACTATGCATTACATACATGTTAACATGTGAGTTTGTTTCTTCAGTCTGATGGTATGCACATATTAATGTGTTTCTTGAACTTCACGTTGCCTTCTTGTAGATATATGACTGCTTCTTGAACCTTACACTTCATATGGCTTGATATGTACATGTTTAATATGACTTGTTCTTAGCGTCTTCCTTGCCTTTGCTCTAGCCATACATATTCAGCCATTCCTTTGTAAGGCTGTTTGAGAATCATTTTCAAATTGGTAGTGGCAAGCAATCAGCCTCCTGTTTTTACTACCACGTGCTGATTTCATTCTTGATACATCTTCGAGTTATGTTGCTGAATTTCTGAACTGCTGAACAGAACACAGTGTGTTGTTCTTCCACAAAACAACTTTGTAACAAACAGTATTTTGTATGCAGGTAAACGAGGATTATTTACTACTACTTCAGGATTGAAGGTCGTGTATGTGAGTGGAACTGAAGCGGAATCTGACAAGTCATCACATCACACTTTCATAAAGGAAGATATTGAGTCTTTAAGAAACATATGTGTTCGTGGACAAAGTAATTTTCAAGGGGTTGACATTTTGATCACATTATCATGGCCAAAGGACATCATGCTTGGTGATAAGAGTTCAGTAAGTCACGTTCTTTTCATGTTGTGATGTATGACCATTTTATCACATCCTGTTGTGTCACATTATGTGTTGATTGCCAGATGTGCACTACAAGTGCCTTATGGAAGCAGTGGTAATAAAAGAGCCAAAAGCCAGTCAGTCATGGAATCATGGTAAGAGGTTAAGTATTTATTCGTACGTTTAAGTTTCTGATTGTGTGGGTTAGGATACCATATAGTTTGTTGGTGGGTACAAAGATTTTGGATGATGTACACAAAAAATGGAGGCAGCAGGTTGTGCTGAATCATTGGTAACCCCATATCAAGCTACATAATTTCATAATCAAAAAGACAGAAATCTTAATGTTTTGCATCATTAATACCTCAAAGCCCATCTATTCCTTCACTTATTGATAACATAAATTTGAAGGTCTCATACCAACTTGAAAATGAGTTGAGGGTACTGTGTTATGTTGGAATTCACAAACCTTCTTTCCCATGCACTTTCACTCACTAGATACATCTGTACACACTCCTGTCATCCCCTGTTTGTATACCCTCTGATAGATGATTTAACCTTTTAAATGCCAAGTTAAATCCCAGCTGTAAGTCCCAGCTCGCCGAATTTTTCTGAGTGGCCATTTAAATTTTTTGCATGCTTTTCGAA
>JGI24700J35501_10929743_pt1 | contig 10055 bp, 10 predicted proteins | sample TergutTh196P1_FD_35501 | JGI IMG/M metagenome (IMG submission 35501) | reverse complement strand
TATATATATATATATATATATATATATATATATATATATATATACGGATTGTAAAATCGTAAAATATATTTTATTTCTTATAAGTAAATTGGAGTTCATTAGCCATTTCCTTAAACTGTTCTGGATGACACTTTTTTTCATTAACCTATCTATAGTTTACTTAACTGTTAATCATATACTGGTGTCACTTCGATGAATACTGTGGAAGGAGATGAAGTCTTCTGACAAGTATGAGGTTGAGGATATCTGCGTAATTCCGGTGTCGCGGTCACGACAAGCTTTGTGGATGCGGACAGACGCGGGATCTTTGAGCGCTTACTGCCGATTAGACTTACTTACATGCATACATACGTACATACATACATAGACGTACTTACTTACTTACTTTCATATTACTTATTTACTTACTTACAAACTCTATGGGGCAGAGTCCGGATTAACCGGTTCTCTGCTGGTCAAGAAATTCCCCGCATTTTATTGAACCCGAAGGTTCGTTACTGCAGTCACAAGTCCTCGACATCTTTTCCTATCCTGAGCCAGATCAATCCAGTCCAAGACCTCACGTCCCACTTCCTGAAGATCCATCTTAATATTATCTTCCCACCTAAGCCTGTCTCCTCTCTTTCTCTCAGGTTTCCCCACCAAAACCCTATATAAGCCTCTCCTCTCCCCCATACGTGCTACTTGCCCAGTCCATTTCATTCTTCTCGATTTGATCACCCGAACAATACTGAGTGAGCAGTAAAAATCATTAAGCTCCTCATTATGTAGTTATCTCCACTCCCCTGGTACCTCGTCCCTCTTAAGACCAAATATTCTCCTCAACACCCTATTCTCAAACACCCTCAGTCTACGTTCTTCTCTCAATGTGAGCGACCAAGTTTCACACCAATACGAAACAAATGGCAAAATTATAGTTTTGTATATCTTAATCTTTATATTTTTGGATAGCAAACTGGAAGAAAAAAAAATTTCCATGGCTTCTATCTGCTCTTAACTTCTTCCAGAATAGAATTTTGATTTGTTAAGGTTGTTCCCAAATATTTACCCTCTTCCACCCTTTCAAAGGAACAAGTATCAATAGTCATATTGCGACTTCGTCCTGCATTCTGATCTCGAAACATGACCATGTACTTAGTTTTACTAGAATTTACTTCTAGTCCGGTCTCCTTACTAACAACCATAAAAGATTCCGTGTCTTTCTTCATAGTATGTACGCTTACCCCCAGTATATTAACATCCTCCACATAAATCAAACGGTGATGTGTACCATTTAATTTGAAGCCATCCTGGTTTACCTGAAGCCTCCTAATGGCATATTATAAAGCAAAGTTGCAAAGCAATGGTAATAAAGCATCTTCTTCCTTCAAACCATTCCTAATAGGAAATATGTCAGACAAATGTTTGCCTACTTGGATTCTACTATAGGATTCATTCAAACTCATTTTTATTAGCCTTACCAGTTTCACGGGTTACCAAACTCAATGAGAATATTATACAATTACTACCTCCTAACGGAAAAATAAGCCTTCTTTAGCTCTATAAATACCTGATGCACTGCTTCATTGTATTCCCATTTTATCTCAAGTATGTGACGAATGTAGAATATAAGATGAGTAGTTGCGTCGAAATCCACATTGATGGTCCCGAATAATTTCCTGTGCATATAGAGTTAACCTTGCCAGCAGGATACTGGAAAAACTTTGTACGTATTTGGCAAAAGTGATATGCCTCTATAATTACCACAATCTGTTTTATCACCCTTCTTACAGATAGATACAATGATCGACTCTTTCCACTCTTCAGGCAATTCCTCCTTATTCCAAATAGAATGAATAACATTATGGATCTCGGAATTTAGTGTCCTGCTTCCTGCTTTAAACAATTCGGCTTGTATTTGATCAATACCTGGTGATTTGTGCCTTTTTAGCTTTTTAATAACCATCTCTACCTCAAAGGCACTCGGCTCAGGCACTAGTGGTTCTGCTGTATGTATTTCTGTCGCCTAACATCATTAACCCCAAGTACATTCAATAGGTGATAGAAACTGTTCCTCCACCTAGCTAAAATACTGCGGCTGTCTGTAACCAAATCACCTTTATCATCCTTTACTATATTAGTCTTGGCTAGTAACCCTTCTGAAAATCACTGATTTCCCTTTACAAGGCTCCGATATTTCTGACGTTTCTGTTAGTTTCAAGTTCATTGATTTTAGCTTTCAGATGTTCTTACTTTTGTTCCTGAAATGTCTACTGGCCTCATGTTTTACCTTGTTTAGATTATCTACGTTGCTTTGGTTTGGATTCTGTAACCACTGTATTTTGGCCTGCTTCCTTTGATCTAAAAAAACCCAAACTTTTTTCATCAAACCATTGTTTATGCTGTTTCAATCCGTTCAGACCTAGACTCTCTGTAGTTGAGATTTTATATTCTCTTGAATGTTTTCCCAAACCCTATTTATGTCCTAGCTATCACTTTATCACTTAAGTTCTCCAAAGCTGCAAAGCTGTTTGAGATTTTAATCTGATACTGTTTCCTAACCTCTAGCTCATTTAGTTTCCTGAGATTAAATCTTTCCCCTTCAAAATTCTGTGCTGCTGCTTGACTTCCTGCCAAACGTTCCCTAACTTGTGCAACCACCAGACAGTGATCAGTATCACATTCAGTTCCCCTGAAAGATCGTACATCGAGTATAAGCGAATGCCATCTCCTATCTCTCAATATGTCATCAGTCTGGTTGTGAATCTTCTCATCAGTATAAGTCCATGAATGTTTGGGTGCGGGAACTTTGTGCTCTTGACAACTAGATTTGTTGATGTGACAAAGTTTACTATTCTAACACCATTATCATTACTACCCTGATGTAGACTCTCATTCTGAATTGCCGGTTTGAAAATATTCCATCTTCCTACTTCTGCACTAAAATCTCCTAACAGAAATTTCATTGGTATTTAGGAAAATGAAAAAAAAAACTGCTCTAATTCCTCACAAAAACTGTCTATTAAATCATCACTTTTCTCCGCACTTATTGCACGCACATTCAGTACAATGATATTACACCAGAGAGCTCTCAAAACTATATACGACATCCTATCACTGACAAACTCTGCTCTATTAACTGCTGATACTATTCTGTTGTATACAAAGATTCCTGCTCCCAACAGATAATTTCCGTTTCCTTTTCCAAAGAAAAAAAAACGCAAGCTCTTACAGTGCCCCCTTTGTCCCGCCTAACTTGCACTGCACCCACTAATTCTAATTTATATCTTGCTAATTCCCTGGTTGCTGTTGCAAGTGAACCTAACCTATACAGGATTCTCACATTCCATGTACCGAAACTGATGTCCCTTTTCCATTGCTGAAGTCGTACCATATTATCAGTCCGGGTCCGAGGTGTTTGTGAATGGTTCGTAACATGATAATTTTTACGTTGAGGAGTTGTTACACGTCGCCCAACCCCCAAGCTGGATCGCCACCCATTGTCGGATGTCCGCCACTACTTGTTCATTATATTCGCAGCCACCCTCCATATTGGAGGCCGTCCTCCCTTCCGCAACCTGAGGACGCGCCATGCCGTGGTGAACAGGGCCCACTTATAATGGGCAGATTAGATTGGTGGCATGAAAACCGCTTGCTTGACTGATGACTTCAGTCTATGTTTTTCACAGTTTTCGTCGAAGAAACACCTGTGTGAGATAACAGCTAAGCAAATTACGGATGGCTTAAAGAAAACCCGCTACTGTTCCAGGAAAGGCTTCCGGACATGACCTATATCACACCGTTTACTTGTCACAAGTAATATACTGCACCTGTTTAAAGTTTTCGTGTGTTTTACATTAACTGAAACTCAACTTCCTAATCAAGAACGATTATAGATATTTCGATCATACTATATGCGTCATACAATACCTAAAACTATAGAAATTGGGAATAATGGGGCACTTTAAATGGCTTTTGTTTTTGTACTAATTTACAGTTTATGTCTGTAACATGTCAGTTGGCTTAAGGTAGTAGCTTTTAATGTAAATTTTAAGGAATTTCTACATGTTCTTCCGGATTTTTCCTAAAACGAACATTGAGCAGAAAAAAGTTTTGCACTACTCATTACTTGTGACGCATATATCAGCTCAAAACTTGTTCCCTTTAATGGCCCCAAACCTATTTTCTTAATTGACATCTCTTAATCTTGCTAATTATTTTATTTGATGGTACTGACAATACATCACCATGAATTTGGAAGAACTGACAAAGACCACCAGGTTCTTTGTTAAGATAGCTAACCTCAAGGATTCTGTATTCCATGTCAAATAATATTCTTGTTGTTAAATCGAGAAGAATGGAACGGGCGGGGCATGTAACTCGTATAGGGAGAAAAGAGGTTTATACAGGGTTTGGTGGTGAAACCTGAGGGAAAGGGACCACTTGGAAGACCAAGGCAAGGATAATATTAAGATAGATCTTCAGGATGTGGGATGGTGGGCATGAACTGGATTGATCTGGCCCAGGACAGGGACGGGTGGCGGGCACTTGTAAACGCGGTATGAACCTTCGGGTTCCATAAATTGCGGGGAATTTCTTGACTAGCTGAAAACCGGTTAGCTTCTCAAGAAGGACTGCTCCATGGAATAAGTAAGTAAACCTCAAGGACGTCTAGGCTGCCGCTCTGATGCCTGAACTTCTTCACTGACTGGTGAACACGTTTGTGTACATCTATTTATCTTTTTCAATTTATAATTTATCAATAAAAGAGGAAGTTCAATTACGAAGAAGTAAATAAGGAATAACTTTTTAGCTCTAAAGGCTAATTATTTTCGTAATAAAACTGGTTGTTTCTCAGGTGCTAAGACATTCCTTGATTTTTTGGAACACTTTCGAGTTCGCGATGTCTGAGGTTTGCCTCAGAGCGCTACTGATGAAAATTCAAGCCGCCTGGAGTTTTTTGCCCAGTCAACTGGGGACATTTCTGAGAAGTGTGCTGCCACCGTTTTCAGGGCCAAATAGTGAAAGGAGGGTGTTTGACCCAGTCGGCATGGTGTTACATGACAGAGACTGTAATTTTCTCTTTAGTTTCATCATAGTGTTCACTTAAAACTGCCATTAAACCGCAACTTAAAACGTATACTTTTTATGGAGGGTTTTATTTTTTAATTTGAACATTTTTATCTTTTTAAATTTACATAACTTAGTCATTAATGGTTTTTACAATAATTATTATAAATTTTAATTTGTTTTCCAAATGTGACGTTCACGTGGTTTACGTAAGGGCGAGATCTGGGCCGAAGATTTTATAATCAAATGTATGGCAACAGATATATAAGTGTTTTACATTTTCTTATACATATGGCCTGATGATGGCTGCTTTATGTAGCCGAAACATGCAGCTGTTTTGCAATTGCTATAATAAAGTTGTGTATCGACGGATTACGTTGATATTGCTTTGTAACACTGGACTGTCCTTAAAAGCTGCAAGGATGACAAATACCAGCGCAATTGCGTGTCAGAATATACGCGTAAGGGAAATACACTCAGCAGCCTTCTACGTACGCAGCACAGACTATGAAAGGTTAGTGATGCACACTGTTCTGCAATAAAAGCACAGAAATCGTGTGAATGGCGCGAATCGGAATTTCCAGTAGCACATTACTGTAGGACTATTGGTCGGTACTTCTTTACTTGTTATTCATCTTGAGCTCAATGTAGACAGATATAATAACATTACATCCATTACTGTCGTTTGGTGTTCACTAACATACACCTTTAAATTTTCAAGCATATTAGGTGAATGATGCACAATTTTGTGTGTGTTCTGTACCAGGACCGCGATTGCGGCAAGAGGGAGGGGAAGGAGAAGGTCCAGTATTTGGTGGTTGTGGTATGAGGATTCCATTCTCTTATCTTTAAAAGTCATCAAGATTGTCTGGTTCCTAAGTGTAGCAAACAAGAACACTTTTCGCTTGGATGGCTGTAGTAAGGACGAGAGGAGTCTCTTGCCCCAGCAGAAGTTTGACATCTTCACATCGTCAAGATCTTTGCACTCATACCTTACTACTGGTCATTAGATACTACTCAGTATAATATTGAAAAGTTCCAAACTAAACAGTGACAGCTGGAATGTATTTGTTACATAAATTGGACTAGTATGTTACAGTGGTTTACAATCTGTGTATCGAGGTACGCAGCTGGGTCGCGATGGTTTCTAGGCAATTCTACAAGCAAAATTATCTAACAGTGGAGAAACTGAATGAGGCGTTCTGTCTTATACATTATTTTCCTTAACGTTGTTATAACATAAACGGAAAATCGTTTCATGTTCGGAATATTTATTTAAGGACGTGTCATCATCTGCGTGGTATACATTCTGTCAAATGCACAATGGTGGCAGGTAATATACAGTACCGTTCGTGGTTTTAATCTAAGTGCTGCAGGAGATTTTTGTGGAGAGGCTGAGAAAAGCCGTGACAAATTCGGAACTGCTCCAACAGATTCTTCGTACGAGAACGTGAGATAAATCACGATTGGACTTTCAGAATAATCAGTCCTCAGAACAGAAATGGAAGTGCCAATAGCCATGTCGATATCTTCCAACCGCCTTTCTACAGACTGTAACCTTCTTATGTTACGACGTTTGTACGAGGATCATACTCAGTGACCTGTGAACTAACGTTCGCTGACATTTCTAATAGCTAGTCATATTGCTACCCTGTTGTAAGCTACCTGCAGTGGTTATGATGTCTTCGGTACTTATTGCTTTTCATCCTTCTTCATTTATATCTGTGCACTTTACATTCACCTTATTATTTTACTGATTACTTATCAATTGCTCTTTCTATTTCACTTTGTTTGGTTTTTCTGTAACGTTGTCTATTCCTGGTTAGCTGTAAATTCCAAAAAAAATATGTGACTCAAAACCACAATGTATGCGTAGGACAAACTACACCGAGTTATGTTCTGGAAGTATCAATTGGCTGCCTGAATTGACAAGCTGAGTCCGGTTTTACTCGTAGATATTCCCTAGATTTTTCAAAACAAAATAAGGATACTCTGCTGAAAAAAACTTAGTGTTTTCCCTTCGATCTGCCCAGTATTAATTTACGTATTAACTAACCACATACTCTAAAAATATTCGTTCTTGTAATCTGATATTATTTTAAGGTAAAGTGTGAAATCTGATACTAATAATTTTCTCAAAGGAAAAATCTCCAATATCCAACAGCACCTATTAATTCAGAAACTCTAACACGATTCTTTCTATGTAGGACCGTTTACCAGGAGAAAGACGTAAACATGCAAGGGGAAAAATAATGAATGCTACATTAGATATTATACCTATATACTTTAATACATTTTAAGTATAATGGGAACAATACATTTGATATATAGTCTGTGTGTATTTGTTTGAACTTCCATACCAAAATACGTGTTTTGTGTTTTATTTGTATTGTAATGTGTCTTGAAAGAAAGTATCTTTTCTGATCCTATGTGTTGTTTAAAGGCTTAATATCACTCTTCTTTGTGGAAACCTATGTAGAGCTAATAGTGGTATTTAGCCTACTAAGGAACCAGATGAGATTTATAAACCATTATTAAACTTGTAATATTTTACGGTTCCATGTACTGAATTTCCTATATGGCTTATGTCGCTCGGCATATTCGGTAGGTCAATGCTCAAAAGAGGCAACGTAATATCTAAGTTTCTCAGTACCTGTGTTTGCAGGTATATGGTGTCAGTCTTCAGATTGTTGTGCTGTACAAACAAGCTGATGTATATGTTGGTTTGGTGTACTGGCAGTCCTAGAAAATTAAGGGCGGGTTCTTCGTGGTTTAAATTGTAGAGAATTCCTTTTCTTGGAATAGCCGATTCTATGTTCACTTGTTCGCCACAAGCGAGCATCGGAGGCAGACTTAGTTCCTTGGTGTGCCATGAAAACAGATCAGTGAAATTAGAGTAATGTTCCACAGATTCACAAAGAAGCTCTGTTGGATGCCTTCATTGCCAAATGTTCTTGTTCCGCCACGAAATTGTTACGCAAAAGAGAAACTAATTTTTATGAAAGTTGACATTCTGCGGACAGAGGAGACGAATTTTAAAATATGGACCAAAGGGATAAGACTTCTACCTTTCTGAAAACTGGAATTAGGTTTAGGCAACAGGATTTAATAACGCGCCGGTTCAAGACATTTCTGTTACGAAAGCAAGAATAAGCTTGGTGCACTACCATCGCTCATTCCTGAACTGACTATAAACGTAGAACACTAAATGTGAACAAAAACTGCGAAGCAATACGCGGAGTAAGTCATAGAAAAATTAAAAAACGTAATTGTTAGAAGAAGCTGCCGGGTAGCGTAGTCGGTATAGCGACTGCCTACGGGCTGGACGGTCAGGGAACCGAATCCCGGTGGGAGCGAGAATTTCTGCACCTGTCCAGACCGGGCCTGAGGCCCACCCAGCCTCCTGTGCAATGGGTACCGGGTCTTTCCCGGGGGTAAGCTGCGGCGGGGGCGTGACGCTGACCCCTCACCCCCTTCTAGTGTCGAGGTCAAAAATAGTGTAGAGCTATACCTATACTCTCCCTAAGGGCCTTCGTGGCCTATGACAGGGTGAAACCTACCTAATTGTTAGAAGAAGCAAAGGAGACTTGGAGTTTAATTTCCACCATTATATTTCTTCATAGCATGAGAAAATGATACAAAAATGTGTATGTTACTTTGTATTTCAATAAGTAATTAGATTGGTGACTTCAAAGGCACGGAGTATGCTCCTGTACTTCTGTGGTTTGTAAAATATTCATAACTTGTGTTGTGATTAACCATCCATATGTGTCACTTTACGGACAGAAAATTGTATTAATTGTTCCATGTTCAAGTGTTAAGCGAATAAGATACTTAAGAAATGGTTATCATAATATACGAATGAACAATTACACCTCTTCTTACTGGCAAACAGAGTGGTATTTGTTAAAGCAGATCTACTCATATTAAATATTTATTTCTCTTGCTGTTTTTGATGCAGTTGTAACAACCAGTTTCTCAGTGATGTGGCGTTAACTAACCACCCCCATTTACGATCAATGTTAAAGGAAGAAGAGATCCATACTTCTACTTCCTCTCTGCGCCTTCATGGCATGTTCTGAGGTGAAATTTACTTTTTTACCTTCTTTTAAATATTGTATGATAGCCGATATCTGTCAATTCTGACTGACACATGTATCTACCTTTTTAAATAAATCTGGTTATGTTTCACGGACCCTTTAAAGATTTGTTATTGACTGTCTTTCGGCTTCATCCACGCTGCCAGTCTCAGAGTGTGGATTGTTTCAGGTTTTCTCCCTGTAATCTGTACCATGACCAGATCACCGGGGGATAAAGAGGGCTCTACTCGGCCCAAAATTGTCCGTAATAGCAGGGGATCCGGATTACTGAGGGACCACTGTACTGCCAGTTCAGTAAATCGTTCTTGACTTGCAGTATAGCTTAAAAAGTTTTTATGATTTACATTGCAGCTGCCAAAAGAGACATAGATAGGATCATTCTGAGAGCTATGGTCACATTTGGGAATGTCTGTTGAAACCTATCTTCATGCATAAATCAAAGGTTAAAGTTGTCCCGTGACATGCCAAGTAGGCACTGACAGAAATTAGAGGTACAGCTCTACCCATACATGTTCAGCGCCACCCTCCGACAGCTTTACCCCCAGGATATAGACCCGGTTCCCATTTTACAGGAGGCTGGATGGGCCTCGGGGCCGGTTTGAGTGGGTCCATAAAATCTCAGCCCCACGGGGGTTCCAGCTCCTGACTCTCGTGCTTGTTGCAAGTCGCTATGTAGACTACGTTATCCCAGACTCCTCGAGACAATACTCCTACAAAATGTCAGCGCCTTAAGCAGTCAGAATTCACAAACAACAAGAATGTTAAGGTTTGCCCCGTTGTGTAGTAAATTAAATGCCGGTAGGGTGATGCCGTCAATAACACAACTAGAAGTTTTCTAATAGATGTTATTATTAGAAATCAAGGCATAAAGAAATTAGAAACAACATGTTTCGGCCTAACACTGGC
>JGI24700J35501_10929744_pt1 | contig 10056 bp, 9 predicted proteins | sample TergutTh196P1_FD_35501 | JGI IMG/M metagenome (IMG submission 35501) | reverse complement strand
CACACACACACACACACACACACACACACACACACACACACACACACACACACAAACATACACACAAACACACACACACATCTTTAGGTGGTTCATCCCCGTTGTGTGCGATTACAATATCTCAGTTGATAAGGTGGGTAGGTCAAAACACAACAAAACTTTATTAAGGTATAAGGAGTCAAAAGATAGATAGATAGGCTCACACAGAAGTTACAGATATGGACATAATTAGAGATATACGACACCCGTCCTCCCCATTCCCACACGTTGTTGAACACAATAGGAGCAACACCCGCCCACCACCCCCCTTCACATGTGAACCATTATATGCCTACTAGGCAGTTGTATATATAGCATTTAGTTCCTACACCCTTAACTAGTTATTATACTATTTCATAAGTTAACCAGCTGTTAGAACTTATATAGGGTACATTTATATTGGATCTACACTTGCAAGACACGGGTGTAACTTGTACTAGAATTATAAGTATATCCGTCTTATGGCCCACGGTCACTCATTGACCAGCCATCAGATGTTATGTTTACTTATATCATTTCTAAAACAAATGAGATCTCGTTTTCCACTCACCTATTAGCTATAGCATACTATGAACTTATGTACCATATGTGATTCCTCTTTAGTTCTCCATGTCAGACCTGATGATGGTCTTATAAAAATGGCCGAAACATGTTGTCTATCTTTTGACTCCTTATATCTTAATGAAGTTTTGTTGTGTTTTGACTTACCCACCTTATCAATTGAGATATTACACACACACATACTCAGAATATATACTACTTATTGCTTTTCCAAGGCAACAATGGTTATGCAAACGCGCCTCTATATTACGTTATACGTGCATCCTCTCTCTTGTTTATTACTATTAGTTGTCAAAGAGAAACCTATTGTGACACATGGATGTATTCTAGTGTTTCGGCACTCCTGTACTAAAGTATGTGTCTGTTACGTGCTTAGCTGGCCACTATATACGTATACTGCGTTATTGTGTTCCAAGTCTTCCCTTACGCTACTCATCCCACTGTGTTAATACTGTGTCCTTGCATGTTGCCTTTAGCAGTACGGCAGCCTATCTGTGGTCGAGGCTTTTCACTGCATATCGATGGAAGATTGACATATGACGGCCTGGTTCATAACATCGACGCCCAAGAACAATACCTGTATGCAAAACGAAAAAGAGAATTGTTGGTGGACTCGAGTAACTGGGATGTGATGCTCTGTTGTTAGGTTTATATTTTCCGGCTTTTCAAAAGGACATAGTTCCTTCATTTTCAAAGGTCTTGTGGCCAAGAACACACGTTCATATGCCCCTCGACCCTTGAAAAATTCTTCTTTGGTCCCACGACCCTTGAAAATAATGGCACTACGTTCCATCCAAACGATAGGATAAGTTAACACAGCGACACAGCTTCAAATCCCGGAACACCCACATGCTCAACATCACTAGAGTAGACACATTAAATCTCGGAAATGTGTATTTATTCTACAGTCTACACCACGTGACATAAATATAAACACACAGTGCTTAGCTTATTATATATAGTCTTTCTTTATTCCACATTTATCGATTGCAACAAACCGTCATATTGGGCTAAAAAAAATTCGTTAAATCCTGTTTCCCGTGCTCCCAAAACCAAACTTACCCACAAAAACACGAATCAAAAAATCGGAAAAGTGTGGAAACGTGAGGTAAGTACGTTAAGTGGACAGCCGAGATAATAAATAACAATTTATTGTATGTAATAAATGCATGAAACACAGAACGTACTTAACTTTAGGATGAAAGTCAAATTACCAATTTCACCACGTATCACACCAGAACACGTTCAAATATCCATAACAATTGAAAGACAGAAACACAAAACATTTGCATGGTGTTGCGGCTGCTATAAAGTGCTGCAAGTGAAACAGTAACTCCTTAACCATAGCAACACTCAAGGACATTCATATCACGGCCATCCCTTATCCAAAATATGATTTCAAAATCAAAGATGAAGACCGAATTTCAACACTCGCCAAACTCCGGCCCCAGTTACTGAGTGAATTCAATAGGAAAATGAGGAATCACCGGTAAGCCCGCAAAGGTAAGGTAGGTGGACATGATACGGAAGCCAATGATCGAGCATTCGCATGATGACGCAATGCACAAATATGCGTCACAACACTATTAGAACCAGTATTAAAAAATATCCAGTCACATTCTGGCCACTGAAAAAAAAAGAGGAAAAATTTATATGAACAATGAGATATGTAACGAATGAATGAAGGAAAGAACCAGTTTCTAATTTTCGGGTTACAGTCAATACTGAAACTTCCAGTCGAAGAATTAAATTTTCCACGACTAATCGGAACCAGAGAGACAGAGAAAAAGACAAAGAGTACCTTACAATAGCAACAAAGTGTTCCTTTACTTGACACATTAAAGCCTTGTGGTACCAACTGCTGTAAATTTGTAAGAAAGTCCAGCAAGTTTTCCCACATAGCGTTTCTGTGTATTTAGAATGATTCTCACATTTAGTGCGATCACTGCTCTGAACATTATCAAGTGGCTGGTCTTTCTAATGCAGACTGGTTGTTTTCGCTTTCAGGTTGGAGTGGAAATGGAACTAGTTCTTCTCCGAATTTCCCTGTTGGTATGATCCCACATTTGCTCGTACTAGTCTCTATCTTCGAATTTACTCTAGCAAAAGGAAAAACAGGCAAATCCTAGAAAACTTCCAACTTCCCTTTTAGAAGCCCGGAACATCAGAAAATCAAGCACTTTACTTGCCTTCAAAATGTTATCTGAGCACCATGCCATGAATGCATATGGGGACTGGAGGTATAGCTCCACAATTTTGAACCTTTTTTCTCGCTGGAGGTGAATGATCGGTTTCATGCCTCGTCTGTTTTTCCTTCAGCGGAATGAAAGGCCGGTATCCTTTGAACAGGAGGCTGAGTAGGCGACAGACAGGAGAAAAGAAATACCGTGCCCTTGCCGGGCTGTAGAAAAACAAAAATGACGTAACTGTATAGGTCCATTACTTCTCGACCGCAAACAAGTTATCAGTCATGCTTGCTGTTAATAAAACAAACAGGAGCGTTTACACTTCAATTGCGCAGTAATTGTGCTATTTTTCTTGTGAATGGTTGCTTTTAGACTCGTTACTTTCGGTAGTATTGAAGTATGTTATGAACTGAAAGGACAATGGCAGTGCAGTGTATTTAGATTCCTTAGGGGAAGGTCAAAGAGGCTTAAAGATAAAGAAGCGAATAGCTGTGTAACCATTAAAGCCAGAAACAGGTTTTATATTCGCTGACTAAAGTCCTTTCGACAAGGGCTTTTCCGATAGAGTTCAGGTACAGTTGTTCCTGTCCGTGTCATTAATGGAGGGGGAACAGAATTACAGCTTTGCTCATTATTAACCTCAGCACTAGACTGAGCCAGTCGCTTTTGCCCTGAAAAAAAAAAAAACCCTATACCAACTGAACAGAGTCGGTCGGTACAATTGGATGGGCGGAGCTTATGGCACTGTGAGGGAGAGTTAATACACGGTTTTGGTCGACAAAACCTAGCGGTAGGAGGTGAACAATATGAAAATGTGTTTTCTAGAAATACGTGGGAGTGGACTGGAGTTTCTGGTTCAGTGTGGACAAAAAGGGGAACATTTATTGTTTAACGGAGGAATTACTAGTTCTTCAAGAAGATCTGTGTCCATTTATGCGTTCCATATCCGTGCATTAAGGAATATCTATACTTACCTAGCAAACCAACAAATACACACTGATAAAATATGTTTTATCCTATATTAACCTTCACCGACATATTTCGGTCAAGCATAACATAGTAGTGTGCATTTGTTGGTTTGCTACATAACTGTTTTCCGTTGAGTTGATTAGATACAAAAACTGTGGTCTGCAATACAATTCATATATATGGTAAAAAATGTCATTTACTTCAAGTGAAATGCGTATTACATTGATGGCAGTGAAAAGGATAAAACAGATATTGAAAAAAAAAAACTAAAGTAATCCTGATTAACATCTTACGAAAATGGGCCTGCATCTAGCCGAAATTTTTGCCCTTAGATGGTCTACCCTGCTAGAGGAGAACGTAATAATTCTTCAGAAATGGGGTTCACGATGTATTATTTATCGTAGTTACTCTAATATGTATGGGTGGAAAGAGATCACAGTGCAAAAAGGCAGTAATATATCTGTCTATTGAATTTTAAAGTTCTTTGTATTCGCAAAATTAAAGTCGCAATATCTGACCCTTTCTACATGAACATGGTCAAAACAAAATATGGACACTCATAGACCTGCGACGACATTTTGTTTCATCATGATATGTTAACTCTGCCGAACTTTGTTTCCAGGTTTTGGGACACATTTAAAATTCTCCCACACAAATTTAAACGGAAAGAAAGATTTAAGACAGCTCATTTTGTTAATGTTCATACCACAGCTGAATAGCGAAATTTCATGAAGTGCAGTACTATCAGAAAACTTCCCTTATAATAAACACGACAAAAGAAGAGTTCTTCAATAGTTCAATGTATGTCCCACACAACAACCCAGACTTTAACTGATGACAATCATTACTTTAATTTTAAAACTAACAGAATCTTATTTTATGCAATAAAACCTACTTAAATAATAGCGAGATTCTCCGTTCATAGGGATCCTGTAACATTGGGATTAAGAAATTAAATAGACCTGCACATATTATTTTATTTGGAAAACAGCCTCTAATACTGAATATGGACTCAACATATGCCAAAGGATTGCAGAATGTGCTTTGTATATTACTATGATACAATACAGTTTCGTCCAGAACCTACAAGAAGAGCATGTGTGTCAAGAGTGACTGATGAAGATGAAGGCAAAATACGTATGGACTGATCACACATTTTTCACATGATTTATTTCTTTAAGCGGTGTAAAATTATGAGGAATGGTTGAAGAGCTAACATGGACGTTGTAAAAGTTAAAAATATTATATTTTTACTTGATTAGTATCCTGCCTTTTTACAGTTCTATTCTTATAGCTTTTCTGAAGTATGTTAAGTCACTTACTTTGAAATCACGGAATCTGGCTATTAAGATGATTCAAAGTCAATAAGAATAAATATTAATCAACCGCCTTCATCAAAGTATGTGTAATAGTATTTTTTTTCAAAATATAATGAAATATTTTGTAATCTACGTTGACAGAACTGAGTACATTCAGACGGAGCCTGTCTCTGAAACGTTTCGTTCATTGCCTTTACTCTTAGAAGCTGTACATTGGACAAAGCTGAATAATGGGTAGTGATAAACGTGATATCTTGCCGTCAGAAACATGTAATACTGAATCCCATGGAACCACATTTTTATATTACTATGAGCACTCAATATGAAGAAAAAAGTTAAAAACTCAGCAGCAAACACAATGTTAAGGTTTTACTCTCTCATCTACCATAAATGTTTTACTAATGTGTTGTTTACACTCAACATTTCACAGGCTTTTATGTGCAAAGGTAATTCCGTTTTATGACCGTAATGAAAATATTAGATTCCGTGCGCCGGTTGTCACGAAACACAAAAATGTTCAACGGTAATATGTACAGATCTCTCTAATCGAATGCCAAATAAATCGGACAATTACTGGGCAAAGCATGGTTCTTAACGCCCTTACGTAAACCATGTCCTTCCTTGTGTTGATTTTCACGGAACTGATAATCACGCAATATTTTCCAGGGGGTATTTTCTGTACCGAAAATTATAAAACTCGGAAGAAAGATGTAACCAATAGGCCAAAAAACATTTACCCCTAAGTAAATTATAGCTTTCACAGCACCGGCATTCACGAAACTCACAATGACAGAATATATATTTTTTTATCTATCGTACACATGATATTATCGGAATTGGAAGAATCTAGAAAATAGGGCAACATATTATATTCTTCCTTACGTAAAGCCAGCATTGCACTGCGTCTATCTCCGAGAAACTCACAATTGTTCGAAGATATGCATCTATCCTCTATTGGATCTTACCTTAATCGCTCAGTAATTGTGGAAAGCATAAGTAAAAAATTTATTTATGCCCGTGAGAAAAGCACGACTGCCATTAATTCTATTTTCGCGACACGTACGTTTGTTCGACAACTGTCGTGAATGGATCTTACATCAAAATGTATAAAAATCCGAAAACAATGGGTCACTGACGTACGGACGAAAGTGGTATCAACACAAGGCTTTCTTATTTTACTTCGTACAGATGCCTAAAGTTTCTGATTTGCAACTTAATCTGGATCAAAATTTTCGTGTGCTTCGTTAGCAATAGTTATTAAATAATAACCACTTAGGTACATGCAAACTGGTGTGAAGGGCACAAGGAGCACGCCCATTTTATTTTTACATGTTTCTGATTACAGAACCATTATCGGGGAATTTATGTTTATAGAAGTTTTCATCAGTCCGCATGAAGCAACTCGGTTCCCTTTGGACGGATTTTCATGAAACATTGTATTAGAGTATTTTTCGAAAATTTGTCGGATACATTCAAGTTTCATTAAAATCTCACAGTATTAACTGGTACTTTACACGAAGACTTATGTTCGTTTATGATAATATGTCGCTCAGTTCCTCTTAGAATGAGAAGTGTTTTAGACAAACGTAGTACAGAAAATCAATACACACATTACGCGTTCAGTAACCATTTTTTTTCGAAAATCGTGCCGTTTGTGAGATAACGTGGAGAAATACTGTGCAGCCGGACAGGTCACGGATGAAAATATAAAACGACGAATGCGCATTGCATGCAGAATTATTAAGGTTACAGACACACACTCAGAATACATAATTTTTACTTCTTTCCCACGGCAAACATTTTTACGGGAAAGCGCCTCAATCTTACTTTTATACTTAAGTAACTTCTCTTCTACTGTCCCTGAAACTTTCAGACTGGCTCCGCGGCCCATCTAGCTTACTTTTCGATTTCTGCCAAGGTCTCTTTGTTAAAGCGTTCGGGACTTAAATCTGGCCATTCACCTTGGTCTAATTTCGACATTAAGAGAGCTTAGATATATGTCTCCAATTCCCCACATATCTTCATGGAGTCGTGATAAATTAAGTGAAGAAACACGGTGGATTTTGTAACTTTGGCTTACTTAGTCTTGTAAAAATTTCTTTAATAGTCAGAGTTAGTGGTTATAAAATCGTGTAACCTGTCTCAAACCGACGTTTCAGAGACAGTAATTTCATCCAAAATGTCAGTAATTATTTACTAGACTACACGGAGTTGCACTCTTCTCCTTTACCGCCATAAGTTCATCAGATCTCATGATCTTCTAGGATTAAGAAGATTACACTTAACATACGTACACAGAGTGACTGATAAAATTGCCTGCCCTTTGTAACTTTGTGCATATTGTCTTAAATGGATTATCTGCATCTACTAAAAGCTAAGCCTTCTATTCTTGTTTCACAAGAAGAGATAGGATTAAATTATCACGAATTCCGCCCGTGTGATCCACAAACAATCATTAAACCAATTTTGTCATTAAATTGACGTTTGCTTTACAATCAATGTAAAATCCTGAAATTTTATGTGGTAATGTATCTTCAGTAAGTATGCAGATTATAATAGCGTTGCATATGAACGTGAATTTTTTATTTAGTCACAGAAATTAAAGCCAACAAGACACACTTAATAGCCATAATCACCTATTTCTCTCCGACTAATCTGCTACGTATTTCGACGATTCATCTGCTATTATGATGAAACTTAAGATAAAAAGAGAAGAGTATGAAGATCACATACTACCTTTTTCAACAAAACTCGTATGCCTACAAAAGGATAGAAAGTTAAAAATATATAAAATTAAAATGATCTTACGACGACAAATATATCTATGTCCACTCTTCAGAATTAAACATTTTCCAGTTAATAGTTCTGTGGTGAAATAGTTGCGTTTTCTAAAATATTATGCAATTCTTTTGCGCAGTGCTTGCAAAACTGATAAGAAGCTACACACTCTTGAACATATATTATTGTGTCCATGCGTATAATAATTAAAAATCGCAGTAATATATACAAGCACAAGTTATTCATACATGGCGAATTACAAGTGCCGCTATCAGGATTGAATCCTTGCTGAGCTTGAGAGTATAATATGTTGAGCTTGTGGATGGCCTCATAATATCACCAATTCAGTACTGTGTACATGTGTATCATTTGCAAACATTACTTGTAAAACAACAGAGTCGTTTCAGAAAAAGCAAGCATTCCACCATACAACTGTTAAAGTAGAAAGTGGTTTGGTTTTAATTGTGAAAGATATACGTAGATATTTGGGTCACCCTTTGGACATTTTAAATTTCTACATATAATTTCAACACTTTATACATGTACATTTTTATACGCTTCAGATTCTTTGATAAAAGCGATATTTTATTTTTATACATTTTTCTTTGTGATTACCTGAAGTTCTTTGATAATGGCATGAGAGGGACGAGTGTTGTAGTATAATTATTATTATTAGTAGTAGTGTTGAGGGAATTCTATATCTTGACATAAACATGAGGTTAAATTTCGTAGACTCATTAAGAACTCAGAATTTCATAGTCTTAATTCATTAGTAACGCCAATATTGTGGAGAGAGGGTTTCTTCTTAAGGACTACTAAGTGTTATGTGATAATGATAATGTATTTGGCTGAGGATGAGTTAAACTTAGAGTTGTAGCTCCCTGCAATTTTTATATTTTTCTTTCATCCCCACCACTACTGGGCATACTTAGCGGCTCTGACGTTGAAGCCATAACACAGCTGTTTGTTTAACTAGTTACCACTCATTTGTACTGAGATCTGCACTTGGACAGTCTCTGCCGCTTTACTTAAATTACACCACGTTGGTTGTGTTTATTCTTTATAATATTCTTAATCAACTATGCAGGATTACTCCACAACGCACCTAAAATATCAGCTGATAGGTGAATTTCAGATAAAGGCTGAGTGGCTGGTTCTCCCGTCTTCTGATAGCACACAACAGTGCTGGTATATGGCCCTCTTCGTGAACAGGAGACCTGCCGACTTTTCTTTCACTAGATGCATATAAAAGCTGTCACGATAAACGTCTTGTGCATTTACACGTTTCTTCCTTCACAGTTCAGTGTGTGGTAAAAATGTAGGTTTTAACAAAATTGAAAGTTGGTACGAAATACATACTGTTAATATTCAGGGCTCAAGCTCGAAAACGTTTTTGACCGTGGCGTGTTCAGTGTTCACTTATAGTAATGTCGCACATTCATTTATGATATTTTTGAAGAACGAAACTTTATTTGTGGTTTATTTTTTTAAATAGTGAAAGTGATATGAAAATTCTGACTGTATTGAACGCACACCTGCCATTCAGAATGACAGGACTGAGATGGAAAATAATAGTAGTGTCCATAATTTTGATGGCACAATTTGTGCCAATGGAATGCCTGAATATTACAACTGCTGAAGGTAAGCTATCCTTTCATAAGATATTTATGGCAGGAATTGTTAAACAGCGGCGTATGACTGAAACTCTTTTAAAAGGGAGGGATAAAGAAACATAGCTAACAGAGAAAAGGACAAAATATCTGAAAAATATAAGTTATATTTTTCATCGTTTTCCAGGAATTCATGTGATGAATCTTAACAATAAAGGAAAAGTAATATTGATCGAGCGTTGCCAGGTTGTGCAAGGGTAAAGACATCTGAGATAAGGAAATGACGGATTGGGTGTGCAGGCGAAGCAAGGATTAACTTCTTCTGGTATAAGCATTTGTTAGAGTTTGTACAGATAGTTAAATTATTAGAATTGCATGATATATGAAATTTCATACCCCAGCTGCTTATATTATAACAAAATAACACATTTTCTTGCCCTCGAAATTTTATACGTTGTGGAATGTTCTGTAAAGAATGACACTATTTCTCCTTAACAGAAGTGAATAAACACAGAAAACCTCCTCTCTTCGTCTCTTTGCATAGGTTTGTTTCTTATCATCTTATCATCTTTGTACTACTGCCACCGGATGTCA
>JGI24700J35501_10929747_pt1 | contig 10058 bp, 8 predicted proteins | sample TergutTh196P1_FD_35501 | JGI IMG/M metagenome (IMG submission 35501) | reverse complement strand
CTCACCTTTCTTAAATACTGGGGTTACAACGGCATTTCTCCATTCATTTGGAATGCACGGATCCAACATTTTGCCTCAAATTATTAATTGAAAAAAGAAGGGAATTTAACTTGGAAACACATTTGCTGTTTATAGATTAAGAGAAAGCATTTGATAACATACAAAGACAGATTTTATTTAACATTTTGAAATCTAGACACATTCCGGACACATTGTTAAAGGCAATAATGGATATTTACACACAAAACAAAATATTGGTAAAGTTTAGCAACAAACTATCAAAACCGGTAGAAATTAATAAAAGGTTGTCCTCTTTCACTTACACTGTTTAATATATATTTAGACGAAATTATAACTAAATGGCAAAAACAAGACATAACCGGAAATAAACTTTCAAAAAACCATCAACTGTCAACGCTGTGATTTGCAGACGACCAAGTCATAATAGCAGACACAGAAGATAACCAACAGAAAGCTGCGCATAAATTAAATCAAATAATAACAGAATATGATTTAACTACATCTGTACAGAAAACAAAATCGATGGCATTTAAAGGACGAGATCCAATAAGAACTAAAATTGTAATAGATAACAAAATTATAGAACAAGTAAATTCGTTTAACTATTTAGGAAATATGATCTCTTATGAAAAAGAATTAGACATTGACAACAAATTACACAACAATTTGAAAATTACAGGTATTTTAAATAATGTGTTTAGGCCACAAAAAACCCTTAATAAAACAAGAATAAAATTATACAATACACTATCCCTCCCAGTTTTGCTATATGGCAGCGAAACTTGGACTATTCAACCAAGGGACGCCAGAAGAATAACAGCAGCAGAAATGAAATATATGAGAAGAACAGCAGGATACGCTTGGACAGATTACAAAACAAATACACAAATTACAAAGGAATTAAAAATAACACAAATTTTGGACAAATTACTGGAGTACAAGAGAAACTGGATGCGACATGTAAATAGAATGCCTTGTAATAGATTACCCAGGGTAATGAAACACTGTTCTCCAACTGGCAGAAGGAATCATGGCAGACCTTTGAAGGGACTTCTGGATACGTGAGACCGGAACGGGTCAACAAGTGGCCCAACTCCATGACAGATATACCATGTATGATGATGATTATGATAAAATAAAAGTATTTTTTTCGTATCCAGTTCGATGAAATGGGTGAGGTATGTGGCACGCATGGTAGAGATCGTGCCTGCACATAACATTTAGGTTGGAGGAAAGATTTTAGGAGCAGTCGGCGAACTGAAAGATCAATATTTAAGAGGGGCGTAAAGAAATGTATGGATGTCATGGACTGGATCCTGTACCTCAGGAGGGGATGAGTGGAGAGCACGTTTTGGTGCAGTAATGAACCATGGTTTCCACCAGGGACGAGGAATTTTTTGATTACTTGACCAAGCATTATGTTCTCCAAATTATGCTTCATGGACTATCATACTGAGTGAGTTGTTGAGTTACTTTACTTAGTTCCTTATGTACTTGTTTAACGATATTACATGTGTGTGGAGATTTATAATTGAATTAATCTGTCTTTGGTTTTTATCCAACTGAGGGCTCTTGTATTCGAAATACCCGGCTGTTGATAATGTATTCGTGTCTTCCGGTACAACTTAAGGCATTTTCATCTATGTAAATATTTTGTAGCTGAATATTGCTGTGTTTCGGAATGAGACAACGTGTTGTGCGGCATAGTGTACCGGCATTTCATAAAAGCTTGCTCTCTCAATTATTACAGCACATGAGAAACCGGTGATCAAAATGACGACGTTGAGGAAGAAGGTTCCTCTGAAACGTCGTTAAATATGTATCAGGTCTCACGATGTCACATCTAGGTGTAAATAAAACCATATATTTACTGCAGTGGAATGGCTAAATTAATAATGTCAAAAAACATAACTATTTATGTATATTTAAATGTACAAACTTAGTGATATTGTTCGGAATGCAGTAATTTTGTAACCACCATGCACCACAGTAAAACCAACTTTTTTCCTTGTGGTTAAGAGTCATGTAAGGCTGAACACCCCGTGGAAATCATCCCGAAAGTGCCCCATCGCTTGGATTCCGGGACGCCATTTCTTGTTGCAGATTGATTACGAGAGTTACTGAAGACGCGGTTAACACGCGGTTGATGGCCAGGAGTCGATAAAACGCATTCCTCAGCAGACTGACTCCAGAGTTGCGTGACCAGGCCTGAATCTACTCTCCTTGACCGCATTACTGCTCACCGCGCCCCTATCTTTCGCTCTAAAGACAATGATTGCGATGTTAGCATATATTCACTTATTCAGTCATGTCGTACCACACGGTCTCGTCACATACCGACATTTTCTTTCAAATTGGCAACCTGCTCATTATTGTGTTTCAAATTCAATCCGTTTAAACTATATTTCGATTCCCGGCTACGACACGGCATTTTCATGCTACGTAGTGACCACACCATTCTAGGCAGTGACCACACCGTGTTACATAGTGGCCGCACCGGGCACCATTATGGCCAAACCATGCTACAAACCAGCCACGCCGTGCTACAAAGCGGCCACTCCATGCTTCAAAGCAGCCATAACATTCTAAAAAGCGGCCACACCGTGCTACAATTCGGCCACTCCATGCTTCAAATCGGCCACAGCATTCTAGAAAGTGGCCGCACCATGCTACATTAACACCATTCTACAAAGTGGCCACACCATATCTGGGACCCATCCTGCTCTGATTCGGTTGGTACTGGGAGCTCTTTCCACGAAGATAAAGGGATCGGGGCGTTACGCTGACCCCTCACGTCCACCTTACCGTCGTTAAGAATGCGTGGAGCTATACTTCAGCTCCCGCATATTTCTTGACAGTATGAAACAGACAACCTACCATCGCTCTAAAATTAGCCATTCCGATCCGATAGGAAATTTGATGCATAGACTTATGACAGGGGTCTGCTAACATACACTTACGACACAAATCTTCTAACATGAACTTAGGGCACAGGTCTGCTGACAGACAATTACGACACAGGCCTACTGCCATACACATAGGACACGGGTCTGCTGACATGCATTTAGGGCATAGGCCTGCTAACAGGCAATTATGACACAGGTCTCCTGACATGCACTTACGACACAGGTCTGCTGACATACATTTATATCACGTCTGTCACTATAATTCCAGAGGAAATTTGAACGTGAAAACTTGATAGTTTTTCTCGAATTACAGCTTCCACAGACAACACTTCCATTGGTTACATTTGGATGTTATCCCATCGGTTTTTGTGAATTAGGTTTGCTGTCTTCTGAACTGTGACGGCAAATTTTCTGGTAGAAGTGTATCGACGCTTCAGACGATCCTGCTGCCTCTGTCATTAAGATCTGCCCTGATAGATTACGGAACCTTAACCGACACAGTTCTTTAATCATTTCGTGTGTTGTGAGAAAACTCGGTACCGTCACTTCATGGTATCATTACTTTATTCACCAGTTACTCAGTAAGTTATCTTTGATTTGGCCAGTATCTTTGAGAATATAACAAATATGACAATTACTGTTGTTTCACAAAATGGCCGTTCTCCTTTTCTGGTGATTGAATAAGTTAAACCCGTTCAAAAATGAGAGTGTAAGTCTTGCAATAGGGTCTGTATTTATGATCGTGAATTTCGTGAGTTCTGTCTGGGCTTACTCCAGTCTTGCAACGTCTCTAACAGACTAATAATAGAAAGTAGAATATGTCAAAGAAACATATCATATTCAGTAATTTTTTTACGAAAAACGTGACATTTATGAGCTAAAATGGAAAAATATTGTATAATCAGACAGGCCACAGATGACGATATAATACGGCGCATGCACTTAGCATGCTGGATATCTAAAGCTACAGACGCACACTCAGAATATATAATACTCATTTCTTTTCTACAGTAACAATGGTTACACGAAAGCGCTTCAATTTTGCGTTATACGTACATTGCCTGTCTTGTTACTAACCCAGACTCTGTGGGTTTTGTTTCTTCCAGACATTATTTAATATGCTTCTCTCCCTGTCACTTTACATTGCGAAGTCAAAATATTTTCACTAGTAGATTTCAAAAACCATTAAACATTGGCTATTCTCTGGAATGGGGGGAAAAATTGTAATTATAAACGTGTATTAAGTGAGAGGTTTTGTGGCGATGTCGCTGAAGTTTGAGAGCTACCTCGAATATCATATATGAGGGAACAGTGTGATGAATGACGAAAATAAGGAAGAAAACAAGTTGTATTTTTCGGAGTTTTCTTAGATTCGCATGCGTGATTAACTGAAAAAAAGGCATGCTAAAGACCCGAACCGAATTTCTCCGATATAAGAACATCAAATTTTAACCCCAACTAACCTGCACAATTTTAATTTTGGAAGAGAGGGAATCTTATAATCTCTTTCAGTAACGTAAACCAGTTTTGTAAAGTACAAGGTAAAAAGGTGGAGTTGTTCCCATACACGTCATGAGAACGTATACTTTGGCAGTAGCTGGTGGGAAGTTTACTAAGTTTCTGAGTCAGAACTCGTGAAATATGTGACAGCCGGTATTCGTTGCGATGACGACGCATGTTAGCGTCTTCTGGAATGTGACATTGTGCATTTTGGCAGAGATTCAGCAAGACCTTAGAGGAAAATTTTATTTCCATCTTGAGCGTATAAGACAGGTTTTATACCTTGAAAATGGGGCCGACTATATGGCATTAGATCGCAGAAGCGATAATTGTCTTATCACTGTACATACGTGCTGAGATGGTGCGGACAGAGCCGAAAGTAGGCACAGTCATATGGTTGGTAAAACGTACAGCAAGGTTACATAAAAGACGGCGAAAACACACGTTAAGTGGGACGTGAAGTCACAGACCGTCTCTAAACAGTAGCTTCGCCAGACCGGATGAAGGATCAAGGATGTATTGCAAGATGTCTCAGGATTACTCACTAGACTTTGTCGGGCCTATTCTACAGAAGAAGCTGTATGTTCTGCCCAAATGTGAGAATCTTTATCCTGCCCTGAAAGTCACTGTAAATACAGGTAAAGACAGATTTTACCTGAGTACTTCGACGTGTGTGTGGAGGGGGTGGAGGTACAGTTTCACTTATTCTTAACCTCTGCACTAAATGAAGGTGAGCGGTCAGCTTCTTTACTTCGCCCATTTATCCTTCTTTATTTGATTATCCTACTAATGTTGTGGGGTACGCCGTAGCGCAGTTGGTTGAGGACCTGCGCTACAAGTCGGAAGGACGCGAGTTCAATTCCCGATTGTTTCACTGGAATTTTTCATTGCCATAATCCTTCCGGCCGCACTGTGGCTCTGGGATCGACTCAGCCTCTACCAGAAGTGAGTACCAGGAATAATTCATTGGGGGTAAAGGCGGCCGGTGCGTAAGGCTAACAATCTTACCACCTTCATGCGTCAATTGTCATGAAATGCCTCAACCTCATGGAACCCTCAGGATCTGTCCAGGCCCGTACGGGGGATTGCTTTACCTTTACTAATATTCGCATTTACGTATCATAAAACTTCTCTTGTGCAGTTTTTCCCACCCATGTGTTATTGTCTCCGTTTTTGGCCAAAACTTTACACTGACCACCCTGATCTTAACACACGCCATTGAGAGGAATATAGATTCACTGTATGTATTGAGGTATAATTGGTGACAGCTTTGTGATAATGAAATTGTACCTGATACGTAGGGACAATACAAACATGAAAACTTTTTGGCAAATGTGTAGTACGCAGAGTTTGAAGTACACTTTGTTTTTTGTGTACCGCTTGCAGGCCGCGACACACAGATATACAGACACAGTCCGAATCGCTTTCGTGTATTGCGCATGCGTTAAGGAAATGTGTTCCATTCTTTTATGGTCTGTTACCGTCTGTTATTTATTAGAATCCAAGTTCATGCACTTGTGTGTATCAATGTGTGCCATCGAAGTAATGAGTCAGCTGTTTGTAAATGCCTTTATTATGTGTGTCAGCAGCTTGTTGCTATGACACAGGTAGCATGTTATGCACCCAGCAATACAGGGATATTCCGTACGAGGCAACGCTGATGTTTTTATATCGTATTCCAATATCGTATATAAGTGGAAGAGGGTATGAGCTAATTGTGACTTAACAAGGCGTGACTGCAATAGATTTGAATAATTTAAATAGCGAATTTCAATTAAAATAATACAAAAATGTTTTCCTACATCACAGAAAACATTGATGGGGTCTCTTACAAAGGCTGTCAGCACTATTGTGGGGAATAATCGATGTTCATTCAGAGCACACAAACTGTGGGAAAAATAGTTCTTTTACTAAGTGGATTTTACTTGGAGTCAACAAAGAATAGTTTTAACAAGTTTCAATCAGAAAAGTATCTAAATTACATGTACAAATTCAGTTCTTATTTCATAAAAATACTTTCTATCTTAATTAAAAATAAATAATTAATTTTGAAATTGTTATTCAAGAAACAATGGAGGAGTGTGGACTGGATTCACTAGGCTCCGGGTGTAGAATGGAGGCAGCATCTTGCGAACGAAGTAATGAACCTTCGGGTTTCACAAAATGCGGAGAATTTCTTGGTTAGTTGCACAACTGTTAGCTTCCCAAGAGGGATCTTTCATCGTGGAGTTAGAGAAACAGTCGCAGTGTATTCTGAGAATCTTAATTAATCACATGTGACACTGAATGACCAAGTTGCAGAATTTGTTAAATTTTAAAAGATGGTGACGATTTAAGGATTTAAAATAAATAGGATTTTTTTTATGACTTGTTATATAAATTTCAGACGTCACGAAACGATGATTCACAAGTCACTGCGCTTTTAACAAAATATATCGCGCAGGTGCCATATTACGAGTATTATTTTTCTCTCTTTCAGCCACTATCAAACCTTACCTTACCTTACTTGTCGCTAATATTGCTTGTATCTCAAAGGGTCGCAAGAAAGACTTTTTGGTATATTTTGTCCCAAAAATTAAGCACAGAAATAAGGAGACAAAGAAATGCGTGTTGTTCGTAACAAAATGTTATTGGCTTGATAAAATCAAGGATGACGAGTTAGGACAGGAATGTCACATACAAGGAAGAAATTAGAAATTCTTAACAGAATTTTGTTGGAGAAACCCGAAAGAAATATATATTTTAAAGGAGTAGGATGGAATGATGTAAACTGAACTGATCTCATTCCGGATATGGATCATGGCAGTCTCTTGCGGAAAAATAAATGAACATTCGCGTTACATAAAATACGACAGTTTTCCTGAGGAAACTGTTAGCTTTTAAGTTAGATTTGTTTTTCTCCGAGATAGATATCAATGTATATTTCCATACCGGGTTACCCGAAGCTTTGCGTCACGGGATGAATGGAGACACACATACAAAGACTATGGTTAATAAAATGGAATATTAATGAATAAATAAATGAACAGGTTTATATCGAATAAATATTGCAGCGGATTGTTTTTAGGTGCTTTCACAAAATTGCAAAAAATGACTATTAGCTTCGTCGTGTCCGTCCTTCCGCTTGTCCGAATGGAACTCAGTTACCACTGGGCGGTTTTTCATTGTGTTTGATATTTGAGTGTTTTTTTATAATATGTCGTGAACATTCAAGTTTCATTAAATCTGACAAGAATAACGAGCACTTTACATGAAGACCTATGTACAGTTTGATAATAACTCGCTGAATTATTTGTAGAATGGCAGATGTTTCAGACAATAATTGCAGAGAAAAGCAAAACACACATTTTATGTTCAATATTTTTTTTTTCGAAAGTCGTGCCTTTGTGAGATAATTTGGAAAAATATTGTAAAGCCGAACAGGACACAAATGACAATATAGTGCATTCGCATTGCATGCTGGACACCTAATGCTACAAGTATACACTGAAAATATGCAGTACTCTTGCCTTTCCACTGCAACAGTTGTTGCACGAACGCGCCCTAGTCTACCGTTTACCACGTATACGTACATTGCACGTCTCTTTCCGACGGCAGAGTCGGTTCATCTCTTGTTCTTGTGTTGAAATCACCTACTGTAATATCAGCACCTGCCGAAATGGAAAAAAGTGTTTATTCAACATCGCAACTGTTGTTGTAGTCCGTTTGAACAATGTCTGTAAATACTTTTCAGAGAACATTCTTGCTTTTTGTCGTCTATTTTGATTGACAGCGGCTAGTGCCGAGTCACAGCTCAGGTGGATAATCGCCGGTTTCTCAAAACGGAGCCCAGTTCCATTCTGATGTGGTTCTTTTATGGGACAAATTGAATGAATGAATGACTGAATGAATGAATGGTATTTGGGTTCGAGCCCTTCTAGGCCCGATACACCTAGGCCTTAAAACAAGCCCTTTGTGCCCCATGATTTTTACTAGATTAATGGAACCCTGTTCCTTTACCAAAGTTCCAGATGGCCCTTTTATTTATTTTCCTGATATCTTCAGGGTCCAAAAAGAATGAACCCAGATGTGTATGTCTGAGTGAAGCCAAGGCCTCACACTCACACAGAATGTGGACTGAGGTTTCCTCTTCAGTAGCACATTTCCTACAAGTGGAGTTATTACTCAGCCCCATTACATCTAAATGTTTTCTCAAGGTGTTATTTCCATTAAGGAGACAAATAACAACCCTGGTTTGTGTCCTAGTACAGGACAATCGGGTCTTTGTAGTCAGATTAAGGCCAGAAATCATTTCTCAAGCCTGTCTCTGTGTACTACAAAGACCACGCCATAATACCAAATGCTGGTTTTCCATCCATCGTTTTAAATTTCTTCTTGTATTCTGCCTACAGACCCCCAAGAAAGGCCCAGGTCCAACAAACCTTTGAATAGAACCGTCTCTTGCGAGCTTGTCGGCGATTTCATTTCCTTGTATCCCAGCATGTCTAGGGATCCAGTGTAGCCCCACAGTGTGCCGGGTAGAGATATCATTCAACGCCTTCGGCTACTCTCGCACCAGTGGGGACGTTGTTTTAGCAGACTGAAGTGCTTTCAGAGCCGCCTGGCTATCAGAGCAAACACTAACTTATTTCTATGGCCTATCCTGAGTTTAAATGATTTCTTAAGTATGGACATTGATGTGTTAGAGTGACCTGCTACCTCTCTCATCAGGATACTGACGATGGTGGTGGCAGGCTTGTCACATTTCCTATGTTCAGGTTTCTTTTAACCGGCTATAACATCTAAAAGACTAGACGGCGTCACACCGCACAACCCACCGCCATGAGAATGGCAAGTTTCTCCTAACAGGAATGACAGCTGAAGTGATGCTCTGTACAATTTTTATTGCACTTTGCATTTTTTTACCGTTTCATTTGGACACGTCAAAATGGACTTATAAAAATGGAATGAAATGAATGGTTTCTTTTATGTGAAACGATGTTGTTAATTAGACAACGTGCACGTAACAGGTGCTTTCGGCAAAATAAGTTGTAAATTACATGATAACATTCATGCTATTGAAATTGCTTATAATAAAAAAAAGCTGATATTGTGAGGTAGGTAATGATGTTCTCTATTTGATTTGAATCCTGTCCAATTTTAGATAATCTGTGGATATGAAGCTCTTCACTGAACTGAATAATTAACACTACAATTAACCATTCAGTGACGGTCTCAACGCACACTATTAACAGTAAATTCTTCATACGCTGCTGGCCTCGTTACTCTGTATGGTCGTCAATGCATTTAAGGCTACTTTAAATTAACAGAATTCTTCCACCCAGAGGAGTTGTTAGAATGAAAGCCGAGAGCACCTGAATGGTTAAATCTGTCATGTACATCAAAATCAGATTCACACGCGACCTATTACTGCCAGTTGTTACTAGGGCCCCTTTAACTCGCGAAAATTCAAAACATGTATACTGAATGTACAAAAAACAATAAACGTTTTTAATTCTGTGTCCATTGTTATTACATAAATTGATAAGGAATGACTCTTGGTTTCCCTGTGTCTACAAGCGAATGCTGAGATGGTTCCCAAGTTTCCAAGTTGCTACTACATGCCTCTCATGTAGCCCTCCCGACTTAAAT
>JGI24700J35501_10929746_pt1 | contig 10058 bp, 9 predicted proteins | sample TergutTh196P1_FD_35501 | JGI IMG/M metagenome (IMG submission 35501) | reverse complement strand
CCGAGGGGAAAATTCAAGCGGCGTTGAACCAACTGCAAAAAGACCGCACAACAATAGCGATTGCCCACCGTTTGTCAACCTTAAAAGATGCCAACAGCCTGGCGGTTATCCAAGACGGCAAAGTTATCGAAAGCGGCACTCACGAGGAGCTTATGAAATTGAAAAAGGAATATCACAAGCTGTTTATGATACAAATGGAGGGCTTGAAAGTTATTTCGATGGATTAGGGGAAATTATGGAAAATCATTTTACAGCCACGGGCATTGTTTTCAACCGAAAGGGCGAAATTTTGATGATTAAGCATAAAAAATTGGGCGTGTGGTTGCCGCCTGGCGGACACGTGCATGAAAACGAATTGCCGAACGTGGCGGCTTTGCGTGAAATTTTTGAAGAAACGGGCATAACGGCACAAATCGTTACCGCCGCCGACCACGAGCCAACGCTCATAGAATTGCCGTTGCCAATGGAAATTTTGTTTTTTGAAGATATTGAGGGCGATGGATTGCACAATCTTATTGATTTGGTTTATTTGTGCCGAGCCGAAAATTGTGAGACAAAGTCGCAGGAGATTGAGGTTGACGCTGTCGGTTGGTTTTCTGTGGCTGAAATATTGGAGTTGGAGATTTTCGAAAACACTCGCAATTCGGTGCAAAAAGCCAGCCGCTTATGGGACAAAAAGGCTTTAACATAGGCGGATTGGCAGCATTTAAGAGGATTTGGAAAATTCAGAAACAGGAGTGATTTGAATGGAAGAGCCAGATATTGGACTAATGGACGTGGGCAAGGCGGAATTTTACGTAACGGACGGCGGATTTACAGGCTTGCGATATGCGGGCGAAGATTATCCGCACATTGTGTTGCGGCGGTCGTTGCCCATAAAAGAGCCGATGAAGTACATCTCGGTAGCAGACCACGAAAACAAGGAAATCGCAATAATAAAAGAGGTTGACCAACTGCAAGGCGAGCAAAAAAATATCGTCATAAACGAACTGGACAACCGCTATTACTCGCCGAAAGTGCTAGAAATATTGTCGGTAAAGGATAAACTGGGATATGTCTATATAGAAATGCGAGTGCAGAACAAAAGCGGCAAGGAGTATTCCAAAAATTGTGCGGTGAAAGATGTCAACCGCAATATTAGAATGCTGTCGGATATTAGCCTAATTATTTTTGATGTTGACGGCAATCGGTATGTTGTGGAGGATTTGGCGCGGCTGGATAAGCATAGTATTAAGCGGTTGGATCCGTATTTGTTTTAGGAAGTTGAACGGCGGAGGTTTCTTCGCCGTTTTTTTTTTGCGTGATAATATCTGGATTTTTTGTGGATATTGCGGCATAGTGCGGTACTAAAAAACCAAAATCCACCCAACCCCCTTGACTTCCCCAAAAAATTATTATATAATAATTCAGATAAGCCATATAAAAAATTTTCAATGGCAACATCAACTAAAACAAACACAAACCATAAGGGGGTAATTTTTATGAAAGCATTTTTGAAGAAACAAAACATTGAAATTTCGCTAAACATTATTTTTGTGCAAGCTATGGGTGCATTGGCACATGGACTGTTTGCATCGCTGTTGATTGGCACGATAATGCGAACGTTGGGCGAACAGGTAACAGCACTTGCTTTCCTGCAAGAGTACGCAAACTATGCAACTGGAGTTACAGGGGCGGCTATGGCTTTGGCGGTGGGATATGCCTTGAAATCTCCGCCTTTTGTAATGTATTCGTTGTTGGCGGTGGGTGCGGCGGCAAACGTGCTTGGCGGTGCGGGTGGGCCGTTGGCGGTTTTTTTCGTTGCGATTGTGGCGAGTTACGCAGGTAAGCTGGTCTCCAAGACAACGCCCGTGGATATTATTTTAACGCCTTTTGTAACGATTGTAGTCGGCGTGTTTGTAGCAGGAATCATCGCGCCACCTATCGGCTCGGCGGCAATTCAGTTAGGGCGGCTTGTTATGGTAACAACGGAACTAAACCCACTTATAATGGGCTCGCTCGTGTCGGCGATAATGGGGCTTGCTTTAACTTTGCCCATAAGTTCGGCGGCGTTGGCGGCAAGTTTTAGCCTAACAGGAGTCGCTGGAGCGGCGGCTTTGGCAGGTTGTGCCGCTCATATGGTTGGCTTTGCGGTTGCATCTTACCGTGAAAACAAAATCGGCGGACTTATGGCACAGGGCTTGGGTACTTCCATGTTGCAAATACCGAACTTGCTAAAAAAACCGACTATCTGTATTCCAGCAATAGTGGCATCTTTGATAAATGGGCCTGTAGCCATCATGGTTTTTGGTATGCAAATGAACGGTCCCGCCATTGCATCGGGAATGGGCACGGCTGGCTTGGTTGGACCGATTGGAATAATAACAGGCTGGTTTTCGCCGTCCGAGGCGGCTATTTCTGCGGGTGCGGCGGCGATTGAACCCACCGCATTTAATTGGATTGGATTAGCGGTTGTTTCTGTTATTCTTCCTGCTGTGGTTTCTCTGGTTGTATCGGAATTTATGCGGTCTCGTGAATGGATTAAGTTTGGCGATATGAAAATTGAATGTTAGGGTTAAATTTTTGCTTGGGCAAACGGGCACCCGTTCCACCTGTGTATACTTTTATTGAAATATTGTAAACCAGATGGGACGGGCGACCAACCCGCATTACGAGTTATCATATCCCGAGCCACGCAAATATCGCCCCAAAAGTTTATGATACCCCGCCCAAGGCGAGCCAGATTTATTATTAGCAATCATATCTTCGTAAACTTTTGCCTTTGCGTCCAAATTATCGGCGGCGTGTAAAATCAACGCTTCTATCGTCATGGGCAACTTCGGCGACCCAAATTCGTATTCGCCGTGATGTGCCAAAATGGCGTGTTGCAACAAACTTTTTAGTGTGTGCGGAAAGCCCGAAATCTTCGCACTTTCTTTTGCTACTAATTCTGCACCCATGTAAATATGCCCCAACATTTGCCCGTCGTCCGTGTAATCGTTGATTGGCATTGGCGATAGTTCAAATATTTTGGCAATATCATGCAAAATTGCCGCGGCTATCAAAACATCGTGGTCAACGCCTTTGTAACGTTTGCCCAAAAAGTCGCATATTTCTAGCACTGCGATTGTATGCTCTAGCAAGCCGCCCATGTAGTTGTGGTGCATCTGCTTGGCGGCGGAATGCGTTTGTATTTCCCGAGATATAACGGGGTGTTCCATTACGATATTTTCTAGCATTTGCCGTAACTGCGGCTGTTTTATGGCATCTATAAAACCCAGCAATTTGCCGTATAACTCGTTTATGTCCTTTTCTGTGTGCGGAATAAGTTCGCTAAGAACGTACTCGTTTTCCAAACTTTTGCGTAAACGATTGATTTTTATTTGCGGTTCTCCATTAAAAATTAACGCCGTTCCATCTATTTTTATAACGTCGTTCTCGTCAAAATTGCCAATATCGTTGTGAATATCCCAAACTTTTGCATCTATCATCGCCGTTTTATCTTGCAATTTCAAAGAATAATACGTGTTGCCGCTTTTTGATTTTAATATCTGCTTTTGCTTACACAAATAATGCTCCATAATTCGGTCGTTTTCCCGCACATCTCTCAAATATTTCATAATAATTACGCACCTTTCGTTAATCTTCTGTTGTAAAATTTTCTCTTATCTGATACTATATTATTATATTGGCTAATTGTCAAGGGGCTTTTTTGCGAGAATTTGCCTAGCATTCAAAATTTGTACGCATTAAGAAAGATTGGGAAAGATTAAGAAAGATTAGGAAAGGGTTTTTATGGAGAAAAAAAATATTCTTGTACTGTTCGGCGGCGTTTCGCCAGAGCATGATATATCAAAAGTGTCGGCAAACACGGTAATCAACACTTTGTCAACCAAAAAATACAACGTTATTCCCGTTTATATAACCGAAGAGGGGAAATGGTTGCTTTACGACGGGCCTTTTGCCAATTTGCTAAACCTTGATTGGGATAAATTCGGCGTGGAGGCGATATTAAGCCCCGATAGGACGACAAAAGGCTTGTTACGCATAGTTGGCGAAACTGTGCGGATTATTCCTGTGGATACTGTGTTTCCTGTGCTGCACGGCATTAACGGCGAAGACGGCACTATACAAGGACTTTGCCGCCTGGCGGGGATTCCTTTTGTGGGTTGCGGCGTGGCGACTTCTGCACTTGCCATGGATAAGCATTTTACTAAAATTATCGCCAAAAATGCGGGCTTAAAACAGGCAAAATATCTAACGTTTAAGGCGGCGGACGAACTGGAGTTTGACGAAATTGCAAAAAAAATACGCTATCAGTTGGGTTATCCGTGTTTTATCAAGCCAGCGAACACGGGTTCATCGATTGGAATAAGCAAAGCCCGCAACAAAGCGGAACTAATGAAAGCCTTGGAAATAGCGGCATATTTTTCCGAAAAAATAGTCGCAGAAAAAGCGATTATCGGCAGAGAGCTAGAATGCGGCGTTATCGGCACTGGCAACGATATTAAAGTATCGGTTGTTGGCGAAATTGTAGCCGCCGCCGATTTTTACGATTACGATGCAAAATATAACGATAACAACTCGCAAACGCTAGTTCCCGCCGATATTCCCGAAGAGGTTTCGCAAGAAATACAGCAATCGGCGAAAAAAATTTTTGTGGAATTGGGTGGACACGGTTTTGCGCGCGTGGATTTTTTTTGGGACGAAGCGGCTAACCAGGTAATTTTCAACGAAATCAACACAGTTCCTGGCTTTACTCCGATAAGTATGTTCGCCATGATGTGGGCGGCAAGCGGCATTCCGCTTGATGCCGTGTTGGATATTTTGGTAGAGTTGGCGAAAATTCCGCACGGTTAGCAAATAATCAGCAAATAATCAGAAAATAATCAGCAAGCCAAAATTTTGCAAAAACAAAAGAAAATAGAGGAAACAACATGAATAATAACAAAAACAGCCCAATAGGAATATTTGACTCTGGTTTAGGCGGATTAACAGCAGTAAATGCACTAAAAACGCTTTTACCAGCGGAAAATTTTGTATACGTAGGCGACACCGCGCGAGTTCCTTATGGCGGAAAAGATGTTGATACTTTGCGGCTTTACGGCAAGCAGATAATCGCTTTTTTGCAAGATGTGCATAATGTTAAGTTAATAATTGTCGCCTGTGGCACGATAAGTTCCAATGTAATGGCAGATTTGCGGAAAATGTTCGCCGTTCCGCTAATAGATGTGGTTTTGCCAGGAATAGCCGCCTGTTTGCAGTTTTGCAAGCAACACAACAAACGCAAAGTTGGCGTTATTGCCACCGAGGCCACCATAAAAAGCGGCTTTTTTCAACGCAAACTTGCGGAAAATAACGAAATTGATAAGGCTGATATTATACAGTTGCAAACGGCGGCTTGTCCGCTTTTTGTGCCGATTATCGAGGCAGGGCTTGCAAATACGGTAATATCGCAGCAAATTGCGGCGGCTTATTTGCATAAATGGTCAGATTTTTCGCAAAATCAGCAAAATCAGCAAAATTCAACCAACTTAATCGATTTAATCGATACGCTAATTTTGGGCTGTACGCATTATCCCCTGCTAAGCGAGCAAATACAGCAAATTTTGCCAAATGTCCACCTAATAGATATGGCACAGGCGGCGTTAGTTGAAACTAACAACTACTTAACCATTCACAAAATGCACAAAAATTCGGTTGACAAAAATATCACAAATAAATTTTACGTTAGCGGCGATATTAGCAAATTTAACGCACAAGCCAGCAAAATTACTGGATTAACGGTCGCCGCAGAGCGGTTTTTGGTGTAATACAAGTGTAATATAAATGATTGAGTTTAGCAAAAAGGGGCTTGACTATGTTTTTTGGGTACGACAAAAAAAGGGTGGGTTTACATCTTCTGCTGTGGCGATTACACAGATGTATACACCCAATTTTTGCGGTATTTTGGCTACATTGCGGCACGTAGAGTTTCTAATTTTTCTACTGGAATACCTATTACATCAGCTATATCTTCAATGCGGTTGCCCAACAGCAACAATTTTTTTGCAATCATTATGTTGTGCTCTGCTAGTTTTGCATCTACTTTTGCGTCTAGTTTTGCCTCTGCTTTTGCCTTTGCTTTTGCCTCTGCTTTTGCTTCTTGCCTTGCCTTTTGTCTTGCCATTACCTCAGGAATCGTCCTATAAAAAAACTCTTCCCAACCTGCATCATCTTCTATACTGGGAACTAGACTTTTATTCATTTTTGATACCTCCTCAAACATCTTAAGATTTGCTTTTAATACTGCCCGATAATAATAACTTTTATTGAGCGGAACACCATAATTTTTAGTTCCAAACAGCAAATTATACATTTCTGTTTTGGTTAATTCGGTACGCAAACTGCCCAAAAATACGTTGCTTTCATGGGACAATTTTTTGTTCTCCAAAATTTGTATTGGAAAAACATCGCCCTTGGCATAATATATCCCGCTTTCAACCTCGGTTATTTCTAGCTTTCTAACGGTTTGCAGATAATCTATAACCACTCTTGGGTGCTTGGTAACTACAAATGTTACAGTTACATCTGTTAGGGCGATTTCGTTAAATGCTATGTATAAAAATGCGTAGCCCATAACTTTATGATAATCTGCTATTGATAGGCTGTCTGTTGGGGATTTGTATTCTGTTATGTTGTGTCCCCTAAATATTTTGCCTATGTTTTTTTCTATCTTGACTTCTGGCTTTTTCTTTATTATCAAGATGTCCATTATTAGGGCTTCTTTGCTTAGTTGATATTCGTCTATAAAGTCCAAAACGTCTTCGTAATCTTGAAATTCCGCTCTGTAGCCAGTGTTAAAGGCATTGTGCCAATATATATTTTCGTCATGTTCGCCATTTTCGACTCTCTCGTCTGACATTTTACCACTCCCTGAAAATATTATAGTATATTTTGCGGACTGTGTCAATTTATTGAAATTATTAAAAGCAAAAAAATTTCTTGCCATTCCACAACAAAAGTGCTATAATCAAAAAACACTAAAAAAACCAATAAAATTTTCAAAAAGGACGGTAATAAAAAATGCTAACAATGGAAAAAATAGTTGCCCTAGCCAAAAACAGGGGCTTTGTCTTCCCTGGCTCGGAGATATACGGCGGTTTTGCCAATACTTGGGATTATGGCCCGCTGGGCGTTGAACTAAAAAACAACGTTAAACGGGCTTGGTGGAAAAAATTTGTGCAAGAAAGCCCCTACAACGTTGGCTTGGATAGTGCAATCTTAATGAACCCTGCTGTTTGGGATGCAAGTGGTCATGTTGCTGGCTTTAACGACCCGCTAATGGACTGCCGTGCCTGCAAAGAACGCTTTCGTGCCGATAAACTTATCGAGGATTTCTTCCACGAAAAGGGCATTGACGAAACCCCAGACGGCTGGTCAGACGAAAAACTCGCCGCTTGCATAGCTGAAAATAATATCCCTTGCCCAAGTTGCGGCAAGCACGATTTTACTGATATTCGCAAATTTAACATGATGTTCAAAACGTTCTCTGGCGTAACCGAGGACAAGCAAAGCACAGTTTATCTGCGTCCCGAAACGGCACAGGGAATTTTTGTCAACTTCAAAAATGTGCAACGCACCAGCCGCAAAAAAATGCCGTTCGGAATTGGGCAAATTGGCAAGTCGTTTCGCAACGAAATCACGCCTGGCAACTTCGTTTTCCGCACACGAGAATTTGAGCAAATGGAACTAGAATTTTTCTGCGAGCCAAACACCGATTTGGAATGGTTCGCATATTGGCGGAATTTCTGCATCGATTGGCTGAAAGAATTGGGCATAAAGGACGAAAGTCTGCGAATCCGCGACCACGCCGCCGAGGAACTCTCGCATTACAGCAAAGCGACAACCGACATCGAGTTTGCGTTCCCGTTTGGCTGGGGCGAATTATGGGGCATCGCCGACCGCACCGATTTTGACCTAAAGCAACACATGGAACATTCTGGCGAAGATTTACGTTACTTCGACCAAGAAAAAAACGAACATTATCTACCGTACTGCATCGAGCCGTCTTTGGGAGCGGATAGAGTAACATTGGCGTTTTTGTGCCAAGCCTATGACGAAGAAAAACTCACGGACGAAAAAGGCAAAGACGACACACGTACAGTTTTGCGGCTACATCACGCATTAGCACCGATAAAAATCGCCGTGTTGCCGCTCTCCAAAAAGCTGGCGGAGCAAGCCACCGAACTTTATGGCAAACTCGCCAAACATTTCGTATGCACCTATGATGATTCTGGTGCAATCGGTAGACGTTATAGACGGCAAGACGAGATAGGCACGCCGTTTTGTATCACATTTGATTTTGATTCCATCGAGGATAGCGCCGTAACCGTCCGCGACCGAGATTCCATGTCGCAGGAGCGGATAAAAATTGCTGATTTAGTGCAATATTTGGCTGAAAAGCTGGCGTATTGAGCCTTAGAAAGGTATGGTGAATACCATGAAAAAAATGAATAAAGCGAAAAAGATGTTGAAAACCTTGGGATTAGCGATTGCGGCAACGGCAATTTTTGTTGGCTGTGAAAACGCCGAAGCCGCTGAAGCCGCTGAACGTGCCCAAGTTGACCTAATTTTGGCGGGCGATGTCGCAGTTGCGAATGTTCCGCCTGTGTTGACGGATTTCACAGTAGGGCAAAATGAGCAAGAAACGCCCGAATTTATGAGTTTTGCGGGAACAGTAGTTGAAATTTTACCGTTTGTGGTAATCGAGCCCGCTCAATCGGACGAAAACGGCGTTTTAGCGGTAGCAACGTACGAAACGGCACAAAATCCGCTGGAATCGTTCACAAGCGAAGACAGCAATGTAGTAGTTTTGCTAGAAAACGAACTTGGCGACCTTGTCAACTTTGTTGTAAACGAGAGCAGTTTGGTAATTGCAGAAAACGCCATTGTGCCAGGCACAACGTTAATCGGCGTTTATGATACAAATTTGATGATTCCGCTAATTTTTCCACCAAGATACACGGCAAAAGTGCTATTTGCCCCAGAAACAGCGGACGGCACAATGCAAGATATTTATGTTTCACGGTTTAACGAAAGCGAAACCGCAAACACTTTCGTAAGTTGGGACGGCAGCACACAAATATCGTTATCCAACGTTGACATCTCGTTTGCGGACGGCTTGCCATTCGAGGGCGATTTTGACGAGTTGGCGAATCGTGCGTTTGCGGTTGTGCATACTGGATTTACCAATGACAGCTATCCGCAAGGCTTATCTCCGCTAAAAATTTACGTACTATTTGAGCGAGCGGTGCATCCAATCCATTATTTTACGGAGGAAGAGTTGGCGTTATTGGATTTAGAAATAGCCGAAAGCGTGATAAATGGCGGCAACATAATAACGGACAGCGGCACGGACAACAATTTGGGCGGCGGAGCGTTCCAGCTATCTGAAGACGACTTAAATATGTTTTGGGATTCGATGTTTGACCCAGCAACTGTGCAAATTATAGTGAATGATGTTGTGATAGATTCGCCGATTCCAGTTGTCAATCGTGAAGTTGGAATGGTAATGTTGCCAGTTGCGGCGGTTGCGGCAGAATTGGGCTATACAGTAACAGGCACGGGCGCGGACGTTGTAATCAGTTCGGGCGAGGGTGCGATGTTAGAGTTGTTCAGAGATATAACGTTTACCGTTGGCGAGGACAGCTATTTTATAGGCGATGCACCAATTCAGCTGTTCGCCGCACCAGAAATGCACGGTGGCACTTTGTTTGTGCCTATAAGTTTCTTCCATGATATTTTGCCGCACGCCGCTTATATTGCGGATGGGAATGTTATTGTGTTTTGTTTTTTGTGTGGGTAGGGGTTTGTGGTTGTTTAGTTGATTTGTAATTTTGTAGAACTTGAAAAGGGCGGCGATTGTCGCCCTTTTTTATACTCGAACAACTTAAAAATAGACTAATGTAGGAAAAAACGGGCGGATATTATCCTATTGCCATTAACTTAAACGATTTATTAGGGGGGGGGACGGGCGACCGAGGACGGTCGCCCCTACAAAAACGCCACCCGCCGCCCGCCTGCCTATCGGCAGACAG
>JGI24700J35501_10929745_pt1 | contig 10058 bp, 5 predicted proteins | sample TergutTh196P1_FD_35501 | JGI IMG/M metagenome (IMG submission 35501) | reverse complement strand
CTGTGATGTGATGCCGGCCGTGTAAAAGGTAAAGCAATCCCTGTTCAGGCTGGGGTAGGCCTTGAGGGTTGCAGAAGGTTGAGGCGTCCAGATTTCAAGACAATGGGCACATGAAAGTAGTAAGGTTGTCAGCCGTACGCACCGGCCACCTTTATACCCCAGGAAATATTGCTGGCACTCATTTCTGTTACAGGCTGAGTCGACCCCAGGACCATGGTGCGGCCGGAAAGATTAAGTCAATTTCAGTATTATGAATGAAACCGTGACCTTCCGGTTTGTAGCGCAGTGCGTGACGCCCTGTAGTCAGGTATATAGATACCAAAATTATGGAGAAACGCGCTGCCTACGTATTCAAGATTGTTCCTTCGAAACTTTTGTACTGAACTACAAAAACCTCACATTTTCACCTCCCAGAAGAAAGCAGTTTTCTTGGTAATCTAAGTTTGATTACGGATAACTTTAGAGCGTTCTGTATGGCTGATACGGGTAACCCTCTTCTGGTTTGCGTAAAACTCCCGAATACGAGGCACCTATACTGTTAACGGTGATACATGACGGGATTACTGTAAGCAAAGAAGTTACATAGCATCGACTTCTATGAAAACTGTGAATTGTGAAATAGAAAGGGTGTGTAAAGTAAGATTTTTTGTGGTGTTCCAGCATCTGCCTGGAGAGGCTGATCGAGCCGACCGAAATATTTCAGTCACGAGTAACCAGTCTGCAGGTCCAGATTCGATCCCGGGCCTTCCCGAAAACAATATAGGAGTGCTAATCAACTGCTGCATATTTACCATGCACTTCCGACTTCACTGGAACACTCATTCCGCATGAATGATTGATTGATCGGTTAATGGCTAGGTACACTTATCATTCGCAGTAGATGGCGATTTGGCTGGGAAACGGGAGATTCCGAAGAAGGCTTGTCTTCTGTACAGCTTCTGCTAGACACGAGGCCGTGGTTCTGTCAAGGCCGCTTGCGTTGACGAGATGCTGTTAGTGGAAGTAAACCCTCTCATTTTTTAGGATCCATCGTTAGACAAATGTCGCAAAGGAAATTAATGAAATCCTTATTAATGAACAGGTTCCAGTACTGCGCGAAGTGAAGCAAACTCCACTGTATATCTGTATTTTCGGCAGTACAAATGCATGTCATAAGATACATTAACATGCAAGAAACTCTTATACGGACATTTATTCTCATACGCAGTATGGGCGAAATTTTTAAGTTTAACTAACATGTGCACATGCCAGACCAATTTTAATTCTGGTCAGGCTCAGAGGACACCGGTTACTCCATAATTATAAAATATGATTCCTCTTTGTTAATTTTCCTATACATGCTGTAATATATTTTTCAATTTGTATACACGTCAATAATTGTCCGTGTTTGAATTTGTCCTTATGGTTTTGGTTGCTGTGGGAATGAGGTGTGATACACACATACGGAAATTCTGTATTGTTACGTATCTAGGCGATCTGTTGTACCTACGTACGCACGCGCCAAGAGTCTATTTATAAAGCTGTGTTGTTTTCGGTGAATTACATGTAAGGTACTGAGTACTGTCCGTGCCACATAAATGCAATTATGCCAGTCCCTCCTACTGACTGTTCCTATGACGCCAAATCTTCGGAACGTGTAACATTTCCTTCGTGCGAAAGAATTCCAAGGTCACATTTCCAGGCAAATGTACTCGATAACATCGATCATATCCAGGGTTTTCAGTGATATTTGAACTTCCGATGCCCATTGCTTCAATTACGGTTTTAATGTTAATTTAATTAAAAGTCTGTGTTGCTGGACTAGGAGGGCGAGATTCGTTTCTCGAGCGCAGTACGTCTCAACGCCCTCTCTTATGATCCTTGTTGCGTATAGAACATTGTGTATATACAAACGTGGAAGAACTACTGTAAGGTCTAAAATGTCGTTCCTCTTACATTAAATTTCACCCTTATTGAGAAGCACATACGGTCGATTCTTCAGCATCTTGGCAACCTTCCCAAACCGCCTGGAAGTGTGCAGTTTTTGTACTAAATCCTTCGTGGCAGTTGTCGCTACAAGATACGGTTGGGTCGTCCTGAACGCTATTCGTGCGCATGAGCGCTGAATGTATAGCTTGTTCATGAAAAAGACAGCATTCAACAATATATTTCTATTTGTTGGCTGCGTGGGGACTTCCTGTTTCGTAACCAAACCTATTCTGCTGTATCACATTTTGTAACGGTGTACTACTTCTTTACACTCTTGTGTAACAAGTGTAATTTAATTAGGCGTACGGTAACGTTAGAGCGGGTAGAAAAAACATACGCACAGATTTCCGTCATACCCGTTCTACAGTCGGGTATGAGTCTCTATCGTAGAAGTAGGATGAAGTTATAATTGAACCGGAAGCCCATCTTTCACTAGTGGCTAAGAGAGAGTATAACGGGTTTGTTTCCAAAAATGTTTCTGGTATTTGATCATAGACCTGAAAGTGGTTTGTTAATAAGTGATAAACGTATGAGTACCATGCCAAGACGATCTCACCAATGAAGATTTTTCTTCTAATGTTATCAATTTCAACAACAATGGTTAGCCATCTTGGCATTCAGGCCCTTCTTACCATGTTAGTCGTCAGGTGCTTTCTTTGAAAGAGCCCTTACATGTCATGTGCAACAAGTATTTTAAGGTTAGTCGCATAAAATGAAGTTACAACATTGTTTACATTTGGGGTTATATAAAAAGAAAGGAAATCAATAAGACAGGAGGTTATGTTAGTGTATTGATTTTTACCCCTAATTGCTACCATATTAAACACCTCAATTTTAAGGACACGGAAATAAAAAAAAAACTCCTTTTTGAGTCACAACGAAACAACAAGCAAACAGGAGCTAGTATCCACTTCTGGAGTCATATTTGGCAATATGTTCTCGAAATGAATATATATAAGCATGCATTCAGAGAAGACCTTGGAAATGTATGTTCTAGCCTCACTGCGAGGTACACAAAATTTCGTGTGACGTCATCACAACTATTGCGTAGTCTTTTTGTTGTAGCCACATGGCACGCTGTGATTGGTTAGTGTCTGGCTATGACCGCCATTTGACGAGAATGACTCACAGGTGGAGAAAAACGGGTATTGAGAAAATGGATGCCCTGTATGCGAGGCTAGGTGGGGCATTTCCCTTTGGCTTTCAAATCGAAGGGAAGAAATGTGTGACGTTCTGTACTTGTATGTAAAAAAGTGGGAATACTATACGTACGATAACTTTATTCAGTGTTGTGTTATCGTGTAAAAATTAAACAAAATGTTTCGTAATAGAGTAGTAGCAGCTGTTTTATACTATTACTGTTTGTAAATGCACAGTCGCTCTCCTCTTTTCAATTGTTACATGGCTGAAGCAACGTGAAAGTACGTATAATGGCGTTACCCTCGGTTGCCGCCTTACCAACCAGTGCGAAGCTTACAACAACATTACCAGGTAGGATTACTTAAAGAATGTATATTTTGTGAGTTGTAAACAGAAAAGTTATGTTATAGCGTAGAGGTGTATACTAAGTACATATGACAAAATCAATGTAGTGTTGATATGCGAAGGTAGTTTGTACACAATACGATTGCTTGGTCGTGGAGGCCTGTCGCCGCGAAAGATTTTGCTTTTCAGAGACGAGTGTCATTGTTTCAAGGTTACGTACGTTTATGCATACTTCGCATTTTGGGATATGGTAATAAGTTTATACATATTGCGAAAACGAGGGCGTAAAAACATTGACCCCATTATTATATTACTATGTCACAAAAATGGCAACATCTGTCAAATTGAAAAATATCCTGTATTAAGAGTTCTGTGATACATTGTATAGTGTGATTAGGTGTATTTTACGGAATTTATGAAGCAGGATCTGAGTGCAATTGGAAGTGCTTTATTCATTTTTATTATAATTTTGCTGGTTTCTTTCTACAAAGAAGTGCCTACAACTGGATGATAGTAGTGAAAAGACTGCAGGTTATGTTGTGACTTGGGGTGTTATATTTTAGGCACCTTTCATGATCACATTTTTGTAATGAACATGTGTTAGAACTGTGTATAAATTATGGGACTTATGAATTGCTTATTTTGTCTAGCCCTTGGGAACGTGACAGTTAAACAAGAGAGGCCAGATGAGGCAGAAATCCGAGAATTGGCAGCAAAGATGGTGGAAGCGAATAAGGCGAAGATGGCTTCCAATGCAGCCCGCCCTGTTGGACAAGGTGGCCAAGTGCAGCAACACATTGTGCAACCTGGACAACCCGGGATAATGCATTACCTTCAGCGTGGATCAAATGGTCAGATGAAGCAAAGTAGCGAGAAGGATAAGAAACCTGGGACAGGGGGTGAATCGGACAAAAAGCCACCGTGTGACGAAGATAGTGTGAGGGGCAGGTTTGGTTGGGTAACACTTGGTAAATGTCATATTCCTTTTATCTTCCGCTATGGTGAGAAGTACTGTGCAGTGCGGATGGTAGAAATGAAACTTCTTAATAAGTACCTGAGTTATCTACATTCAGACATTTATAGCTGCACCTGTATCCGTAGTTATTACATTACAGACCCTGAAGCAAGACTTTTGAATGAGGTAAATATAAGACATTGTGAAAATCAATTTGGCCGTGACCCATTTACGTCCAAGGACTTGGTTGTACGCTTGCAGGATGCAGGAGAGTTTTATAACTTTCTGGATGTCTGTTACAACAAACTACTCCTAAGCTCAAGCAATCCCAAGGACAAATGTGGTTTTATCCGTATTAATGGTGAATCTGTGGTTCCATACACTGTGCGAGATGGATTCAAGTATGTTCCCCTTTTCTATTTTGAAGGGGAGACAGATAACTTGAAACTTAAAGCAGAGAAGCTGGAGGGCTGGGACCTGGCATATCTGAAATTTTGTTGTAAAGTGCAAGGAATTCGTAATGAACTGTTTGCCAGTGAGACGTGTTCAGTTATAAGTCTGAGTGATATTAAGAGTTACTTTCCACCAGGGACAGTATTTGAAGATTACTGGCCAAGTAAAGTAGTAGATTCACAGCTTCTTCTTGCAAGCAATAAAGGTAGTACAACCGTGACAAGTGCAGGAATGTGGACTAAGCAGCCTGGTTTGCCTCCAGTGCAGCAGCAACAGCAACAGCAGCAGCATTCTGTCATTGCAAATACCACTCTTCACCACCAGGTGGCATCTAGTAATAAAATAGTGACTACTCTCTCCCAACCTACCACACAGCAACGGACAACTACCCTGCCCTCTGCCACTGTGGCACCTCCAGTTAATTTGAGTGCAGCAGCTGTTCAGGCGGTGTGTAATGGTTGGGCAGGTCTTGTTGGTGGACAGCCAGCATTTCAGCCAGGAATGGTTCCACAGCCGGGACAGGTTATTCGGATGTCGCAGCCACCCATCTCGATGCATAATGTAAGTTACCTCTTTTGACTGAGGTGCATTATAATGTAAGTGGACTGACAAATTTGGAATTTGTAGACTATTGTAATGTTTTCATTTGGGGATTTTAGCAGATAATCTGAAGGCAAGAGGCCTCTTTGACAACAGGCATAAATGTGAGAATAATACTGAAATTGGATGCCTGGAACTAGTGTGGAAGGTATGAACTGTATTAGTTTGGTTCAGGATTGGGAACATGGTGATGGGCTGTTGTATGGGATGTTCATGAGTAATGGAATAACAGTGTTACAATTTATTTAACTTTAAATTGACTATAATAGATGGGCATTATGCTGCTGAAGGCCACAGGTTGTCTGTCAAGTTGATGTTAAGACTGGGCGACTGGGGGATGTTCTTTTACAATCTTGTGGGATAGTTACACCACTTTAGCTGGCATGTTGTGTCTACTTGAGGAAAAAGGTAATTTCCATTTAATTCTGAAGGCAGAAGTTTTAAAAAAAAATGTGAACAGTTCTCCCCAGTATGCTTCACCACGATGAAACTCACATCTTTTGACAGCTTCTGGTACCTCTTATGATAATATTATTGCAGTTACATGTAAATTAGTAGCTGGTACCAGAATGACGTCTTGTGGATGAGCAATTTTTCCTCATGCATATTTTAGGAATGATTAGTTTATCTGTACGCAGCCCCCAGTCAATCCTACAATTGTAGATATGAGAATGACTCTTGAAGCAAATATATTAATTTTGATCAAGTACAAAAATTGTATTATATGCAGAGGCAATTGAGAATCAGTGTGCTCTGTATAATAAACAATCAGAGTTTTGTGTCCATGAATCAGAATCCATAGATGATACGTTGACCTTTTGATGCTACTGACCATCTCGCCAAATTGCTGCAGATATGTAGCATAGTATGTAAATAGTTGGGGTTATTCTTGGCATTTATGATCCATAACACTGCTCTTGCAACCTGGGGTTTGAGAATACTGTGTATTTAATATTTTAATTAGCACAGTTAGTTAAAACAATTGTGAGGGTTAGTCAGATGAAAAATTGAAAGTGTGAAGAAGACTGAGACCCTGCTGTGTTCAGCTGTAGGCACAGCAAGTTATCAACATCGATTAGAAGTGTGTATTGTATATGGTAGAATTCAAGTGTGGGCTTACTGATGTCACCTAGGTGCAAAGGTGGCATCCCTGTTGGAAGCATACACAAAGGAGGAATATTCTGTGATATGTGTCTTGGTTTGTGAGGGTAGCAGACCCATTTAAATTCTTCGCAGCGTGGTTGCGGTACCGTAACACATGCTTATCTCCACAGCAGGTGCATGAGTGTAGTGGAAAGTTTAAAAATGGGGTGTGTAGTTTGAGCTGACAGCACTGGACAGGGCTCAAGCCTGCAGTCACAATGCTGTAGGCAGGTGTGGAGGCTGAACATGTCAAAAGAGAAAACTGTCATGCTCAGGTGATAGCAGTGGCTGGCATGTTGAACAGACATGATTCACCTGCCATATCCATGGTGTGTTGCAGTTCCACAATAAGTCCACAAGGTGGGTGCCTAAGCAAGTGGTTCCTGTTTTGGAGAAAAGATGTGTGGGCACCTTCCAGGAACTTTTGTGACTATACAGAACAGAAGGTGATGCATTGCTACAAGCTGTGAGAGCTGTACGAGAACATGGAAGGTTTACAAGGAGCATGGCGAAAGATTTTCAGATTCCTTTTCGTATTTTGGTGATGTACTGCAACAGAATATGAGAGGCTGACATAAAAAGCACCTCACCAGCACTGAGATTGAACATACAATACACATGACACATTCAGCAAATGTTCCACCAATCTGGGTAGATGATGAAGGAGCATTTTGTAAGATATGTAAAACATTGAGCAGCAGATGCTAAGCCTCCAAATGAGGACCAGTAGTCCTTTTACTAGACAACCACAATTTGCACTTGTCCTTGCAAGGAGTAGACTAATGCAAGCAGAATGGTGTGAGTGTCCTCAACTTCCCTCCTCATTGCAGCCATAAACTCCAGCCTCTTGCCAGGTGCTTCAGTGGATTGCTTCCAATGTATGTGAACCATGCTTATGATGCCTACATATCTATCCTTGCACAACAGTGACAATATGTGCCCACACACCTTTGTATCTTATTCCTTTTCTTGCAAATATCAAATCAGGTTTCCATCTGGAATTTGTCCCTTCAGTGAGGATATTTTTCAAAATGAAAAATTTACAGAAGCTTGGGTTCCAGATGGAGCTGCTCCTTAGCAACAGTGAACTTTAGATGATTTTGATGATTTTCCCAAATGATCATCAACACATTCTGCAGCCACAGTGGATGTTCAAAACCTCACTAAACTGTATACAAAAAGAGTAAGGATGTATACAAGAACAAAGCATGTGGCTGATACCCCTGTCAAAAATGCATTGACACCTGGTACAACAAGGCATTGAGCAAAGTGGGAAAGAACCGTGCTGAAAGGATAAGAAAGAGAAGCATACCACATGTCTGTAGAGAGATTCACAAAAGCTGAACGCAAAAATTCAAAACATCTATACTGCAGGCGACACTGACAAAGACTCTGACGATACTTCCTGCTTCAGCCGTCTTGGTGCATCCAGAGAACTGTGGATATAGTGCACAGATTGCAAGCTGTGGTCAGTGAGGAATGCCCTGATGGCATTCCCAACTGTGTTTGCTTAAATTGCCAGTCTGTTGGGAATGGAACACTTTATTAGGATGACAGTGTATGTTGCTGGTAGTAGGCTAGTGTCATGTGGACTTACCTTTCCTTTTAGTCTCCTTTTTCAATTCAAGTAAATGTGCTGAAGTTCCTACCCATTTTTTTGTTGTTCCTCAAATATTTTATCATCATAATAACACGTAGTTGTGCATAACCTGTGTCTGACACATTTGTTGTATAAAACTATATATTAATCTTTATATTCTATACCTTAAAATGTTGGCATCTTCATTTTCCACATATCTTTGCCGTATGCCAACTTGCCCCATCTGTGGGGCAGGTTCGCACTTGGTACAGAGGTTAGGGAAAAGCCTCTATCTCCTTTTCCTTATGAATGGCATGAAATGTGTGTAAGTCAAGACTGTATCCCAAGAGTGTTACTAGCCATGTGTGCCCTTATATTCAACTTTTCTCAGGTAGTTGACTCTTGGTGTGCATTCAGTCTGTTTACATATTAGGCAAACAATTTCTTTAAATGTGGTGGGTACAGAACTTAATGTCAACTGCATTGTATTAAACTAAGCTGTATGGACCGTAGTTCTTGGCAAATTGGGATAGTGATAACTGCTAATTATTATACCAGAAATATTAGGTGCCACTGGACAACATTTAGTTGCTCAGGGGACCTGGCACATGGAATTCGTGCACCCATCTTCTGTATAATGTAAAATCTGACTGTGATCATATAATAAAATGATACACACTGTTAAGAGATATATATTCTATGTACTTCAGTAATAAGACATGCAGTATATGAACATATGCTGTATTCGTACGGTAGAATTAATCACAACAGAACACAGCTGCCCGGATAAAGTAATTCAGTATCATAAAAATGAGTTATTGATGTAAATATATGGAAAGAAACTGTTACCATACCAGTTACTTTTTATAATATTTATATGAGCAGAATATTTTATAGAATCTTTAGTTTTTAGTCAGTAACTGAGAGTAGTTCTTACTAAGGGGTCCACCAGAGCATGTTATTTGTTACTATGCAGTTTGAATGAGCTGAAGTTGAAGTAGTAAGAGATTAATTGGGTAACATCACGTTACGTGTCAGTCGTTAATAGTGACATCTTGTATTCTGTTGAGACTTGTTCAGTCAATATTAAAAATAAACATAGGTCTGTCATAGGGACAGCCTGAAGACAAGTGTGGAGCCAGCTTCCAAAATGTTGTATAGGCCTATATAAAATACATATTAGGCACTGGATGTTACACTGCATATTTAATAATATAGAATGAGTGAGCCTTGTGTAGTGTTAGTCTAACGAGTAACTCCTACTCAACATTGGTATAATGAATTAACCATTGTCACTGACTTCTGAGAAACAGATGTATTCTGATACTTGCAAGATGTAAAAGTCCCCTGATCATGAGGAAAAAATTATGGAAATAATATATTATCATAAATATTTACCCTGATAGGCATAACTGTGTTTTCTCTTAGGAAAGTAAAATATTTTACAGTTATTGGCCTTTTGTTAATCATAATTTTATGATATTCTTAGATACTGGTGTTTGAAGTTCTTTGAAGCTTAGAAATGTTTCTGTTATGTTTTCAGCTTAACCCCACAAGCAACAGTGTTCCAAGACCCTACAACCCCGTTCGGCCAAGGCCTGCTCCCCAGTATTATCCGCAGGTTGGTAAACAGTGAGCCAGTTGTGATGCATTTTGTAGAAATAAAAGGAAAAACTATCAGTTAGATAAAGAATGCCTGACTTCTTTGTCATGCATATTAGTGTATCATGCTTTTCTTATTGCCTGTATGTATATAATTAATTTGGTGCATTCGCATAGTTGCAGAAAGTGCCTGTTACCATCGTCATGTCCCTTTGTCTGCATGTGTCAGTGCAGCTGTCACTGGAACGGATTTTTCTAAAATTTTATTCTGGG
>JGI24700J35501_10929748_pt1 | contig 10064 bp, 7 predicted proteins | sample TergutTh196P1_FD_35501 | JGI IMG/M metagenome (IMG submission 35501) | reverse complement strand
TGAGAGAGTGCAGCGTGCGAGCAGTGCTCGTCGCTCCACGACAGGTGATGTTTACGCTATGCGAGCAGCGCTCGTCACTCCACGCTGAAGGGTTAACAAAAGATAATTTAAAATAATGTTGCAAGAAACAGTCACAACAAAATTTGAGGTACTATTGTAGTATTTGTCTGAAGGGACTGAGGAGAACCATGAACATTGTCAGTCAGTATAGTTGGTCTGTATTGTGAGATTGAGTTGTGGACTTTGGAAATACAAATACTGACAATTTGACCACGTAATTTGTTTTTTATGTATTGTAGTATTAGGATGCTGCTTTATTTTCTTGAAGGTACAAATGCTGACAACTTGACTACATCATTTATAGTTTATATGTCATTCAGTATCAGTATGCTTCTTTGTTTTCTTGCATATACAAATGCTGACAATTTTGGACCCCATCATTTATTGTTTATATATTGTATAGTAGCAGTATGCTCCTTTATTTTCTTGCAAATACAAGGCTGACAGCTTGAGCACATAATTTATTGTTTTTTTAATTTTTTTTAATTTTAATTTTTTAATTTTCTTCAGTTCTTCATACTGTGTTATGTGTGCCAGGAGCACAGTTGCATGATTTTTGTGGCATGAAGAGATATAGTTTAGAAATTGTATTTGTGGTTATAGTACTATCATTTTTTGATAATTCAACTTCATGCTTGTGTTCAGCCTGTGTTGATCTTATCTTCATTGTTTTTCTCACCCTTCTCCAGTAACTATGCCATTTATGATACACTTACAAAACACACCAACTCAAGGATTTATTTCAAACGCTATGTGTTTATGGCATATGCATTTTGATTCTAAAGAGCCGTCATCAGGGTCGTTGTACTACAATGAAATGAATGTTATTAATATTAGGTATATAACTTAGGAAAGGAATTATTTAAAATAATGGCGTAACTATGCCTACCAGACTCTGGAGTAGTTGTCTTGCTTGTTGTATTGTGTGTCTATTTCTTAGTTTCCATTCAACGTCACATATTATATTTATACTGTTGAATTAGTTCTTGTTGTTTAACTGTTAAAATATATTTTAATGGTTAGTTAATAAATGCCTTTACCAAATACATGATTTTTTAAATACTTTCATTGGGTTCTATAAAAGCACCATGAAGTTTGGAATATGTGTTATTTGCACAACTTCATTTTTTTTAGATATAGTTGTTGGTTATTATCATCGTCTTATAATCTTCAAAACCTGTTACTTTCTTGATGCATTACTTTCTCTACAAACTTGTTTTTCTAATGGTGCACTGAAATGAATTTGGCTCTTAGTTGTTGATTTTATTGTTGTCTCTTTAATCTGATGTTTTTACTTTTATTTTGTTTCATGATCTAAAGATGCATGTTTGTGTTTGTAGTGTGTCTTGTGCTATGTAATGGTCCTGCAGTTGTTGCTGTAATCTACATGCTCTGTTTTTCTTGATACATTATTCCATTTATATCAATTATATTTCTTAACATACATCAAACTGATCTGATTATTATGTTGGCATACAGATGCTAAATGACTTGCGCCTCAACTCTTTACAGTATAGAAGCAAAATCTCGATCACAGTGTGGTAATTTTTGGCCAAGTGATTCAAACAGTTCAGAATGGAGCAAACTTCACCATTAAGTGAAACGTATATTTTACTGACATGTGTTCTGATGTAATTTATGTGTGCAGATTTTGTGTACATGAACAATCTGATAATTAGTCAAACAAAGTGACTACATTAAATAAGTTCATCCTATACATACACTGTACTGGTGTTTCCTTTGTCGTGTTCCTATTGACTGCATATCTGCATTCCAGAAAAGATATCATATGTCTGTTGATTGTAGCCTGGAACTGACTCTTTTCCATACTGAAATGGTAATGCAACTGGGGGTGGGGACTGAGATCTTGTATGTGGGGAACTTTAGGTGTGTTGATTATATCTGTTGAAATCTGCTCTTTGATTATGTAGTTCAGCTAGTAGTTGTAATATTTACATTGCCGGTCCCAACAGCAGCGCGGTCTAAGGCATAGGTCTATGGCCATTCTCCCGCTGAGATGGTGGGTTTGAATCCCACCGGGGGCATGGATGTTTGTCTGTTGTGAGTGTTGTGTGTTGTCAGTTAGAGGTCTCTGCGATGGATTGATCACTCATCCAGAGGAGCCCTACTGACTGTGGCACTTCGTTGTGTGTGATCAAGAAATCTCATGAATGAGGAGGCTAAAGCCCGCTATGGGGCTGTGAAAAATACAACCACACAGGGTTGTTAAGCCAAGAAAACTAACAAAACAATATTTACATTAGAATGGTCTGTGTTATCAGTATGTCAGTAACTGCAGAAGAACCAAAATTCATTTGTAAGTAGGTTTATACATAGGATATAGTTGTTCATATACTTCCACAGGTGCAGACTGATGATGGGTGGAGCGCTCTGTTGGTTCTGAACTGTGGTTGCATTGCATTTTTGTGCTAATTAATATGTAATTTTATTGTTTTAGTCGCTTCATGAGAACTGAGTGTCTCAATTATAAATATTCCCATGATGCCTTATTACCTGTTAGACGATTGATATTAGAACTTGGAAGCAAGATGCAAGTATGCACCCAGCGTTATGACCGTCGACCATATGGCGTTGGACTCTTGGTAGCTGGTTATGATGTAAGCATCTAAAATGTACTCTGTTATTGTTATAAGACCTCCTTGACATCATCATTTACACATTGGTTTCCGTTTGCTGTTCCATATGTGTTTTGAAGTTTGTTACATTGTGTTATAAATCACTATGGCGAAGAAATTATTTTGAAGAGAACTGTTGGTAATGTTATTGAATGATATGAATAGAATCAAGGAAAATGCAGTTTCACTGTAGTCATTGAATTAGTAACTTTATAACCCTAAGCCAAATCCCTGTTAAGTGTTGCTGTTGGTTGGTCATCTTCCTCTAGGATCAAGGTCCACATGTGTACCAAACCTGTCCATCAGCCAATTATTTTGATTGCAAAGCCATGGCAGTTGGCTCTCGTTCCCAGAGTGCTCGTACTTACCTTGAAAAGCACCTCGAAGAATTCGCAGATTGTGAAACAGATGAGCTGATCAAGCATGGTTTGCGGGCACTTCGTGACACCTTGCCGAATGAAGTTGAGCTCACCACAAAGGTAACACCAAGCTCCTTCCTTCCTTTATTCTTATACCCATAAAATAATAGTGCAAGTGATTATTAAACTTATACCTTAAAATTTTAAAAACTGCTGAAATAGTTGCAGAGTGTTAAATAACATTTTGGGTTGCAGCCCACTTGTGTCATTGTCCTTTCCATACTCTGTGTTCGATATATATAAACTTTCAGGAAATGGATCTACTGTCATCATGATGTGATTTTTATTCTGATTCAGTGGAGGAGAAACTTCTTGGAAAAATAAGTCACTCAGTCAAAATTCAAAAGGCTCCACTTCTATTGCCTAGCTGGAAGAATATGAAGCGAGCCCATGTCCTTGTACTGTGTTTCTTTAAGATCCATTTTTATGGTATTGTACAAACTGTGCCAGGGTCACCAGCTGGTATCTTTCCTTTGGGTTTTTCAACTAAACTTTTGTGAGCATATTTCATTGTCATTGCCTGACCTTTTTTTTTTAGAATGTTTCCATAGGAATTGTGGGGAAGAACACCCCATTTAAGGTGCTTGATGAAGAAGGAACTGCTCAGTACCTGAGAATGATTGAGGGAGAAGAGAAACGTGGTGGACAGCCAGATACAACAGGTCAGGATCCCACACCTCCACAACCTCCACCATCTGGAGAAGGCCCCCAGGATCCAGTTCCTTCAGTTGCCATGGAGACGGAGTAACCATCTTGCCATCTTCACATATTGCTCTGTTACTTCCTCCATATTTCTGGCTCCTATTGAAAGAATCCCGACCATGGTCATGCAGGATGCTTCACCCTTCTTTTTATCATACTTATGATGGAGTTTCTTTAAGTTTTGACTTTTCATGTTTCAAAATTATGCAACTGCACATTGGCATTTTTCAGGTATGTTTTATTAATTTCCTCCAACATTTGCTTGATGCATGTGACATTATAATATCATAGTTGATGTCATACATGCATAATGTATCAGAATGTTTCACTTACAACACAGTTTCAGTATAGTCAGTGCTGTTGTTCTGTGTATAATAAAGACCTTTGAGCAGGTAGTCTGACTACAAGATGTTCATTCCAGTTCTTGTTAAAGATATCAATAATGATTTTTCAACCAATAAAAAATTTGTATTTAAATTGTAAAACATGCTGGAACGGTTAATCAAGTGTATAAATAACATAATGTACTACAGTTTCATTAGATGTTGCATAAATACTGGACACTGTGAAGACAAGTGGTGTTCTGTAGCCAGTAGTTGAAAGCTGAAGTTGAAATGGTTATTTATTATGCGTGTATCATCGTACAGAGTTCTCACAGTTGATGTTATGTTGCTGCAGTATTTTCAAAAAACAATTCTGTCATGAAAGGTAAACATAAATACATGAAAAGTAACTTAAAAGGCATTTCTTCCTATAATTTTTTCCATCATATTATGTTGCTGCACTACTGTAATTTAATTCTTGATAAACACACACAAACGTGGTGAAGGAATTATTTTTTCAATAAAATATCATGTTCTTTGTTTTGTCTATTATTCAACACTGTATCATATGCTAATTTTTATGAACATGCTTCCTTTTTTACATGTTTATTTTTGAATATATATTTTTCACCTTAAGTGTTTCCTTTCAGTTTAAACAAAGCAAGACAGAATATTTGCAACAAAATTTCCCAAGGTCATTGTGTGTAGCCAAACTTTCCATTATTCATACAAGGCTTAACAGAAGATGAGAATGTTAAACACAATATGGCAGACAGTGTTTTTCAGAATAGTAGAAAAGATAATCAAAGGCTGACAGTCACCAAATAAACTACAGATTGTGTAACGTTTCTTGAAAGTTGTGGGAAGACAAACATTGATGTCAGTCTGGTGAAGCAACAGTTTATCAGATTTTGGTAGTGAGGCTTATATTTCTAAAGAGCTGCAGTTCTGTGCATTTATTTCAGTTATATACTTATGTCATGAATGCCCTGTTTTGTTTCACTCCATTTGATTTGGTCAGGTTTTTGTATCATGTTTCTTAAACAGAACGTGAAACTTGTGATAGTTACATGTCGTCACTTTATGAATCTTCTCTCTATGCCATAGACATATGAAGTTTTTGAAGAGAGATTCATGTTTAAAGTAGTTAACTTGAGTGATACCTTGTAACATTCCATTATTTTATTTTAATTCAGTTTTGGAAATCATTGGTTACTAAATATACACAAGCAGAATTCTATGAATACCAGACTTCAGTCTTGAATTTTGTTGGCTTTGAATGCTCTACACAAACAACGGAAGTTATTTATGCATAACATGCAGCTTGAACTTGCTGTTCCATTACCTGATTTGATCCTTGCACATGTCTGTTAATTTCTGTATATTTCATTGTCACTTACATATGATTACTGAATGTTATATATTGTTTCCTAAACTGCTTCTGCATAGTACATTGATTATGCTGTAAGGGACAGTGGGTTAGTGTTTGCTCAGTATTAGTTTGTGAAGCATTCCTCTGCCTGGCCATGTTCCAATATTACTAAATGACCAGCACCAGGTAATACAGAATTGTAATTAGAAGGAATGTAAGGTGACAGATTGAATTATGTGCTTATAAATAAAGTAACATTTTCAGTTACATTTCTTGTATTCAATAAAAATTGATTAACTTTCATTTTGCGCATAGAAACATTAATGTTCCATATAGCTATGTTGAGACAAGTTGGTGTTTTCTCTGCGAGAACAGTGTGGTATTTTCAGTTGTTTGGTATCACTACATTGGGCATTGCAAGAAGTGGAAAACAATGAAGTTTTTCAGGCAGTATGTTTGGTTTTATGACATGTTAGGAAATTGCTTGTAGACACAATAGCAGTCTTGTAGGTCATACTGTATAATTGATAACAACAATGGTTCTCCAGTTATTCTTGTGTGGAGCACTGGTGTTTGGCCACAGAAATTGAGTAATGGCAGTCCTCACAGTCTGTACAGAGAATAAAGTTAATTCACAGAAGTTTCTGAATTCTCTGTTTGATCTCAGTCTTGTATGTGAAAGGTCTCCAGCTTGGGTCCATATGAATGTATGAAATGATATTTTTGGTTAGTAACATTGATCCCAATTTGAATGCTGGGACAAGAGGAATCACATTTTCATGATGAATGAAAACAATATGATGACATCCAGCTGCCTCATAAACTGTATTAAATTATATAAGAGGCTGTGGAAACCAAAGAGCATTAGTAGGTGTTCATACTATATGCGGAATTTGATAATCCAACCACTTTGTATTATGATGGTGAAGATCAAACTTTGAGTGGTAAAATTTTCTGCAGAAACCAACTCAGCATCAGCTTTTAACTGAAGTACCTACCACTTACTGTATAGCATATCCATCTGCCTTTGTGTTTCCTTGTAGGCATTATTGTTTTTGTACCAACACTAATTCATTATTTTGTGTTGAAATTTATTATTACAGAACTTAAATAATGGGAAATAAAATATAAACTCAGAGATATATAAGCTCAGTAAGTAACAGAACATTGTTCAGTAAATAAACCAGATAAGTTTAGAAGTGAGCATGTGTGTGACAAAAACATTAATTATATAACAGGCAGAATGTAAGAGCACTAAGTAAAAACCTACTGTTTCTTATGGAGTGCCACAGAGCAAGGTTACTGAGGTGGTGACGCTTCTGACTTGTAAGAGGTGGCAGATTTGAATCTCAGCTGGGACATTGACTATTCTCATAGGTTTTTGAAATAGTGAAGAAGTGAAGCATGGGTAGTTCCTTATCTTAGTGCATTACCACTTTCTTCCAAATCATTTCCAATTTATTAGTGAGTGTTCAGTCATGTCACATTGTATTGTTAGTTACTGATAGTTCATTAAATAAAATACAAACAAGTAAAATAATGACACAATGTCTCAAGTATTGCTAACAGTGGTATTTACAAAACTGATATTGCCTCTGGAATGTAACACAATTTCTGTTATACAAATTGTTTTGATGCTGCCTAGAAGCTTCTGTAAGGTAAAGTCTCTGCTGTACCTGAGCGTCACACCATGGAAGTGAGTACGAGGTGTCGTTGTGTAGCTGCATATATTCTAGACTGCCACTGCATGGAGGTAGTCTGTGGAATATGTCGGAACACCACAGGCTGCCATAATAATGGGATTATACTTCCATCTTTCCCACTACACGCAAGCCATAAATGACAGCCTCTTGATGTCTCAATCTTCGCTACTTTTCAGTTCCAGCTTTCAGTCACTTTAAATGACAAGTTTGTCATAAGTGTGGGCAGAACCTTCAGCAGCTCTGTTCCCCTACTGTTGTAGCAGAGACATATCTTGAATAATTTGTTCCACAGAACATGGCAAATCCTGATCAGGAGTTCTCTAGCAGAACATTACAATGCCACATTGTGTACCCCCTGCTAGACCTGACCCCTAGATCAGGATTCACCACTGCCAAGGAACGTAGCTCAGCAGATTTTCTAAACCTGGCAACTGGCCTTTCAGTAGAATAGTATTTAGTGTTGTCGACATTTATGACAAATTAGAAGAATAATGTGAAAAAGAAGAGCGGGCACCTTATTCTTCTGATGAATTTCCTTGTGCCTCACCCACTTTTTCAGTCACATCTTGCAGATGGTCTTTGCTGTACATAAACATGCAATCCCAGAGGTTATAATAACATATTCCTAAGTTGAATAGCAGGAACAAATGTAAAGAGAAATCCAGAAGTTACACCAGCACTCCAAAAGAGATACGATTGGCTTGACAACAATAGAGAACTGATCTATAGAGTGAGATAAAAATATCATCGTGTGATGATTCTTACTGTGATGTGGGAGCTGAATTTGTGTCTGATTCAGAATCGCAAGGAGAGCAGGTTAGACGTGCAGTTACTATGTGATGATGCTGAGATCAATAAAAATTTTGCTTTGGTGGAGTTATGTTGAAAGGCTTGAAAGTGTTAATGGAACAGGTTATATCATGAAGTATTTGTTTCTTTGCACATGGAAGCTATATTTCTAGAGAAGGGTGATAGCATTGTTGTATCTAGATGAAACGTGCATATTCAACTAATTCAAGGAATGGTACAACACAAATGGCACCTTCTGTGATGTTTCCTGCTGATCTTGCTAAGATTTAAATCAAAGAGACCTTTCTTGAAGTAGCAGCAGGATTTATATGCAGTTGAAGTTTCTATTCCAGTTAAAAAGATGTGTGCTAAAAAACAGTTTACTCTCTTAATTATCCATTTTCCACTTCCTTCTATAACAATGGGCATATTAATTTCGCATTAAATAACGGAAGATTAATGTATTAAAATATATTCTGTACGTTCAGATCCTCAAGTAGTTGTTAACTGACCCAGCTATGGTTTAATGTTACATCGCATGTTGTACCAACCGTCCCTTTCATGGGAGCAGATCTGTTCAGTATATCATCCATTAATAATAGCATGTAATATGTAATTTGTGCTACCAATTTTGGCAATGGCAATGGCAAAGGACAATGCCTGCAGCATTGCAAAAGTGTGTACACATGACCCCCTGTTTCTCCCTAGTATTAATTTTCTTATATTTGAAGATTTGTAATCGGGCAGATAAAGAGAAATGAGGAGACAGTGTTTGAGGTAGTGCACTGTGCAATACTCATTGTTTGTACATGTTGCAGCATTAATTCCAACTGTATCAGCGATGAAAAACTGTTGTCTTATGGGATGTGACACAATGTTGTCTCGTACAAATGTACCGACGTTTCAGAGGAACCTAGTGCGTCCATCATCAGCACAGATGAGTTTGTACCAAACTATATGGCATCACATCCACTAACACGGCAGTCTTCGTACCCACCGCCATTGATCACAGTCACCAACGTGACTATGGATCAATCTCACACTCACAGATAATTGGTAACCAGTGATGCCAAACATCATCGCCGGCGCACGAAATCAGTCACGACCACAGAGGACAATAGGTCCAGGCACAGACTGTGGTTGTACAATTGGACCATAGTTGGCGCTAGGCTATCAGGCAAGGAATGACTCGTTGACACGTCAGAAAGTGTGTAGTTGTTGGTACAGGGAATTTGAATATAGGTTTGTGCACATATGTAATCTGAACACTGGTTTAAAGGCTTTATAATTAATAATGTTAATTTTAAAAATAATTTTAAACTTTGAAAGTGCGGAATTTGTGTTTGGTATTGATATTCTGTAGGCGCTGTTCTTACCGTCGTGTTCTGTAAGTCAGAATAAATACACGTCATACTCGTGTGTGCTAGTATATTGTAAATATATTGCATGGTTAGTTTAGGGTTTGAATGACTTAGGAAGTGATCCATCAGCGTTGCTTCGAAATTAAGGTTCTGGTAACAAGGCGCCTGTCTACCGATTAATGATAATGCTGTTCGTTGTCAGTTGATTTGACATAATGAGTGAGAGTGGTTTGTGTTTTTGGAATCAGATGTATTAAATACGAATGATGTAATAATACTGTTAATTTTTTAACATATTACGGTTAATCTTATATTGGTGTTTCTCAACTTGTCGGTGCCCGCGGCGCACTTGGGTTCTGTTTTGCGGCACATTAGGCGGAATTAGAATACAGAACTAATATTTATCATGAGAGTACACCAAAGTTTTCAGCTTTTCACGGCGGTTGTTTAGCAGATTATCTTTTGAATTTCTGCCCCGTGTGGTAGAATCAGATCACAACTGCTAGACCTAATTGTCACCCTGAAGATAGAGGCAATATGTTCCTCGGAAACATAAGCACATTTAACCGCTATACGATGCAGAAACTAAAAGACGACCATAATTTGATCAAGAGTACACATATTTTAAAATGCCATTTGTTGGATTGAAACATAACATTTTTGTAACGCAAAAAAAAAAAAAAAAAAAAAAAAAAAAAA
>JGI24700J35501_10929749_pt1 | contig 10065 bp, 5 predicted proteins | sample TergutTh196P1_FD_35501 | JGI IMG/M metagenome (IMG submission 35501) | reverse complement strand
ATATATATATATATATATATTAATATATAAGCTTGGCAACTAGTTTCGACTTACAAAGTCATCATCAGGCCATATTTGTAAACATTTTGGGATCCCAAATATTTGCACTGCCACTTAATGTACCTATATTAATATGGTTCAATATGGCCTGATGATGACTTTGTAAGTCGAAACTAGTAGCCAAGCTTATATACTAAGCAACATATAATTGTTTTGTTTTTGACGTACCTTACTCTTGAGTATTAGTATCTAACTGGGTACTATTCCAGTATCTCAACTCTAAACAGAGAATTTTTCCATACATTTGGCATATTTCAATTGCACTTATGTTATTCACATTAGCTTTAAAAATTTGCACCAATGCTGCTTTCATTACTGATAAGGAGGACATTATTCATGATCTATCAGACTTCCTGTTTCTTTTCATGAGTGAGAACAGTTGTTCGCACAAATATGTGCTACCAAGCATTGCACATGTATAACAAACATTATTTCGGATATCGGGGTTGGGGTATGTAGGTATAAAAACCTGGCACTCCAACACCAACACATTTTTAAAACTCAGTCAAATTACAATTCTATCAGTTCCATTTGTATATCATCATTTGCTTTTTGATCAAAATAGTATGGTGCAGTGAACATGGAAAATTTCATTTCAGAAAGGTTAAAATCTTGAAATCAGTTTTTAAAATATAATTCTCACAATACAGCATTTTTAAAGCAGCAACTGATTCATGCAAATTAAATTATCTGCATGTTCCAGAATATACTAATTTTTATTTTTATTTGTATTTTTAAGAAAAAAGTTTTATCTGGAAAGTGTTTACATCATAATACAATGTTATTATTAATACTCTTTTCCTTGTAGTTTCCTGTTTCAGTTGTTTAGGTACTTTGTAATATCAAAATGCAACAGCTCCTTGCCATTTCATATTTTTATGTTGTTAACATGTTTCAATTTTAAAGAAATACAATAATTAAACTTCTAAGATCACAAAATGCTTTCAATACCTTGTGGCAGTATAACAAGTGATTTCAGTTCAGTATGGCCAACTTTCACATTCATGGTCAACATCAAGAAGAAAAAAAGCAAACTCTCATTGCTATAATCCTTGGTCACAAATAAAGTTAACAACTGACTCAACTCTTATTAAAATATGCTATGACCTTATTGTTTGCCACACTAGATATATTCATGTATTACACAGAAAACACTGAATTTTACTACACAGTTTTCTTTTCCCAAAAAAACATTTTTCACTTCCATTATAGAAGCAGCCACTGCTACAAAATGGGCTTGAAAAATCTTGCTACTCAATTTTGAATGATTCATCAAATCATTTTGTATGCTTTTTATATATTCAGCCAATGTGTACCGACTATGGCTAATGTTTTTTGAATACTTGTATCCCCTCAGGAAGGGCAATTTCTGCTGTTATAATTATGTACTTCCAAATAAATTATCAGTTGCCTGCAATTCATGTGACCATTACAAACCCTGGTTTAACCCATGATTAATTCTTGCATTCTTTTCACTTATGTTTAACTGTGCAACCCTCATCTTCTATTTTACATTCTGTAGCAGCGGATGTCTTAGGTTTCGACACTGTTGGGTTTATAACTTTAAGTCATAGTTAAATAACAATAATTTCACAACTATACTACAGCAAACTAAATAAAAAGCTAGTTTTCAACAAATGTAACTAAGTATTAACCATCCACTATTCCTGCTAATGTAAACATACACCAGCACTCGGCTATTTTTTTCCTGCACAAACCTCTCTCTTGCCTCATGGCATATTATTGCATGCCATATGCCAAACCAATATAGCTGTCACCAGCTGCCATAAAAATTGATACACATATAAATTTTGCTCAAAAATCGAATAACCAATTTAACGATCTTATCTAACCAAACACTTGTATTCATAAATAATATCTTTGGGCTATATTCACAGATGGTTTGGAAAGATTCACAGGCTGCAAGCTGCCTGCAAGCCACCCAGCTAACACGCATGCGTTAAGGGATTTCTTAACAATGGATTCACTGTTAACCATTGATTGTTTGATTGGAATTTTTACAAAAAATTTTTCAAGTATATCTTTAAATCTTCTTCACTGGGCCAGGACATTCACGTACTTGCAAAACAGGCAGCTCTGTACAAAATTACAGATCATAACTGCCAGACTGACGGTAGCTGAATAGTTTAAGAATCCGTAGTTAAATGCAACAATATAAGTCCTACCAGCATGAGCCTGACATTCTGATGTGCTGTACACAAACACATGCAGCAAGGCATTCCAGTCAGGATACAATTTTAGGGTATACAGCAGCCAAGTTTGAAAACCCAACCATTTCAGTTTGAACTGAGTCTATCCAACGCTTTATCGTTGCTTGTCATGCATAGAAAAACACTAATCATACAAAGTAAGAAGCTCCTCAAATCTCTTCCACACATGCTGTCCCACTACTTGAAGTGTAAAACAAAAATTTCAGTATTTCCAAATCAACTTCAATATCTGAGTACATGATTAAAGCAGTTATAACAAGCATAAACATCTGGTTAGAAAAACTGCAGGCACTAGCTTAAATGAAACCCCAGCACGTTTCCTGCACAAAGGCTGGAGCACTATCCTCATTCAAGCCCGGGAGCTGCTTATATGACCTTACAGTACAGTACACTATAATTTATAACATTTATAACTCTGGACTGCCAACATGGTCCCTAGTTGGTATCTAGAGCATTGCTAGGATTAATAAATGACACATAAATCACTGTGTTTGACAACAAAAGTCTGCCGGCATATTTGTCAATTTACAATCAAAAGTCAACTATGGTAACTGATGCCCATAAAAATTAAATCTGTGTGACGTCTCTTTGGAACCAGCATGTCATTAACCTTCAAGCCCTGAATCGGCCCTCTAACTAAATCAGAAGTACAGTTACAGTAACATGTACAACCTGTTTCATCCCCATAAAATTCCATTTTATAAAAAATTGCAAATCCTATTAAAATAAAGCACAAGGAGCAGACAGACAGACAGACTTTCATATTTTTACTTACATCTACAATTTCACACTTCACCAAAATCTTAAGGGAGTGGGGTTATTCTACTTCTGTGCACTGATGTGAAATGAAATACCCTGAACTTAAAAATTCTATTTGTGACAAACATAGCTAGTTTGTATACATTCCACAGAACAAATGGTTTACTGGTAACTGAAACCTTTGATTCTTCTCTGCAACACTTACCATATATAACTTTACAAACCTAGTCACAAGTCACAAGATATTTAGATGCTTAAACAAATCTTATATCAAACCTGGTAGGCTGAACTACCTTCTGCTGGTTTACAGCTACATTTTCACTGCTTTAATAAACCTTTATCACACATTTCAGATACCAAGACATTTTGCTGTGTATCTACAATGTATTGCCAGTATGAATAAAACCAAACCTACACTCAGCTTTTTCACCTAAATCCTGCAATCCCAAAGGCAACACCTATAAGTAATTTGCAAAGTAATTCACAACATAAGTTTTTGTTCCATGACAAGCAGATCCCTGAATGCCAAAGCACTGATCACCCTCAGGTTATGGATATGACAGCCTATGAATAATATACTGAATAAACTGCTGCACCAAGCTAACTAGACGTAAATCTTCAGCCTGAGCACTGGACACAAGGCTAACAACACGTAAACACCAGCATGTTACAAAATACGACACAGGCTCTTGGACTTAACTGTGTGGGTTATTGCGAATGGAGCCATGATCTTCAGGTTTCACAAGACAGGCAATTTCTTCAGTGGCCACTTGCTCCCAAAGTTTGGGGTGCTACATTCTTAACGTTCCCAAAGGCATATTCTGAATATGAACTCTCATAACAGTTTCCTCTCTGAAGGATATGTATTTAATAAGCTTACACGTGGCATTCACAATTCACACAAAATACTTAAGAATATACTAAGGCCTCACCTTGTTTGGTGTTTTCCCTTCTTCTGCAGATGATGTGTTTGGTCCAGAACCTGATCCATTCTCTCCATTTGATGGTCTTTTGGATGCACCTGAATTTGCTGCCGGTGAATGCTGGAACTCCATGCCCATCTTCAACTCCAGCAATTCAGGTGATTCTTGTGCCACTAAAGAATCCGCAGATGATAGTCTTGGTGAGTTTTCAACTTCTCCATTACCATCCATTGCAGACTGATGCCTGCTGCTTGAGCCAGAGGAAGACGTGGCACTTTCTGCAAGGCCAGGTGCTGTTGAAGCTCCACCACTACTCCCAGACAGTTTTCGTGGTCTTCCACGTTTCCTTTTAGGTGCAGTAAGTGCCGAACCTAACAATGGGTTACTGGAAGTGGCAGAAGAAGCAGACGGCATTGGGATAGTACGTTTATGAGGAGATGATGTGGGATGAATCCTATGAAGGTGGGGTGGTGGTGGAGGCGTGTGTGTGGTCACAACAGGGGGTGGAACAGACGACAGAAGGGAAGACGTTATTGACGGCAGGTCACACTTTTCCTCATTTACTTCCGTCAGTCCTTTTATCCTCAAAGACTCGGCAACTTTGAGGAATGCAGTTAACCTGTCCTGATCCACACTTACTTCCCCGCGATACATAAAGTCCAATAAACTCCTCATGTCACAGTATGGTACATCTTTCAAGATAACAATGGGATGTTTGTCAGGATGCCCCACAAACAGAGCTTGAAAATATGGGCTGCATGCTGACAGTACCATCTTATGGGCACGAAGGAAACGACCCTCCACTGCAAGTGTGACATCCACAAAGGACTCATCGTGGAGTAACTGATCGAACACAGATAATAAATTTGACTGATGGTTGTTCCAACGCAGGCAGAATCGCTGTGATGACAATGCTGACGTCATGGTTACCGGTTTTGACTGCTAGCAGGTGGCACTGTGGCTTTTCCCAACCTCATCCAAACTCCTGTCAAAATATTTAAATATTCAGAATTAATACAGCGCACAAAAAACAGCTAACAGTAATTCTTATCAAACCGAAACACCCTATGAATCACACAGGTGGTAACAATTACACCTATCATGCACCTTATGCACAACTATTTCACAAGTCACTTTAAAACATTTTAAATATCAATTCCATCAATCAACTACACCTCGCTCAAATAACGAATATCGTGAATCCTTTTAAAAGTCAACCCTTCCTCGTCACGGCCAACCCAGCCCTTCCGCCATGTTGCTCTTATCATAAGCTCCTTACCCCACCCTCCCCTTCCCCTCCTACCTTTTACGCAACCCTTTTCCCCCTGGCCTAGATGATTTAACGGGAAAGAAATATTCGATTTCCATTTGCACAGCATTCAGAACACACCCGCTCACACACTAGCAAAGTGCACAATTCAGCCAAAATACAGCAATAACAAACTTATACTGGGAACTAAAATTTTCCTAATATTATTGATTTTCTTTCGGGGTAAAAAAGGAGTCGTCGACCCTACTGCGTATTTTCAATCCTACAAAATCTCCTATTAAATCAATAAACATATAATGACACATTACTTTTGATCTCGTACATTGATAAATGACATATATATCGAACAAATTTACTACACATACCATTACCTGTGCATGTTTGCAGCCTTGGCATCGACGAGGGATGAAATCCTCTACAAGGACCGAAATACTTCACAGCGCTTCAAGACGCCATGTCAGCAAGTATCCGCTGGTTGTAGGTAAAACCCGGAGGACTCCTGTTCGCTAAGTTGAAACGGAAAATGTGGCGGGTGAAAGAGGGGTTTTCGATTATCGTTTATTGTTGCAGCATTGTTTACTAAAATTGCATTTTTAAAAGAATTAGAAAGCTGACACGTCAAAACATACGGAAGCAATTATAAGTCGAACTGTGTATTTTTATTTTACACATTAATTTACCCTGGATCAAATACCAAACCTGACTTCAGTGTCTAAAAAATATAAGAACTTACATCATTTCCGAACCCCATAACGTAGCAATAATTGTGGAAAATGCATCCATTACAACATGACTACGTTCTTCTAAGAAGCTGAAAAGTTTTGGTGAGTATAACTGAAGATAAGGAACAAGGAACGGGACTACGAAAGTGGATATCGTTTCCAGTGCCATTTGAAAAAGGAATGTATGAACTGCTGCTATACGGGAGAAAAATTATACGTAACGACGTACCGCCACAGAAACGCGGCCTTGAGGCATAAATGGGGCGGGGGCCAGTACTGCTACACCGCTAGAGACGAGGGCTCCACGTGTATAGTGGCTAGGGCAGCTAGACTACAGCGTGGGGTGCTTGACCCCTTACCAAGTCACATACAACATAAGTACACAGATACGTACGTAGAACGAAACTCAGCGAGAACGGCTGTAGTAGTAGTAGTGTCGCAATACTCAAAAGGGTTGGGCTTGGCCATCAACCCCGACTACAAAAATACACATACTTCAAACACACACACAATACACATACTTCAAACACACACACATCTTGTCGGTTCAGTGGAACTTATTAGTGTGTCATAAACTCATTCCGAATTATGTCATGCGCGCGAAAAAAAAATAAAAACGATGAAAAATTGCCTCTGGTACCGCAGTTTGGTGTAGTTTATTATTATGGAACTACATTATTGAAGCAGAAACAAAGCTTGAACTTCAGAACGGAGTAGGTTACAAATACATTAACAATAATCTAGGTACTGTTCAAACTCCCCGTTTAGTTGCAGGTAGGGTTTATAGCATAATTTTATCGTTATTCTTTACCCGTTCAGTGAGATTGTGAGAAACGCCCTACCCTTCTGCTGTGATAAGTTATTGGCTGAATCGTCGGAAAACTGAGAAAGACTATTGATCGGAATCATATCTGTCGGTCTTGATACAGTCTCAGTTCTCACAAACAGGATGCAATAGGCAGTAAAACCACCAAACGATACGAAGGAAAACGTGAGAACGGGGCTGGAAATAATAGAATATGACTGTCATTGAGCAAAAGGCTGGGAAGGAGGAAGTTGGTGTATTATGTGTAGATTCAATGTGAATGGCTGAGGGGGTAAGGAATGAAGGAAAAGGGAACAAAGATATCAGTTATCAAGCACGAGAGATAAAGTGTCGTTTAGTGATAAACAGTAATGAAGAAAAATAGCAAATAAAGGCTCGGTATCGATACAGCGTGCAAAAAAATGCAGACGAAAGCTCTGTGTGTGTGTGTGTCCTTGTGTGCGTGCATACATATGTTTTATATTTGAATTCATTAAAAATTATACAAGTTGCTTACAGTGTTAAACAAATAATATCGAAGAACACTAGTAACAACTATGGGCTAATTTCTGTCGTTAAAGGAAATGGCATTACATCACTTGGAAGTCTCAGAAATGAGTATTCCTGTCTATGAACTTGTTAGGGAAGATGCAAAGAAGCGTTGAATAATAGATCACTAAAGATATATATTACGATATAAGAGAAAAGCGGAAATAAATGCTCTACAACTGACAAGATCCTGCAACCTCGTTGTGTCTGTGTGACACACTATCATTCCTTGCCCCTTTCTTGAAATAATGCAATGAATTGAACTCGTAATAAACGAAAATTCCTGTTCGCCTTGAAAACAAACGACGTCGCAAGAAATTTTCAACCCCTCCCCCTCCTTTCCTTTCACTCGAATGTGACTAAACAGACAATATTGTGTTCACACAGCTAACGATTTCTTCACGCGTCAAATTAATCTCTCCAAAAGGCGAGTAAGGCCATGAGTTGCACACATTGAGGAAATCTGTTATAGTGTGTGACACTGTCCGGTCTGGCAGAAATTTTCGTACATTTCGGCGCAGCCTGATGTCTCTGTCTTTAGTATGGAAGAGTAGAGCTGCAGGCAATAAAACTCTTCTAAAACGCTGACTGCAGGGCGTCGCACCTTCCCAAACGACAGAATTCTTCATATTCATTACCGTGAAACCTCAAATCTGTAAAGCAAGTAAGCTGTGCATTCGGTCTCAGCTCGATCGATCGTGGGTTCGAATTCCAGTAAAGTAGTGGATGTTTGTTTAGGTCGACAGTCATTGTTTAAACTGCAGAAGTGGACTCAGACTTGACAAGCTGGCCTCAAATGTACCTTCCCCAGACAACATTGTTTTCTTTTATTTTCGTAATCGGGTGGGATCTGTGGACCTATTAAGCCTAACTGGTCCATTTCCCATTCCGCCGACGATAGATGAATAAATAAGAAGCGAAAGAGGCAAAAATCTCTTTCAAGCCAAATATATATGGAATGAAAAATTCAAGCGGAAAACCGAAATACTTGCACAAAAAGGTATCCCTCGCAAATTTCACATGGACTGCTCCCTGGGAATGAACCCGGACCTCCGCCTCAGATATAACTGTCATTTTGTTTGCCATCACATCGCCAAGCAGTGTGAAATTTTACTTTATTTAAAACACTTAAATAAGAAGTTAGGTCTGCAATATTTCCTTTAGTTTTACTGACCTAAAAGTGTGAAACTTGGCCTTACACTCGGGAAGAACATAGCCCGAAACTGAGTAAGAAAACATAGCTACGTAGGAAATTTGCCGGAGAAATGACGGACCCATCACTGTAATCGGAATAAATGAAAGGAAGATAAAAATTTGGGAGATCTGGACATGGGTGTGAGGGTAACATTAAATCGTATTGGAAGGAAACCATGTGCGAGGCCATGTACGGGAAACGTGTAGCTAAGAATAGGTCTATAGTTGCTCTCTTACGAAAATGGTAGAGAATTTTCTGGTTCCTTTAAAGATGAGGAATCTCTTGCAGAAATGCATTCTTAAGGGCTCGGCTGTATTCACTAGTTAAAGTCAGTCTAAATCTGGGAAATAATTTTCGGGGTTACGAAGCGGAATTACTCATTTACATTTACCATGTATACCGATTTCCGTTCTGTAGTTTTACTTCTTATTGCGAACCCCTCATTCCTAAACTTCCATAATTTTACCCGATTACGTACGGTGCTTGGAAGGCGTACGTATAACAGGCCTATAAATTTCGCGAGGTGTCGTGTGACTAAGTCACTTTTAATAAAACACAGGCACCTTCTCAACAATAACAATTTTACTGAACCTCCATTCTCTAAATTTTTACGCCACAGAGTATAATTTTCATATTTATTGGCTACAGACGCCGTATTAATACAGACAACATACACGCAGACAAACAGACGCACAGACAACATACTAAAAACTATTTATTATATATGAAGAATACGATGCCTAGAAGTCTACTTATTCTTTAAAATGTAGATATCTGTATAATAAACGACCACCCGTAGGAAAATTGACGCTCAGAACTTCAGTCGGTGTTCTCCAACTTCTGAGAGAATGGCTTCGGCTTTCCGAAGAGCGAGTATTCGAATATAATCTTAATTAACTCTATGGAGTAAAGGTCTTCTTGAGAAGACAACAGATCCTTAGCTGTTCAGTAAGGAACCCGAAGTGTAATTGCGGTGTTATCAAGAGCGCGCCACTGGTCTCTGTAGCGAAACAGATGAATCCAGTTTACACCCTACCGTCCATTTTCTGTGAGATATATTTTAATATCATTATCTCGTCTACTCTTAAGTCTTACAAGCGGCCTCTTTCCTTCAGGATTCCCGACAAAACCCTGCATGCATTTCTCTTCTCCCCCATAAGTGTCACATACCCCGTCCATCAAATCCTCCTCCCTCTTATCGCTCGAATAATACGTGACGATGGGCGTAAACCATGAAGATCCGCATTATGAAATTTCTGATAGCCTTCCGGTCCAAACATCTTTCTCAGCACAGGGTTCCTGGACATTCTGAATCCGTACTTTTCCATCAGTGTAAGACACAGGCAAAATTATATTTCTGTATATTTTGATCTTTATGTTCTTAGGTAGCACAACGGAAAGCAAACGTTTCTAAATCGGGTGGTAGCAAGAATCCCCTGAATTTAATCTGTTCTTAAATATGATGTGATTTTGACCGTGCATCGTCGTTAATATGTGGAAATAAAATGCCAACTAGATGCAACAGATGATTTTTATTGCAGATCTTATTGC
>JGI24700J35501_10929750_pt1 | contig 10068 bp, 8 predicted proteins | sample TergutTh196P1_FD_35501 | JGI IMG/M metagenome (IMG submission 35501) | reverse complement strand
AACTGGCAAAAGAGCGGATTGTTTTGCTGTCAACGCACATTATTTCCGATATTGAGCAGACGGCAACCGAATTGGCGTTGATTCAGAAAGGACGGCTATTGTTCAGCGGCTCGCCCACCGATTTCACAAACAAAACAGACGGCGACATGGAAAAAGCCTACCTAAATTACATGAACGTAGTACAATGAAAAATGAGCGGGTTAAGGGGCGTGCCCCTTGCGGGGGTGTGGGGTTTTTCGTCAAGTGCCCCCACGGTTTTGACTTTGAAAGGAGATTTTTATGAGATTTGTTTTAGGGCAAGCGAAAGTGGACTTTTTGGAGAGTTTTCGGAAGTTTTCTTTTGTTGCTATGGTGGCATTGGCGTTGTTTGGTGCGGTTTTCTTTGTGCCAGTGGCGGAAATTGGGCGTTTTTCGTTTTTTGAAATTATGCCAACGGAAATTTTTCAAACGTCCAATGCAACTTGGATTCCACTTGCCAGTGCTATGGGAATTGGCTTTTTCCTCACGATTACAGGATTCTTCTACCTACGTTCGAGTATCGGCAATGACGAAAAATTGGGCATTTCCGAGATAATTTTAGCCTCCTCTGGGAAAATTTCGGCGTATCTGTTCGGAAAATTTTTGGCTGGCGTGGCTCTGCTTGCGATTTTTGCGGCAGTGGCGATTTTTGGGGCGTTCGTAATGCTTTTGTTGAATTTCCCTGACGTGTTTTCGGCAGAATATTTCTCGGTACGCACGTTTTTTGTGCCATATGCGTTTTTGTTGGCTACTTTGCCGCTAACTTCGGCATTTGCGTTGTTTTTCGGCAGTTTTAAACCATTGCGTGGTGCTATCGGCTCGACAATCTACATTTTCGGCTTGCTAATGATGCTCGCACCGCTGCTAGACGTGAACGCACCGCCACGCACAATGCCGATTTGGCAGCGTTCCTTGGACTTTTTCGGCATGATTTATTTGCAAGATATAATAAAATTTGCATTGTACGAAAGCACAGGCGATCATGTTATCCGACAAATGGCGTTTTTGGGCGGTTTTATCACGGAAATCCCTACCACACAGCACATACATCTATTTTTCACGACAATGCCACTCGGCTTGTTTGAATTTTCCGCCCTGGGGCTGACGTTACTGTATTCACTGACTTTGCTAGCGATTGCCGCACCGTTGTATATCGTTTCTCGGAAACTTTCCAATGTGAATTTCCCGAGAAAAAGAGCGAAAATATCGGAATCTGAAATCTCAAAAAATGAAAAATCGGCAGAAAATTCCGAATCTCCCTCATATGCCGCCGCCAAAATTTCCGATAGATATAGCCATTTTGTGGGCGTAAAATCGGAATTACGGCTGATGCTGGGCGGACGGTCTTTGCTATGGCGATTGATTGCCATTGCTGGGCTTGTTGCCACTATTTTTGCACCATTGCCAGTCGTGCAAATCTACATAATGCCAATTTTAATGTTGTGGTTTATCAACGCATTTTCAGGATTGGGCTACAAAGAGCATCATCACGGCGTTTTGGCGATTATTTCCGCCGTGCCAAACGGCAGAACTCGGCAAATTCTGTATTCTTACATGGCTGGGCTGTTTGTGGCGTTTGTGTTGGTGTTGCCCGTTGCGGTGCGAATGTTTGCGGTCGGCGAATTTGCTGGGGTTGTCGTGGCTTTGTCCGCCGCCGTTTTTGTGCCGTCCTTAGCAATTTTTCTCGGAGAATTATCCAAAAGCAACCGATTTTTCGAAATGCTGCTCATTTTTATGACCTACACAGCTGTCAACAACATTGATTTTATCAACTATTTGGCGTTGCATCCCATTAACGCATCGATTGGGCAGGGCGTTACGTTTCTGTTGATTGGCTTGATTGTCGGATTTTTGGGGCTTGCGAAGAGGATTTCTTGGCGGTAGATTGGGTTGTTTTTAGAGAAAACGGGCGGATAATATCCGCCCCTACATTTTCAGATTTCCAAACCCAAAATTCGCAAAATTCGCAAATTTTCAAAAAATCCACGCAACAAATTGTTGCTTGACAAACGTCCGCCCACGATATATAATATTTTTTTAGAAACAATCGCAAGCACGAGCAACAATCGAACGCCGAAAACCCCACAATTTAGCCATTCGCAACAAGAGGTTGCGAAAACGCCGCAAAAATTTTCGCAAATGACCGCTTTTAGTGCTTGACTGCCACAGACCCAGCGATTACAATAATATCACAAGCAACACAGACAACCCCCACGTTTTGCCTCTTCGCCCCCACTTTTTCGCCCTGCCGACCGTCCGCAAACCTTGTAAATATGCACTATAGAACAGGAGTAGTTATGAAAATCAATGAGAAAATGCGTATTCTCCGCAAACAGCGTGGAATGTCGCAAGAGGACTTGGCAACGGCTTTGTACGTATCTCGCCAAACGGTTTCACGGTGGGAATTGGGCGAATGTCAGCCAGACTTGAATTGCATCGTCCAAATAAGCGATATTTTTGGTGTTACAACCGATTTTTTGCTAAGAGAGGACGCACCCGCACGAACGGAGCAATCCGAAAATGGCGATGCAGACGGCGAAAATCGAGAAAATCGCAAATTCGCCGAAATAGAGGACGAAACGCCGAAATTTTCAGGGTTTCTTATGAAAATTGGCGAAAAATTGGGAAGTTACATTGGACAGACCCAAACAATAGGAAAGCCTTGGCCGATGTTGTTCGTGGTTGGCGTTGTTACGCTATTTGTTGTGGCAAGCAACGTCCTGCAAAATTCGGAAAATTCTTCCGAGACAGCCGCCGAAACGCCTGAATTAACCGTGATTTTAGCGGATAATTTGGTGGACAGCACTGAAATATGGGAGACACCAATCGCAGAAGCTCGCATCATAGACATAAACAACGGAAACGCCCATTTCAACACGCTAAACCAATTTGGGCGGACTCTCTCACAATCTGGCTCATTTTGGGCGGAGGACGGGCAATCCCTGTTTTTGGAGTTTTCCTCCGATATTAGGGGCGGAACGATTGAGTTTTATCTTATTGACCCAACTGGCGAAGAACGCCGTTTTCTGCTTGGCGACCGCAGTTCTATTGGCGAAAATGCCGATGATAATTGGCGTACTCTCATTACTTCGGCGACCGAGGGATTTTGGGAATTTAGGAGTTTCGGAATGTTCCTAAGTGGTAATTTCGCAATAATTGGGACGTTAAGTCCAGCCGCAATACAAGCCGTTCCTGTGCATATTGGCGACACGAATTTGGAAAATATCGTCATAGATTTGAACAACGGCTCTGAGCGAATCATCTCGCAATCTGGCTCATTTTGGGCGGAGGACGGGCAATCCCTATTTTTGGAAATTATTTCCAATATAAGGGGCGGAACGGTGGATTTGTTCCTGTTTGACCCAACGGGCAGGGAGCAGCATTTTACCATTGACAACCACAATCAAATTTTGGAGATTTCTCTGACAGAGGGCGTTTGGGCGTTTAACGCTTTTGGGAGGTTTTCGGCGGGCAATATCTCGATAATTGGGACGTTGCAACTGCTCACGCCAAGCGAAAATTCGGCTTTTGCAGAAACTCCGACAGCCGATTTTTCGCCATTTCCAGCGTTCGGCTTGACCATAGCGACCGCCGATGCTCTCACATTGCTTGCGGAAATCACGTACGCAGACATTGTAATTGCAACGCATCCGTCGCTTTCTGAGGATAATTCTGTGATTGTGATTACCTACGAAGCACCCAATGTTGCGGGATTTCCATGGCCGTTGTACAGATTAAACGACTCAATTTTGGAGATTTCGCAGACCGAGCCGCTGACCAACCAACAAGCCGCAATGCCTGCACCTTTGGGCAGATTCAGAGTTTTTGTACCAACGGATATGCACGGTAGCTTGTTTCATGCGGTAATTTCTACGACAAGCGGCAACGTAACTATTTTGGGCGATTCGGGCTTTTATCTGTTGGAAAATCTGCTAGTGAACACGACCAGCGGCAGAATTTATGGCCTCCATTTCAAGGCGAAAACGGCGAATTTTACCGCAGTTTCTGGGGAAATTCATCTATCAAACTCGGAAATTAACGATAGCTTATTCGCTCAAGTAATGTCTGGAGATATAATTTTGGATGAGATTTTTTCTCCGAACATTACGCTAGATGCTGGCTCTGGCACGATAACGGCAAGCCATATAACCGCCCATGATATGGAGGCACAGATTGACTCTGGCTTGCTGGAAATTGAAGATTTACACGCCGCAAACCTCATTGCACGTGGCAATTCAGGGGATATTTCTCTGAAAAACTCCAATATAACGGGCGATATTATCATACAGACAACGACAGGCGATATAAATTTCTGCAATGTTGAAAATTTAGGGGTTTCCATCCAGTTAAACTCGGAAAGCGGCAACGTAATAGTTGACGAAGTAACCATAATCGGCGGCACAAACAGGCTAAATCTAAGAGATTGAGAAAGGGGAATTTTTATGAAAATCAGTGAAAAAATCCGCATTTTACGCAAACAGCGTGGAATGTCGCAAGAGGACTTGGCGAGTGCGTTATATGTGTCGCGCCAGTCGGTTTCTCGGTGGGAACTGGACGAATGTCAGCCAGATTTGGATTGCATAGTACAATTAAGCGATATTTTCGGCGTTACGACGGATTATCTGCTAAAAGAGGATACGCCAATAACGCCGCAAAATGCTCCGATTCCGCCCTCGTTCGGCGGTCGGTCAGTCGATGTTGCGGTGGGCGAAATCTCGGAAATTGAAAAATTTAATATGCAGGGCAAGCTGATTTCGCTGTTTCGCAAGCAAAATCGGTCGTATATCTCGTATTATTTCATTGCTATGTGCCTTACTATTGTGATCGGAGGTGCGGTTTTATGGGCTTTTCAAGAGTTTTGGAATACTGGCTCGTGGGCTGGCATTGCCGCCGCCGTAATCTCTATGTTTGTGCTTATCGTGGTGCAAATCGTGAACAGCTATTATATTATAAGCAAGATTGAGGGAAACGATTTTCAGATTTTCAGGGCAAAATGCCTGGAAATTAGACCACTGTGGAGCAATATTTTAGTAGAAAGCGGTACGTTTTCCCAAAATTTGAGCAAGCCGACAAAGGAACTGGCGGTGCTTGGGCGGTACAAATCCGTCCAAGTGGGCAAGGAAGTCGGTATTATCAAGGTTGATAAGCAGGTTTGGTCATTTCCGTTGGATGAAATATTTGCGGACGTGGCTATGCAGTAGGAAATGGGGGAGTTGAGGGTTTCCAATCTTCAGCTCCCTAGCTTACTTCCGCCATCCGTCGCTCCACAGCCCGTACAAAATCATTAATCTCATCCCGAGCATATTCTGATTTTTCCAACAACCCAACAGGCTCGTGGATGACAACATCGCCAATTTTCCAACTCCTACGCCCACGTCTGTTGCGGCGTTTTATGGCGGAGATTTCGTGATAATGAATGACGATCGTCTCTGACATTTTGGAATCAAATTGAATTTCTGCATACAAAGGATAAATCGTGGCTACCGATGAGACGTTGATATTAAAGCGTTTTGGCGGAAAAAGCCCAAAAACGCCAGCACAGACAAAAATTCCCATCAAAAACACGTGAATCACGTTAAATTGGTCGCTTATAAAAACGCAACGTGATACAAAGCTGCCACCGCCAAACCAACAGGCAATCCCACCATCACGCCGCACAGCAACGCCCAAGCAGGTCGCCCATACATAAATTCGTATCTTTCCTGCATAAACGCACCTCTATTCATAGCTAATCTACCAACTCTCAAACTACTACCTTTCGTGAATTACCTTGCCAAAAGAAGATTTGGCGACAAATTATCAAGCGGCGACCAGTCTGTTATGAGGTTGTCGGTCAAGTCTAACATTTGCAGATTCTGCATATTCGCAAGCGGAGAAATTTCCGAGATTTCATTGCCACCAAGCAACAAAACATTCAAATTTTCAAGCCCTGCAAGCGGCGAAATATCGGAAATTCTGTTGCGATACATTTCCAACCTCCTTAAATTGTGCAAAGTTGACAATGGCGACAAATCGCTTATTTGAGCATCATCAAGGATTAGCCAATACACATTTAAGCCCGCAAGCCCAGTAATATCAGCAATTGGGTTGTTGCTAAGCGCCAAATTCCCCAAAAATTCCAACCCTGCAAGTGGCGAAATATCGGAAATTTGATTTTGCGTTAAATCCAAATCAATCAACTGAACGGCGGCGATAAGCGGCAAAATATCCGAAATTTTATTCCCAGGCAAACTTAATGTACGCAAACTTTCGGCATGGATTGGCGAGATGTCCGTTATTTGGTTGAAACCCAACGACAGCAGCGACAAATGCAAGTTCGCAAGCGGTGCGAGGTCGCTTATTTGGTTGAAATCCAGCTGCAACAGCTCCAAATTGGCAAGCTCAGCAAGTGGAGAAATATCAGAAATCTGGTTGTGTTGCAAAACCAGCCATTCCAAGTTGACAAGCCCAACAAGTAGCGTTAAATCGGCTATTTCGTTAAACTCCAATCGCAATTCTCGCAAATTTGTCAAGCCCGCCAATGGCGAAATATCTGTTATTTGGTTCTCCGCAAGCGACAGGCTTTCCAAATTTACCATGTAGGCAAGCGGCGTTATGTCCGTCAAACCTCGGTTATGCAAATTCAAAGACGTTAAATCCGTTGAAAATTGCTCCCCTGCTATCGAGATGTATTCGACGTTTTTCGAGATTTCCCCAATTTTAGCGACTTCCTCAATTTCTTCTACTTCCAAACTTCTTGAAATTTCACTCGCCGATTCTTGCTCTATTTCTTGTATTTCTATCGGGATTTCCTGTATTTCCGCCTCTTCGCTTGCGTTTCCACAAGCCACAACTGCTGTAAAAGCCAGTAAAATAAGCAATTTTTTCATGGTTGCTCGCTCCTTTTTTGTATTTGAAACCATTGTAACAGGATTGCGAAACAATGTCAATCAATTTTGAAAATTTTTTGAAAATTACAAATTCGGAATTTCCAAAATTTCGCCACTCGTCCCCTCGATAAAAATCTTCGGTATCTCTGGGTAAATTTTCTCCAACTTATATTTCTGCAAAGCCGTCAAATTCGGAATATACTGCAAATATTCCGAAAATTCCCTCGCTAAAACCCTATTATACAGCGAATCCACAAAGCCAACCCACGACGACATATAAATGTCATTCCTCAAATTTTTTTCATTTCTATCCACCAAAAAACCCAATCCGTCCGCCCTGTCAAACGCCAATAAAGCAATCCCCAAGTCGCAATTTTTATTGCCAACAACCGCCGTGGGAATCTCAAAACCGTCATTCCAGTTGTAATTTCCGATATAAATGTATAGCAATTCTGCATTTTCGGCGGCTTTCAAGGCGGCTATAAGTTCAAATTTATTTTCATTGTAAAGCAAATCAGCGGTGGTTTTTCTGAAAATTTCCAATCTCAAATCCCCCACTCTTCTCGCAAAAACGGCACAATCCGCACAACCGCATTAACATTCAACAATCCGTATATATGCGGATATTCCGTGCCGTAACCATCTAAATCTTCCCATTTTATCGGAGATTCTACCAAATCCGTTTCTATGAAAAGAAGTAGCATATCCTCCTGTACATCGGCGAAATTCGGGGCTACTTTGTAAAATGTGTGAACGTCCGAGCAATGTATAAAACCCTCGCTCGTTATGTAATTTTCGCCGTAATAATCCGTGCAACTTTCCCACGAATTTTTTAACAATGCGTGTATTATCAGCATAATTTATCCCCGTTTTGGGGCGGATTTTTCACCGCCCCTTGCAAAAGCCTATTCCTTATGAATAGGCGCTCCCCAACCGTCAAACGCTCCGTCCGTCCCCTGCAACGCATCTAAAATATCATAGGTCATCTCGTTGATTTCCCTAAAAATCGGAATCCCCACAAATACCATGTGTAGCGTATATCTCTCGCCGTCCTCAAATTCCAATTTATCACGCTTAACCTCGGTCAAGCCCAACCGCACCAATTTCTCGGAAACGGCTTGCACGTACTCCTCGGTCGCAAAATCACAGAAAAAATCAATCTCTCGGGGCGTTTGAAAAAGTTCGCCCTCATTCTCCATGTTTGTGCAAACCATGCGATTCAGTATGTACTGCCGCTCGTAGGGGTTGGGGGCGAGATTGTTGTAAAAATGTGAGAAATTATCGTCCAAAATGCTCCGATAATCCGATTCTTGCCAGTTTTCGCCAAGCAGAGTTTTTGCCATTTCCTCAGCCGTTGCGTCGCCGTTGTAGCACAGCACAAACCGCATAGCACCGCCGCCCGTTACGACCGCAATAAGTCGCATTTCAAAATCTCCGCAATCGAGATTATCTTCAATCTGATTCAGGCGTTCCAACTCCGCACGAGTGGGGAAATCTTTTTCAGTTACCTCGTTTGCGTAAACGACAACCTCCAAAGTGTGCGAAAAATGGGCTTTTGTTGGCTCGTCAAGCCCATTGACCGCCTCGTCAAAACGGATACTGTGTTCCTTTTCGTCCAAAAGGGCAGGGAAAAAATTCCATGCCTGGCTGAACGTCTCAACGGCTTTACGCCCTTTGTTATTTGCATTTTTCATAATTTTCTCCTTTTCTACCAATCCATAAACCAATACCAATCATCCAAATCCTCGCCAACCGCCGAAAAATCCACTATCAACGTATCGCTAAAATTCACGGCTTGCAAATTCTGCAAGCCAGCAAGCGGAGAAATATCGCAAACTGGATTTCCTCGCAAACTCAACGATTGCAGTAATTCAAGGCTTGCAAGCGGAGAAACATCGGAAATTTCATTGACGGAGAGCGATAATTGCATGATGCCTGTCAAATTCGCAAGCGGACTTAAATCTCGGATATTATTGTTATTCAGCATTAACACTTGCAAAGTCGTCATATCAGCAAGCGGCGTTAAATCCGAGATTTCATTGCGACCAAGCCACAAAGACCGCAAAAATCGCAATTCCGCAAGTGCCGAGATGTCGCTTATATTATTGCCAACCATTGCGAGAGTGTCCAAGTTTTGCAACTGCGAAAGTGGTGTTATATCTATGTCGCCGTGCAAGCCCGAAATCTCGGAAATTGACAAACTTCGCAAACTCCGCAAGCCTGCAAGTGGCGAAATGTCGGTAATTCTGTTGTTGCCCAATCCCAAATGCCACAGCCCAACCATATTTTCCAGCGGACTAATGTTAAAAATCATGTTGTTTGACAATTCGAGCCGATTTAATTGTAGGTCGGCAAGTGGTCGCACGTCCATTATGCGGTTGTTCCACAGTTCCAAAACCTCTAAATTGGCTAATTCTGCGAGCGGTCGCAAATCGGTTATCTCGTTTCGGCTTAAATCCAAGTCGCGCAGGTTGACAAGACTTGCCAGCGGCGAAATGTCGGTTATTTGGTTGCTGCTCAAATTCAAAAATCTCAAATTTGTCAACTCGGCGAGCGGCTCCAAGTCTCGCAAATTTTGGTGCGAGAGGTCAAGTGCCGTAATTTCGGTGCTTATCCGCCCACTCCACAATTCTATGAAATCGGCTTGCTCGGCGGACGAGGGCGGAAAAATCCACACCCACATATTTTCGTGCAAATCCTCAACTAACGCCAATGTCTCGGCGTATTTCTCGGAAAGTCGTGCCCACCGTGCCGCCCCAACCCTGCCTTGATTGCCCAGCCGTGCCGCCGTCCGTGTCTGTTCGAGAAGTTGGTCAAGTCTGGATTCCACCACAATCAGCCGCTGATACATCTGTAACGGCTGTTCGTCATGCGGCAGAAGTTGGCGTAAATCGGCGATTCCTCGCCGCACACTTCGCAACGACCACAGCAAGCCGTCTTCTTCCCAATCCAGTATTTTCGCCAAATTTTCGGCATTTTCTTCGGTTATTGCCGTGCCGATTCCTCTTCGCAAGCGGTTGCGAAAGCTGAAACCTTGCAATTCCAAGCCTCGCACGGATTCCCATGCCTCGTGGCGAAACGGCTCGGCGGCTTGCACGACAAGCGGCGGAAATGACGCAACCGCCAAAACCGCTAAAAATCCCGTAATTACGGCACATATCACGCAAGCCGCAAAAGTTTC
>JGI24700J35501_10929751_pt1 | contig 10078 bp, 4 predicted proteins | sample TergutTh196P1_FD_35501 | JGI IMG/M metagenome (IMG submission 35501) | reverse complement strand
GGGGGGGAGGCTCTCAGAAAGCCGATAACAATGGATGGAAAAAGAAGCTGCAAGTAGGGGTCACAACCTGTCTGTAAGTAGGGCTAGTAAATGAAACACTCTAGTCCTAAGTACAAATGCCTGCAACAACAGTTGGAAAAAGACCCCTGTAATGTGCAGACAACAGATGTTTGCGCAGACAGATTCACGCCGTGCCACCAGACAAATTCCCAAAAGAACACTATCCACATTCCTTAAATACTTCCAAGTTTAAGTTACTGTTCCAGACTATACCTCAGCACGATCTTTTAAAGATTTCTGGCAAATACCCCAGCTCACTTTCCAACATGTAATTTTCCTCAATTCATTTTAGATAACACCAAGTAGCTAAGTCAAGGTAACTCCACTATCATTCAACAACTACCAAACTGACATGGTGATCAACTAATCAGTTAAGTAACTACCCGGACTTTAACTTTTGTGTTGTCAATACATCATTAAACCCAACGGACAAAATACCAAAACAAAAGTCAGTCAAACACTGTCTCACATCAAGCAGTTTCTAAAATATACACTGTATAGATTATCACAGGCAATGATAAAATTACTGCACCTTTCTCATACTAGAATGTCTCAAAGTTCATTAACCTCAAGGTTCAGGATTTTGACCTTCTGCAATCTCCATTTTAATACCATGTCTTGAACTTTCACGATTTGTCCTGATGAACTGGGATGAGATCACACAGCTGGCAAGTCAGCTTCCCTCACACAAATCACTCTCAGCTCAGATCAGACAAGCTGTTTGTCTGTCATTAACTCAGAATAGTGCCTTCTGGCTTTATGGAATGCAACTCTCCTTCAATCCCTTAAGGCCATGCTTATCAACCTATTTTAGCTCACAGAACCCAAATAAGCTGCAGAACTTACTGAGGAACCCCCACCTGTCCACAATAAGTCCAATACAAAATTAAACACCAGGATTTGTTTATATTTTATGTACATTGTATGTAAAAAAACAACGGCTAAACTGTGTGCTATCAGTGAAGGAATTATTAGTGTCGAATGTTGCCACATGAATTTTAATTCATATTTATAAATTTAAGAACGCCAATAAAACTCACCCGCCATTATGCATTTTCCTCTCTTGGAAGCACTGACACCCATTGCAGAACCCTGGGGTTCGGAGGAACCAAGTTTCAGGAACAATGGCTTAACATATTTTATGCTTCATGAAAGTTTGTATTTTACTTAAAAAAATTTGTATGCTTTTTATGTTACTTTATATTTCTGTTATTGATACTTCATAGTCCTTTAACCATACAGGTGTTTCACAATGAAAAAGGATTCTGGTGTTTGATGCTGAGGCTTGTGACAGTCCGTCAGTCCTAATTCTAAATGAACGCCAAGGCTCTATACACATAACAGAAGACCTGCTAGATTAGTGTTTCTCAATTTCTACTTTATTTTGACACAATTCCATGGCCACTTTACACAACTCTTATCAAACACAGACTTAAACAACTGGGATGGTTCCTTCTCTGTCGCAGATATTAGACTAATATTAAAAGTGGCCTCACAAGACAAACCTGTAATGTGCAGACATGAACCAATAATTGGCTTTTGTGAACAAGGTACTGTACATAATGTGTATGTATTTAACACAGTACATGGCATACCCGAGAACTGAAACCTTAACAGACACTACTGTGAGACCCTCACATTTTGCAGTCATGTGCTGTCAGGTTTCATACAAGCAAGGAAACTTTATCAGATGAGAACCATAACATTGCAAGAGAGATACTACACCACAAAAATCTGTAAACTGTAATTATTGGATCTTTTAGTTAATTTGCTTCTGTGATGTACTTACACAAGATTCACATAGACACCACTCTAGTGACTATTTCAAACAGTTTTTGTGATATGTGTTCTGTGATTTCTCAGGTGGTTTTTTAGATACCGCTCCTGTGAAAATTTTTTCCCACATATTGTACAATGGAAGGTCTGAGTGTTTGTATGTATGAGCTCATGGTTTTTGAGTTCGTGTGTTGTTCGAAAACATTTTCCACAGAATTGGCAGGCATAGGGTTTCTCTCCTGTGTGTATCATTACATGAGATTTCAGACTTGGACGTGTTTTAAAATTTTTATTACAATGGGAACATTCAAATTCTCCAACAGCTTTGTGAAATCTACTATGCATTTTGAGACAAGCCTTGGTCTTGTACATCTTTCCACAAATGTGACACATGAAGGCACGTTCATCAAAATGGATGAATCTGTGTTCAACTCTTGCACTACTGCTGGAAAATTTCTTCCCACACACATCACATGGATAATTCTTAATACCCTCATGTACATCATTCACATGACGATTCAGCAACGTTTGAATACGAAACTTTTTCCCACAGTGTGGGCAGGGATACGGTTTCTCGCCTGTATGAATACGGATGTGGCGCACATAGTTGTACCTTGTGATTATGTGCTGCCTACAATAGCTGCAACGATAAAATGTTCTCCCATTTACTTCAACTTTTGCACAAGATATTTCCTCTTCACTCAGTTGCATAAGATTGTACTTAGAAAATTCTTCATAGGCTTTCTTGCGTTTTAATTTAACACTGTCATCATTCTCAGGCTTTTCTTGTGTGGCACCTCTAAGATCATGTGTCTTTTTATGTCGTTTCACATCATATTTCCTTGTATATAACTTCCCACAAATATCACAGGAAAACTTCTCCTGGGAATTTTGATGCTTTGAGGTATCATTATCACCTGACACATGAGATTCAAGGAAACTCAATTTTTCAGATTTATGTTCACTGCAGTCATCTTTAGCATAAATAATGGATTTATCAGCATCAATTTCAACAGACTTACTGACATCAGATTCTAATTTGGCTGAACTGCATTGGAATATAAAACCAGCTTTAAACTTCTTTGGACCATGCACAATTTTCATGTGTCTCTTCAAGTCGTACTTTCTCGAAATCATTCGACCACAATACCTGCACTCACAGCCGACTTTCTGAGCCTCAGTTGAAATAACATTTGTGGAAATATGATTCTTTTTATGCTCTCTTAAACTACCCTTGCATTTAAAAGTTTTTGGGCAGTAACCACAGGCATATATTCGGTGGGGTTCGTGAACCTCCACATGTCTTTTCAAATCAAAATTCCTTGTAAATACCTTACCACACAGATTACATGTGAATTCCTTCTTTGATACACCAAATGGTAAGTGCCTACACTTGCTGCCTACTTCTTTAACATTTTGTGTAGATTGACAAGTTCCTGCACCTAAACATTCTGTCAACATATTTACTGAACTACTTTCCTTCAGGTCTTCATGGCCTCTCATGTGCTCACAAAATAGCGCTTCACACTGAAACACTTCATTACATTCAAAACAATGCAGTCTGCTGTCTGAATGGACTGTAGATATGTGTGTGTCTATGTCCGACTTTCGAGAAAAGCACATGCCACAATAAAAACATGCTGAATTGCCATGAAACACATTGGCACCATGCTCTTTTATGTGTTCCAAAAAGTCACCTTTTACAGCAAAAGTTTTACTGCACAATCCACAATTCAGAACACATGCAGCAGAACTCACAAGATGGTGCAGTTCTAGATCACATTTCTGTTGGAAGGACAAGCCGCAGACACAACATAGCTTTTCTGAGGTGATCTGTGAATTATCTTTAGCCCTAATACCAATAAAACATGAACGCTGGGAGAGACATTTATCTTCATCTGTCAGCTTTATCCTTGAGGAGCACGGAGTGTGTTGCAATGTTGCAGATGATGTCAAAGGAGAAAGCTGACACCTGCAAGACAAATTGTGCAGTCATTACTACTGCCACTCCACCTGCCCTCAGTGCCCATTCCAACAGAATACTCACAGTAGATTTTTACCATCCCTGCCTGATGTATTTATGTTCATGCAACATCACAGTTAACTACACAGAAATAAGTAAGTTGTGAAGCCCTGTTACAAGAATGAATACATAATCTTACATGTGTGTACCCACAGCATTTTGTTGCAGTTTTCTCTGCAGGCAATCAGCACAGGTGTGCTGTACTAAGTTTTATACAAAATGGTGGCACAAGGGTACATTCATACTAAGCACTACAACAACCACTTATGAACCATGCCTATCAAGGATAATGATCACGAACTATGATATTACACATAAAATATTCAGTCTAAGATGATGATTTCGGATCACCACAAATCAAAGTGCACTACAAAATCAAAAACAGAAATATCTACAAAACTATATTTGTAAAGATATAGCTCATGACAGGTGCAACAGTAATTTTATCAGTTGTCTGAACACTGAAAGTTACAAGTTTTGTTTAAAGATAGACATTTTTGGAAAATATTTCGTATAAGACACTTTAAAAATTTAATGTGAATGAAATTTTGCTTTTAAAACCAACATTCCTATAGTAAGTATGCAACGTATGTCCTTCAATAATGAGCCTAGGATCAAACACGCTGGCATGAAAAACACTGTATGAGTAACACCTGGACGGTTACATTGTCTACCAAATAAAGTACAACAGTAACAGTCAAATTCCAAATATGAAAAAAAGAAACAAACGCACAGATAAACTTATAACACACTTTAAAACAGAGTAGACTATTGAACTGATGGTGGTTCTGAACTACACAAAGTTTGAATCAGTGACACATGAATGAAATCTCACGAACACTATCACACACACCCAAAATAATTCTGAAGAAGCACATATGCATCAGATACACAACATTAAACCCTCACACTAGGCAACGTTCAGTGTGAAAACCCTCGCACTGTGATGGCCTCAGAGCAACATATTGCACTAGAAGGAATGGCAATGAAGGTTAGACACAATCTTGAACCTGCAGGAACGCTCAAATTTCTACACTAATGTTACTAAATTTACAGAGAAAACTGTAAACCCAAAACGGCTGCCAATCTTCACAGCACAAGAGTTAACAACACTCTTGGTACTAAACAACATCACTTAGCATGACAAAAGGTATGACTCATTATGAAACAGCTCAGAATTAACACCAGTAATTCCCATTTACAATATTCTTTCATTATCTCAAAAAGCTGTAACAGATGTCAGATCTTACAGGCATTGTACAAACCCATGGACCACTGCATCTGTACTTTCATCCCATGAGATCTAAAATTAATGCAGAGGTGGAGTTTTATTACTAATCTGAATTCCATGAGTCTTCCCATGGTTCTTCAGGTACCGTTCCTGCGCAAACAACTGTCCACACACCAGACACTCAAATGGTTTTTCAGTAGAATGTGTAAGAACGTGTCGTTTGAGTGATTTCCGTAATCTGAAACACTTCCCACAAATCTGACAGCAATGTGGTTTCTCACCAGTATGAAGCAAAAGATGCACATTCAGTTGATGTCTCCTACGGAAGGACTTGTTACAATGTGTACAATGATGTGGAAACACATCTGTATGAAACAGGTTGTGTACGTAGAGAGATGCCTTTGTTTTGAATGCCTTCCCGCACAAATGGCATACACATGGACGCTCTCCAGTGTGAACCCTTCTGTGGTCCACCATTGCACGTTTGTTAGCAAACTTACGACCACAGAAATCACAAGGATGTTCCTTTATACCCTCATGCACATCCCGAACATGGCGATTTAACAGCGCAGAAGTTCGGAACTGTTTGCCACATACATGGCAAGTGCAAGGTTTTTCACCAGTATGAATGCGCAAATGTCGCACATAGCTGTACCTCGTCATAAGGTACTTAGCACAGTGTTCACACTTATACAGTGTCCTGCCTTCTATGATGACCTTTGCACGAGACAGTGACTTGTGGTCAATACCGTTTTTCAAGTGAACAATCTTACCAATATCTTCAATCGAATGCTGCTTTGCATGTCTCTTTAAATCAAATCTCCTTGTATAAGATTTAGAACATACATCACATGAAAACCTTTGGACTGTACACATATCTAATGTAGTACTTTTTTTACCATTCGAAATCTCCAAATGTACTTCATCACTCAAACTCGATTTCACATCAGTTACAAATGCAGACCTTGCACCTGACAATACCTTATTATGACAATGATACTGTTTTTTGGCATGAGTTGTCAAATGCCTGTATAAATCAAATTTTCTTGTAAGTATTTTGCTACAAATATTACACGGGAAACCACTCTTTCCTTCATCATTAAATTCGTTTTCTGGAACACTATCATCAAAAACTCCGCCTTGACCTACTTCCTGTACAGTGATAACTGACCCATTACCTGGACCAAAATTGCTGGATGGGGTATCAATGCTGGAAGCCACACCTGGAGATGCAAGATCAAATGAACCATCAAACAGATTGGGCTTCCTGGAATGTGTTTTCAAATGCCTACACAAATCAAACTTTCTTGTAAGGATTCTGCCACAAACATGACATTGAAAACCACACATATGTAAAGTCTCCCCACATTCAAAATTACTTCTGTCCCTGAATTTCATACTTGAAATACTTTCCTTTATGTTGCCAACTGTATCAAAATTCTCACACTTCACACCTGAAGATACAAAGGTGTCCGATTTCTTAGAAAGTGTTTTCAAATGCCTAAGCACATCATATTTCCTGGTAAGTACTCTATCACATACATTACACAAGCAACCCTTAGTCCTCCCACATTTGTCATCACTGCTCTTTTCTTTGGTATCAGGAACAGAATCCTCAGTGCTCCCCTTCAATTCAATCAAACCAAGTTTATTATCATTAACACCAGCAGCAACTAAGAGATTATCAGATGCAACAGCTGAATCATCATGAAGGGCCTGTATAGCTGTAGATGCAGAATCCTGCATTCTGTTCTTGTTAACATGCTTGCACACATCAGACTTCATCTTTAAAGCACTGCCACACACACTGCAGGAAAACTGATGCTTTGCTACAGCATGTTGTATTCTACCAAGATTTAATTTCTGATGACCATGGCCATTTTGACCTTTATCCACATAGTCCTTCATGTTGCCATCCTGTAGTTTATATCTGGTCTCTAACTCAGGCTCACATCCCATAGCAATATCTAGACTTCCCAAGTCCAGTGAATGCACAGAAGATATATGACATATTAGCTCAGCTTTCTTAGTAGATGTCTGTCCACAATAATCGCATGTTAGCAATGTATCTTCTAAACCACTAGATTCAATCTTAATCAAACCATTAGTGCCTCTCAAACCATCGGTGGTATCCTTGGGCTGGGCCATGCTCCATATTTCATTTTGGGCATGATGGAAAGCTTTGAATGAAGTCTGAGGAGGCTGTTGGCACCTGCAAGACAAAGCATGCAGAGTGGATTACTGCTCCTTGTGCCGAGGGTTTCAGCTGACATTAGAGCCGCATATGATTTCTATTAATGACTTCACCTCTTTGTGCAAACAAATAGCAGAATGTAAGATTTTAGGTTCTCAAAGTGGTGTTGCTGAGAATTCAGGTCGTCTGGGATGTAAAACTGTGTCATTTGGTGAGAAGGTTCCTAATGTTTCGTAGATCACTGTGGCTTCATCTTCAAGGCTTGGCCTGCTTAACCCTTGAAGATGAAGGCACAACAGTCATTCAACACATCACATTGCAACAGACTTGAACTTTCAAACAGAAGATATATTACACCATGGATATTAATGAAAGACCAGAAAGTAAAATATGTTCAATGGAAATAGCAACAAAATATTTACCAATAATTCAACAGTACTAACTGCATACATTATTCGGCACTGTATTGAATGAAAAATGTGAATGAGTAGGAAAAGATATGGAAAAAAGCAGTTGTGGCTCATGTTTACAAACTGACCTACTGTATGGGGAAACACAGATAAACCAAGAAAATATTTCAAAATGTATGCTGAGAAACAAAGCCATGACCTCTGTGTGATTTCACACTTCTGCCACAGTGTTAATGAGACCTTCACTCTTCTGGACAGTTAATGTGACATTGATTAGTAGTTACTGACGTTTCGGGACAAACTATCAGACCCACCTTCAAGGGTCCAGCAGTCCAAGTGCTGCATTGATTAACCCCTGAAAACGGGACTGACAGGTTTTCTTAAAATGTCAGCAACGCTGCAGTGTTAACACCACAGAAGAGGAAATATCTCAAACCTATGACCTATCCAATACAATGCAAGGGTACAAAATGCTCGTCTACAATACTGCATTCCACAGCAGTGGAAAACTGTAAAATACATGACTTCTTTCTCTTATTGGTGTTCTGGTGCATGATGGGTTTCCATTAACACTTCATAACCAAAGTGAACAATTTCTCTTATCCTTATGAGAAGATATTTAAACTGCAATACCTGATGAGTCCCTGGCAAAATGCTCCTGTTCTCTACTAACATACCACACATTTGCATTGACTAATGCTAATAATGAATGCCATTCAGTTCATTACCACCTTCTGTAATTCACAAAAGCTTCTACTTCACCATCTAGAAAAGACTTAGAACCATCACTAGTTCTCCAACATAACTGGTTCACAGCATAGCAACACCATGCTTGTCAAATTCACTGTATCATCCCATCACACAGCAGTTCCAATGGTCCATTACCTATTAGTTTAAAAATGGAAATGAAAATTTTCACACACGTGACATGCTGTTTCAAACTCCATAAACACGAATGTTACAACACAGACAGCAGTGAATAAAAAAATGTGAGGTTAGGAATAACCTGCAGAGGTATAACATTTAAACTGAACTTCATAAAAATTCAGTTCAAAGGCTCAAAGTTGAAAGGGACTTGGCCAAAGACATATATATGAACTTCACTGTGATCTTGATGGCCACTTCACTCCATTCTTTACAAAAGGAAAATATGCCATGAAGGGAGATTACATGAAAAAATTCCCACACTGACTGGGATCACATACAGTATAAGATATCTGCTCAAAGAAACTTCAGTGTTTAGATACGCAGTATGGCAGGGACTTCGTGTGCATAACTTTGACCTTTCACGACTGGTTTCAACAAACCAGGATGAGACCATGTGACTGGTGAGTCTGCCCCCCCCCACTCTCCTAATACTGCAGAGATCACTCTCAGCTCAGTCATGCTAGGTCTTTTATTAAGTGAGGTTCAATGCTGTCACACTTTACATGAGGAGACTCTCTTCAACAATGTAATTAAAAAATATGCTTCATGGGTTTTTTAGGTTATTTTATATTCTCATTACTCACATTTTTGTCAGTTCAATGAATCAAAGAGGTGCTTTACATGGAAAACAGGTTCTACTGTTCTTGATGGTTGTGTCAGCCCCAGTGAATAATGCACAGTGAGAATCTACTGCATATGCTCATATGCAAAGCACATCTGCAGGGCTTCCAATATATAATCCACACAGTCTATGACTGGAACACCAATTATTTGCAATATCCTGCCACAAATATCATGTTCCTACAACTGTGATGATATAGGGTGCACAGTTCCAAGTGGTTCACTGTGCAGACTATATCATCTCTCACCAATCTGGATCATAATCCATCACATGTGCATTCTATGTACATCATTCCACAGAACCACACTCCAGACAACAATGTTTTAATGGCTAACATTTTATACTCGTCACTATTTTACCATTCAACTGGAATTTTAACCAAAACTACATTATTTTTAAGTGTGGAATGATCGACACACAAATATATTTGTGTTCTTACTCTTACCACTTGAAGATGGCCACATGAGTGGCCAAAAAATGTCGGTGGTCACTATATAATAAAATTACATTAAAAAATCCAAAAGCATTTGTTGGTCCCTTTAAATTTTATGTATCTAATTAATGCAACGAACATGAAACATATCAAAGTAATTGATCCTTCTTGACCCTAACACCACACAGTTGACAAATAAATGGTATGGAATCAGTAGCAGCGTTGCAAGTCTGATCACAACAGAATTTCATGTTTGTATGATGACTACCACACTGATTTATATAAAGTATTATTTTAGACTATGTCCATTACACCAGCTTCCACTCCCCCCCCCCACCACCCCCACCACTCCAAAGTTAAAAGAGAATGAGACAGAAAACTGGTTTTGCTGGGTGCCTGAAG
>JGI24700J35501_10929752_pt1 | contig 10080 bp, 6 predicted proteins | sample TergutTh196P1_FD_35501 | JGI IMG/M metagenome (IMG submission 35501) | reverse complement strand
CGTTTGCGAAGTTCGTGCCGCATAACTTTTGCCAGTGGACAAACCGACGTTTTGTAAATGTCCGTAACTTGCAGTTGCGTGGGATCTAACTTGTTGCCTGTTCCCATGCAACTGATTATTTTGACGTTGCTTTCGGCGGCTCGCTCGACCAATAGTAGCTTGGATGTTACTGTGTCAACCGCATCTAGTATGTAATCGAATTGCGATAAATCTAAATTTGTGTCTTTGTCGTAAAAACAGTGGACAGCATTTACGGTTGCGGCTGGATTTATCTCGTTTATGCGATTTTGCATTATTTCGATTTTTTTTCTGCCGACCGTTTTGTGCGTTGCTATTACCTGCCGATTTATGTTCGTTAAACAAACTGTATCGTCATCGAATAGCGAAAAGTTGCCGATTCCGCTACGTGCCAAAGCCTCTGCTGCCGCGCCGCCAACTCCGCCTATTCCAAATATTGCGACGGTCGCTTTCGCCATTTTGGATATTGCTTGCTTGCCAAGTAACATCTCGGTTCGTGAAAATTGATTCATTTTTCTCTCCTATCTTGCTCCCAAAATTTGTGCTATGTGATTTTGTAACGCTGTTGTCGTTTGTAGCGTTAAATTGGGATTTTGCTGAAAATTTATTGCTAATTTGCGATAACGTACAACTGTTCCGTGGTCAACCGTAACAATTACGGCGTGTTGCAACGGATCCGCCGTTGGCCAGTTGTTTGGCAAAATTATTGGCGTATTGTCAACCACAAAATCAAAATAAAATGTAAAAATTTCGTCCTCTTGTGTAAAAAGCGACAAAGTTACCTCGTTTGTAATGAGATTATCCTGCAAAACAAACTGAATCGCTGCGGAATAGCTTTCCAAAAATGTTGCGGGATTGCTGCGGTCAATAGCTCGATAATTTATGTATTCCAAGATATTTGTATCGTGATAAAGTACGACAGTGTTTATATCTCGGTAAACCCACGTGCCGTCGCGTACGATTGTGCGAATCGCCGCAGGATTGCGAAAAAATACGGAGATTCTATCCTGTACACCGCTAAGCGAAAACCCGATGTTGTCCGCATAAGGATGAGAAATTTCCACGCCGTAAAATCCGTCTATTCTGGAAAAAACGCCGTTCGCAAAATTGTAGTTTACAAAATTTGAACGATAAGAAATAATCTCGTGGTCGAAGTTGGCGGAATCCTCCTCGTTTGGAGCAACCGAAAATTTATAAGAAAATCCGTCAACGGACAAAAAAATCACGGTTGCGGCGGTTTCTCCGTTTAGCGGCGGATAAATTATCACTCGGTTAAACGATTCGGGAATATTCAAAATTGTATCGTTAGGAAAAAAAGCCATCGAAAACCAGTCCGCCAACATGGGAAAAGCGTAATCGTAAACGTAGAACGGCAAATTTTCGGCAAAAAGTGTGTTGTAATCGGTCGGTTGCACATCTTCAAAAATGCCGTTTTGCATTAAATGCGTAATTATGCGGTTGCTATATTGCCATTCGGCGGATTCGGTTATATTGCTATATTGTGCCGTAAATGTGCCGTTTTCGTGGGCTGTAATTATGCGGTTGGGAACTATCAAATATTCGACTCCGTACGGAACGCTAATTTGCCGCAAAAAAGGCAGATAACTTGCCAAAAATCCAAAGCCAGTAATATTGACAAACCATAAAATCCCAGTTTGATAAATTGTCAACCCTGCTAATATTAAAATTAAAATGGTTTTTATTTTTCCCATTGTTTTGTAAAAATCTCCTAAGGTTTTACTTTTATGATAGCAAAAATTTTGGCGGATTGCAAAATAAATTTGCATTGCGAAAATTTTTGTGATATGATTGTTTTATTAGCAATTTAATTTAATTTTTGGAGGTGATGCAATGTTTACAAAAAAATTTTTTGTAACCTTTGTTTCAATAGCGATTGCTATTGGAATATTTGTGCCGATAAATGTGTTGGCACAAGATGTAGAGGATTTCACAGCTTACGAAACGATAAATATCCTGGAACTTACAGAGTTGATAACTGATTTTGAAGTTATTGACTTTGACTATGAAGAAGTTATCGAGTTGACACACGAAATAAGTGATGTACAGCAGGAAATAAGCCTGTTTATGCCCGTACGTTCGCCCTTGATTAACTCGTCATTAACTTTGGATAATGCAGATTTAGCATTTGAAGTTTCGCCAAACTATCTGCGTAATCCCAACGCAAGACAAGTCGAAGTTGTGCCGTTTAACACAAATCCCAACCTTGCAATCGACATAACAAATTTTATCGGCTTCGATTTAAGCGATTTAGCCAACCACGAAGAACGTTGGTATATGTTCAACGTACCTGCTAACAACAAAGTGAGCATTCAACTTTCTTATCAAAGTGGCGTTTACGACCTTATTTTGTTTAGGCTTGTTGGCTCTTCGTTGCAACAGGTTGACTATTCAATAGACGGTCGCGGAGTTGAACGAATAAATTACATATCACAAAGTGGCGGAATTTACTTTTTAGCAGTTGCTCCGTTTATCCCCACAAATACACCGCATTTATTCAACTTTGCTGTAGAATTATCCAGTAATTTTGATGCTTTCGAACTCAACGATTTGCACACACAAGCGACTTCCTTTTCTGATAATTTTAGCGTGCAAGCCAATTTGGATAACAGGTTTGACCAAGATTGGTTTATATTAGACGTAAACACCGCCTCAACAAAGGATTTAATCGTTTCAAATGCTCCTGCAGGCAACCATTACGGCGTATTTTTGTATGATAGTAATTTTAACTTGATTGGTAGTTTTTTTGCCAATGGTTCGCGCCGAGTTGATTTTAACCTTGGTCGATATTTTATACAAATACGTAGTATGAGTGGTCATGTTATTTCTGCTAATTATCGATTGACTGTTGAACAAGCACGTGGACCACTTTTAGGGCAGGTAACAATACCAATGCAAATGATTCATAACGGTGAAGGTGCTTGGGCGCTCGGTCCTAACAATAGACTTTTTGTAGAATCTGGTGGCTTGGTGGAATTTGAAGTGCAAGTTGCACCTGCTTGGGGAAGTGTAGAGGGAGCATTGCTCGCCATTGATATATTTAATGATTATGTAGGATTTTCCACAAGTACTACATTTCCTGATTGGCCTGAAATACAAAAACGAGCTCCTATTGGTACTGGTAGATTTGAAGTTACTTATCCTCGCTATAACATTGGAGCAATAGGGCAACCACCAATGCCAAATGCTCATATTCGTGTGCGTTTATCGGCACTTATGAGTCCAACGTTACATGAGGGAGCATTGTATGTTTCCATGACCATTCGTTCGTTTGGTCGCCTTTAGAAAGGAGCAATTAAAATGAACATAAACCTTTTCATACAAGATAATGTGCAAACAAACACGCCAAACCCTTTTGCACAAAGAATAAGAACTCAAAACAGCGACAATGCTTTGGTCAACCGTTTTAACAACATAATAGCCAATCAAGCTGAAGAAGAAGAAAAAAATCCAGTTGAATTGGATCCCGAGTTGCGTGTTTCGATAAGCCGAGAAGCTAGAGATGCTTTTGCTAAAATAATTTTAGACGAACATCGCCAAAAATTAGAGGGCTGGATAGCAAACAGAAATCGCTTTTGGAATGATGCACAAGAAGCTTTTCCTGTTTTGGATTCCACTAGGGAAATTTTTGAGAGAGAAAATTTTCCTATGTCCAATTTTGACCGATTACAAACAGCTTTTAATCCTTCCAGGAATCCATTCCAACATCCATCATTCGGCAACCTAATTAAAGAATACGAAAACATTGTTGACGAAATGAAATCATCATTTGCTAACGAGCCCGACAAATTAGAAGAAATATTAAACCGCTTGTCAGAAGATTTTGACAGAATTACCACCGATTTTGCCAACTCTAAAGCAAACAGTATTATGGGATTTGCCTCAATGCTTGGTTTACCCTCATTTTTCGATTCGTTTTACGGCGATTTTTACGACCAATTTGCCCATTTATATTTAGAATTACTCGGTCCCGAACTATTCGACGATATTATGAGTTTATTTGGCGGTCCAACAGGCGTTTCTATTCTCGATTTATTAAGAAACCCTGGACAACACGCCAATGATTCACGTGAGTTTTTGCTTGAATTAGGGCAAGTTGCAAAAGATTTTGTAAACGCTCGCAAGGATATGACCGCCGAAGAACGCAGCCAAATGAGTTTTGCCGATTTCGCAAGCGAAAGAATGGATATATCCGATCCTCGCCTTGCCGAATGGGTAACTGGACAAACCACTTTTGTTACTCCACCTTGGGAAAATTTCTGATATTTCGCAATTTTTTAACATCTCAAACCACCACTAAAAATGGTGGTTTTTCATTTTTGCAAATTGCAAAATTTAGCTTTTAATATTCCTATTTTTTTGCTATAATATTAAATTGTTAAATATTTTGAAATACCTCAAAAGGAGAAATTTTTATGAAATTAAACGGAGAAGTTACAGATTCACTGAATTTTTACATGGGACACGAACCGCACAACCTTATAAAAGAGTACGGCAGCCCATTATACGTATACAATGAGCGGATATTTCGCAAAAATTGCCAAAATTTTAAGCATTTATGTAAATATCCTAATTTTGTTGTAAATTATGCAATAAAGGCAAATAGCAATCTAACTTTGCTAAACATTGCACGAGAAGAGGGCTTGCACGCAGAAGTTACCAGCATCGGCGAAATTGAACTATTATTAGCCGCAAATTACAAAACTTCGGATATATTTTTTATCACAAACAACGCATCCTCGGAAGATATGCTATACGCTATCGATAAAAATATTATGTTTAGCGTCGATTCGCTTTCGCAGTTGGATAGATACGGACGGCTAAATCCTGGCGGAAAAGTTGCGGCTAGGTTTAATCCTGGCGTTGGCAGCGGACATCACCAAAAAGTTGTTACAGGCGGCAACTCGACTAAATTCGGCATAAACGAAACGGAAATTTCGCAGGTAAAAGAAATTTTGGCAAAACATAATCTCAAGCTAATCGGAATAAACCAACATATAGGCTCGTATATTTTGGATATAAAAATATTCATCGAAAGTGTCCAAAGAATGCTAAATATAGCCAAAAATTTTGATAACCTAGAATTTATCGATTTGGGCGGCGGATTCGGCATTCCTTACCACAAACAAGAGGGCGAACGTCCCCTTGATATTGCCGCTCTCGGCTTGGAATTATGCGGATTTATGCACAACTTCTCCCAAGTTTACGGTAAACAACTAACCTTTATGGTCGAACCAGGCAGATACATAGCCGCCGAAAGTGGAATTTTATTAGGTAGCGTAAACGCCATAAAAACCAACGGCGATAACAAATATATCGGCACAGATTTAGGCTTTAACGTGCTTATGCGCCCTCTTTTGTACGACGCATATCACGGAATAGAAGTCTACCGAGAAAATTTGGAAACTGTCGAAAACAGCGAAAAAATCCCAAAAACAACCGAAACGGTGCATATTGTAGGAAATATTTGCGAAAGTGGCGATTATATAGCAAAAAATCGTAATTTGCCGATAATTAACGAGGGCGATGTTTTGGGCGTTTTAGATGTCGGTGCTTACGGCTTTTCGATGTCTTCCCAATATAACCAAAGATTGCGCCCTGCCGAAATTCTCATTAAAGAAGATGGCTCGGTTGTGCTAATTCGCCGCCGCGATTCATATAAGGATTTATTGAATAATATGATATTTGCTTGATTTTGTAAAACGCAAACGTTTTGTCAAAATTTTGGGTTGATAATTTGTAATTTGGCAAAACATCAACGTAGGGGCGGATAATATCCGCCCGCAAGCCAACAAACAGGCAGGTATTATTCGTCCGCAAACCAACAACGGGCGGATAATATCCGCCCCTACGGCAAACAAAATATTTGCCAAAATTTGTCGTGGACAATTCAAAATTTGGAAATAAAATAAACGTTTAACAAAACATCATCCCCGCTAATTTGGCAATCATAAAATTTTTTGATAAATTTTGATAATCATGTAAATTTATGATATAATAATAATACATTATTTGTAAATAACTTACTTAAAATTCACGAAAAATAGTACGTAAATATTCTGTGCAATAGAAAGGGGATTACAAATGTCGTTTTTATCCAAAATTAGCATAAGAAGCAAGTTGGTATTCGCTTTTAGTTGTATTGTAACCCTTTTAATAATATTTGTGCTAACGGGCTTAAACGAACTTAATAACCTTATGTACTTATATGACATATACATAAACGGTCAAATTGATTCTGTTGAATATTTGTATTCTGGCGGAATTGCTTCTTATGTTGCCAGAATAACAAATTTATTTGCTATAATGACCACTATTTTAATATCCGCCGCTGTAATTTTTGCTTACTGGATGGTTCGGCTAATTTACAATCCAATCGCCAAGCTAAAAATAGCCATGATAGAAGTTACCAAAGGTAACTTAACGCATCCCATTCGCATTGATACAAACGACGAAATCGGCATTTTATCACAAGATATAGCCAACATGGTAGGCACAATTTCCGAAACTAACAAAATTGTTACAGTTGCCGATTTTATGGACGTGCTAATTTGTGTTACCGACCTTGAAAATCGCTTTGTTTACATCAATAAAGCCTACGCCGATGCTTACGATATTAACCGTGAAACCTACGAAGGCAAAGTTTGTTACGAACTTACGGGTGCTAACGAACGTTGTCCGTTTTGCCCAATTTCTACCATGAAAACCGAAGAGCCCTACAATTTTCAAGATACTTTGCTGTACTACGATCCTCGCATTGGCAAATGGTTTAACAGCCGCTCGGTTATCATAAAATGGCCCGACGGTCGTTGGGTAAATTTTTATTATCTGCAAGATGCCACTCGTTACAAGTATTACATGGATCAACATCACGAGGCAGAAGAAGAAATGCAGCAAACAATCACCAAATTGCAATCGCTTTCCGCCGCAAAATCGGTCTTTATAAATAATACTTCGCAAGATATTCATTCATCCATAAATAACGTGTTAAGCTACTCGCAGCTAATGCTGGAGGGCAATCACTCCATCGCCGACCGCGAAACTTTGCAAAATATTATCAATCACACCGAGCATCTTATGCGAATTGTGGATAATGTGCTGAATATCTCGCAACTGGATTCTGGCAACCTAAATATTGAAAATATCCCGTTTGATATTAACGATATTGCTAAAAATTGCCAAACTACCGCAACATCCAAAGCACTCGCCAAAAATATTATGATGCACTTTTACGCCGAACCTTACATTGGCAAAAAACTTATGGGCGATCCCGCCAAATTAAGTGCCATTTTTATCAACCTGCTAAGCAACGGAATAAAATTTACTAATCACGGTGTGGTAAAATGTTCCTGGGTAATAACTAACATGACATCCGAACTTTGCACCGTTTTATTTGAGTTTAGTGATAGCGGCATCGGCATGACAAAAGAGCAAATTAACCACATACTTAACCCAATTTCCGCCATCTCACTTGAAGAATACGAAACAACTCGGCTTGGCTTGATTGTTACACGACTTCTCATCGAAAAAATGGGTGGACAACTTACAATCGAAAGCGAAAAAAATGTCGGCAGTAAATTTTCTTTTGAGCTAACTTTTAGATTATACGAAGAAATTAAGCAACAATCCACAATACAAGATGTCAACATAACAAAACCCTACTTCGACAAGCAGGAGATTCTTGTTATTGAGGACAACGAAGTGCATCGGTCAATTTTATGCGAACAGCTTGACAGCGTAAATTTGCAACCGCTAATAGCAGAAAACGGCATTAAAGCAATAGAAATGATTCAGCGGCGTATTAAAAAAGAAAGTCCGCCGTTTGCTTTAATTTTCATAGATGTGCATATGCCAATAATGAGCGGAATAGAAACGACAACCGCAATTAACAGCTTAAACACAAAAACGCCGATTATAGCAATGACAAGCAGCACAACCGCAAAAGTTTATAATATGCACGGTGCACAAGATCACATAACTAAACCATGCTCCGAACCTAGCTTGTGGCGACTGTTGCTAAAATATTTTTCCACAACAGAAATAATTCCTCAAGAAGATAAAGATATAAATATTCCAATAAACGAAGAAGACGATTTTTTGCGTAAAATACAAACGCATTTTGTTAAAAGTAACCAAAATTTGTATAAAGATATTGAAAATGCAATAAAAAGTAACGATTTAGTTTTGGCACATAGAATGGTTCACAACCTAAAAAGCAACTCGGGACATATCAACAAAAAAGCCCTGCACATAGTTGCAACCAACTTGGAATACGAACTAAAAAACGGAACATACTCGCCAATCTTAATGAAAACGCTACAAGAGGAACTAGAGGCAACTTTAGAAGAATTAGCACCACTAATAAAGCCAAAAGAAACGCCCAAAGAGGAAAACCAACTTACCACCGCCGAAATACAGCAAAATTTGGAGATAGTGGATTCCTTGTTAAGTACAGGCAACGCCGCTTGTTTAGATTATATCAGCATTTTGGAATCGTTGCCGAACACAGAAGATTTAATAGCATATATAGAAAATTTTGAATTTACTAATGCTTTAGTTGCCTTGGCTAAGGTAAAAGAGGAGTTGAAATAAGCAAAAATGGTTAGAGAAGAAAAAAATAGTATACTAATAGTAGACGACGATTCGGGCAATATAAAATTGTTAGTTGAACTATTTAGGGAAGAATATTTACTTTATGTGGCAAAAACGGGAAACTCGGCAATCGAAATGGCAAAGGGAATAATGCCCGATCTTATACTTTTGGATATAATATTAGACAATGACATTGAAAATGGATTTAACGGCTTTGATGTAATTGCTTCTCTTCGGGAAATTGAGGCTACAAAAGATATTCCCATAATACTAATGTCGGGCTTAAACGAGCCAGAAGACGAACGCCGCGGACTAGAACAAGATGTAGTCGATTACATTACAAAACCCTTCGAAAACTCGATTGTCAAGTTGCGCATTAACAATCAAATTAAAATGATTAACTATATCCGCCAAATTGAACATATGGGATTAACCGATGCTTTAACGGGATTAAACAATCGCCGCAGCTTTAACAAAAAAATTGACGAAGAATGGGCAAGAGCCTGTCGTGAAGAAAGCGTTATAAGTGTAATTATTTTAGATGTTGACCATTTCAAACGATACAACGATACATACGGACACCAACAAGGCGATGTTGTTTTGCAAACTGTCGCAACTGTACTTACCTCTACAATGCAACGTGCAACCGATTTTGTAGCCAGGTGGGGCGGCGAAGAGTTTATTGTTTTAACGCCCAATACAACCAAACTTAACGCCGTCAACCTAGCCGACCGCATCCGCGAAAAAATCGAACAAGTAAAAATTAAACTCCCTGACGGCTCGATAACCCACATAACAATCAGTGCCGGCGTAGATTCCATTACTCCCAACCGCAACACACCAGAAATCCTACTAGGCGAACTAATCTCTAACGCCGACCGTGCCCTCTACACCGCCAAAGAACAAGGCAGAAACCGTGTTATTGCCCATTGATGTTCTAAACATTAAAACCGTGGGCTCTGCCCACACCCGCAAGGACGCGCGCGCCCTTGACCCGCCTTTTATTTTTATATTTGCAGGGGGATAATATTTTTTAATGGGGTAAAATTGGCAATATAAAAAATAAAAAATACGGATTTATTATCCGTATTTTTTATTTTTGGAAGTATTATGTGGAGGTAGCATTTTGCAATAGTGCGGGCGGATAATATCCGCCCCTACAGTTGCAATATATTTCTCGTTGTAAATACGTCTGCAAATTTTTCAATAATTTCCAAAATCAAAAAAACGTAACGGGCAGACAATAACGGGCGGATAATATCCGCCCCTACGGTTTGTAGGGGCGACCGTCCCTGACCGCCGTCAGGCGGGTCGGTCGCCCCTTTTTTCAAAATTTACAATATCGCCACGTTTTTATAAAAACGATAAATTTTACCCTTTGGCAAAATAAATTTGCGGGTCAAGGGACGCGTTCCTTGCGGGGGCTTGCCTGCCCGCCGGCAGGCGGGGGGG
>JGI24700J35501_10929753_pt1 | contig 10082 bp, 10 predicted proteins | sample TergutTh196P1_FD_35501 | JGI IMG/M metagenome (IMG submission 35501) | reverse complement strand
CCCCCCTCCCAACACTGACATCAGGACATACATGCCCAGTTAGGACCAATATAGGAGAAAAGTAACGCTTGGTTTCACTGCATAGCTCCCATTACTAAAGCCAACTGCACAGTCTCAATTGGCCAAATGTACAAGTTTGTGCTGAATGACAAACACAAACCCAACACATACTTAAATTTACAACTAATATGTAAACTGCTACAGAATTATCATGACATCAATATAATCATCCTTTATGAGTAATTTTAAAAGTATCAGAAACCTGTAGTTTACCAATATAGTCTGACCACAGCACGTCAGAGACTTCCGCCAAATTAGGGAATGGTCAACCAACAGCGCATGTGAGAGTTAGTTGGTTGCTCTGTCCAGACACCTATTCCATGTCTATGAGACATTCTGTGTAAGCACTTCAATTTTGCTGGTACTTTATCCAGTCATCAACAGATTACAGCTTTAAGTTCTTCCATGTTCTTTAAAGACCTAATAAGGCATTTTATTTATTGCTATACACTGCACATGCTCCAGAAATAATAATACACTGTAAGAGCCGGGAGCTGCATAGCTGCAAGTGCAGGCACAGTGACATTTGGAAAATTAAAGAAGTCTCAAAAGTTTAAATAGTTTACAGCAGTCTCTGTTCTCCAAATGGCAAATAAGATCTTCCATTTTACATTACCATGTAGTCTTGTAGGTAAGTACCAACATTTCAGACAAACAAACTGCCTTAATCTTCTACACTACTCAGAGGCCCACAATATTAATATAATCTTCTTAAGCCAGCCAAAATAAGAAAACACATGCAAGACTTGAGAATCTTAAGAGAGGGTCTACTCAAGATTCTACTCTTCTTTTGTGAAGCTGTATCCTTCAGTGAGTAGCTCTGAGATTTTGAAGGACTGTGGTGCTTTCACTTTCAGGATCTTCTTGGACTGCTTGACCCTAAAGATGAAGACACTGCATTCCTTCCAAATGTTAGGAGACACTCACCAATGACACGGCATCACATCCCAGGAGGATGGAATCTTCAAGAAAACACTAATTATAGAAGTAAATCAGAGGTGTTTGATCTTTTCTTTAAAACCTAAACTACCAAGGGTGACAAGTTGACCACTCATTAAAACATACATTTACCTAACAGAATTAATTGCGTAATTCTAACTGTAAACGAGGTGAATGAAGACAGTACGTGCTCCACGGTGCACCACATGTGTCTACAATATTAATTCTACAACAATGACCTTCTGCAGTCTACTTACACATTTAGTAATTTCTCCAGCAAATAAGATCTGCTTCAATGTCCTCTGTACAACTGAAACAGAAAATAAAATTTTCTACAGTAATGTCACAATTCTAATTCATAAAATATCTGCAAACAAGAAGTTTTGGAAAAATGTACAACTTACATTCCTCCAAATGCTTTAGCCTAAACATTATGACTAGTAAGAAATATAAGTGAATAAATACAGAACTTAGGTTACTAGTGTGACAATGTTCTGAGAGTGCATACTCACACTGGATAAAAGTAAAGATACAGATGATATGTCAGCAAGCTGGATACAAGCTGTAATGTGTCTTACTTGTATGTAAGAGATGTCTATTTTGAATCTTGGACACGAAACCATCTATCCTGACTGGGGTTTGTACAGTTCCCTCTGTCCCTCCAGGCAAATGCTGGGATAGTATGTACCTCAATTAGGCCACAACTGCATGTCTCCAAAACCTTCCCAATCCAACAGTCACTAATCATCTGATATTATACAGTTTGAGCTATTGACAAGGTCACAAAATAAGCCCTAAATAAATAAATACATACATGCATAAAATCCATATACAAAAATGACAGCTGAATAGCTCAAGACTTTCTAGACAGGTCGTCAAACTGACATTTTCCATACTAATACAGAATAGGAGCCACTTTCAGTAATTTTCTGAGCTGTAATATTTTACAAATGTTACTAACACCTCAAAATAAGTACTATTACTTTTTTTACTCAGTACAGTACTCACTTATGTACTTACTTACTTACTCCATGGAGCAGAGTCCTTCTTCAGAACCTAATCAGTTCTCAGCTAGTCAAGAAATTCCCTGCAATTTATGGAACCCAAAGGTTCATTACCACATTCACAAGACCCCACCACCTGTCCCTATCCCAAGCCCCATCAATCCATTCCATGCCCTCGCATCCCACTTCCTGAATATCCATCTACATGTTACCCTCCCATCTATGCCTGGGTCTTCCAAGTGGTCTCTTTCCTTACGTTTCCCCACCAAAACCCTGTATACACCTCTCCCTTCTATGTGCTACATGACCCGCCCATCTCATTCTTCTCAATTTGATCACCTGAACAACAACGTGTGAGATGCACAGATCATTAAGCTCCTCATTAAGTAGTTTTCTCCACTTCCCTGTTACCTCATCCCTGTTAGGCCCAAATATTCTTCTCAGCACCATATTCTCAAAAACCCTCAGCCCATGATCCTCCCTCATTATCAGTAACTAAGTTTCACACCCACAAAAAACAAAAGGAAAAATTATAGTTCTGTATATCTTAATCTTTAAATTTCTGGATAGCAAACTGGGAGACAAAGGACTTTGCACCGAATGATAGCAAGCATTCCTTGACTTCATTCTGCTCTTAATTTCCTCCTGCATAGAATTTAGATTTGTTAAGGTTGTTCCCAAATATTTGAAATCTTCCACCCTTTCAAAGGAGTTATTATCAGTCTGTATATTGTGACTTCATCCTGCATTCTGACCTCAAGACACAACTATGTACTTAGTTTTATCAGCATTCACTTCTAGACCAATCTCCCCACTACTGATTAACAAAGCTTACGTTTTTTTTTTTTGTAGTATGTATGCTTCCTCCCAATATATTAACATCATCAGCATAAGCCAAAACCTGATGTGTATCACTTAATTTAAAGCTATCCTGGTTTCCCAGAACCCTCCTAATAGCACAGTCTAAAGCAAAGTAGGTAAGTAATGGAGATAAAGCATCTCCTTGTTTCCAACCATTCCTAATAAGAAACACATCAGACAAATGCTTACCTAACTGGACTCGTGCTATAAGTTTCATTGAGACACATTATTATTAAACTTACCAGTTTCATGGGGATACCAAACTCAATGAAAATACTATACAAATCTCCCTCCTATCTGAATCATAAGCCTTCTTGAAGTCTATAAATAGCTGATGCACTGCTTCATTGTATCCCCATTTTTTTCTCAAGTATCATTGTATCCCCATTTTTTTCTTAAGTATTTGACAAATGCAGAATGTATGATTAGTAGTTGATCTGCTGCATCAAAATCCACATTGATAAATAATTTCCTCTGCATATGGAGTTAACCTTCACAGCAGGATGTTGGATAAAATTGTGTATGAATTGACAAAAGTGATATGCCTCCATAATTACAATCTATTTTATCACCCTTCTCATAAATAGGCACAATGACAGACTCCTTCCAATCCTCAGGCAATTCCTCTTTATTCCAAAGAGAATTAATACGTTTATGTATCTCAGAGCGAATTGCCCTACTCCCTGCTTTAATCAATTCAGCAGGGATTTGATCAATACCTGATGACTTGTGTGTTTTTAGCTTCTCAATAGCCATCTCAGACTTAAAGGCATTCAGCTCAGGCACAAGTGGTTATGCTGTGTGTATTTCTGTCTGCCTAACGTCACTCACCCCATATACAATGAACAGCTGAAATAAATGGTTCCTCCACCTAGCCAAAATACTGTGAGTCTGTAACCAAATCACCTTTCTCATCCTTTACTACAGTAGTTCTAGGCTGGTAACCCTTCTTGAAGTCACTGATGCCCCTATACAAGTCTCTGATATTTTTTAACTTACTGTTAGTTTCAAGTTCATCAATTTTAGCTTTAAGATATTCCTCCATTTTGTTCTTGAATTGTCTACTAGCTTCACGTCTTACTTTGTTTAGATTATCTACATTCCTTTGATTTGGATCTTATAACCAATTCATTTTAGCCCACTTCCTTTGATCGAAAATATATAAACATTCTTCATCAAACCATGGTTTATGCTGCTTCAATTCATACAGACCTAGACTCTTTTTGGCTGACATTTTTTTCAATGTTCTCCCAAGCCCTATTTATGTCGTCACTATCACTTAAGTTCCCCAAAGCTGCAAACCTGTTAGAGATCTTAATCTGATACTCTTTCCTAACCTCCAGCTCATTTACCTTACTGAGATTAAATCTTTTCACATCAAAATTCTGCGCTGCTTGTTTACTTACTGTCAGTCTTTCCCTATCTTTTGCAACCACCAGATAGTGATCAGTATCACAGTCAGCTCTCCTGAAACTTAGTATATCTACTATAATCAACTGTCATCTAGTATCTATCAATATGTGATCTATCTGGTTGTGAGTCTTCCCATCAGTATAGGTCCAGGTGTACTTATGAATGTTTCGGTGCGGGAACATCACGCTCTTAACAATCATTTTTTTTTGTGGCAAAGTTTACTATTCTAACACCATTATCATAATATCCTGATGTAGATTCTCATTCCCAATTCTTGGTTTGAAAATATTCTCTCCCCCCACTTTTGCATTGAAATCTCCCAAAAGAATTTTCATGTGGCACTTAGGAAAATGATTAAAAAACCTGCTCTAATTCCTTAAAAAACTGTCTTTTGAATCATCACTTTTTTCTCCTGCCTTGGTGCATGTACATTCAAAACAATGATATTCCATCAGCGACATTTCAGAACTATATATGGCATCCTATCACTAACAAACTCTACTCTCTTTTAACTGCTGACATTATTCTGTGGTGTACAAAAAAACCTGTTCCCAATTGATGTTTTATATTTCCTTTTCCATAGAAAAAATTATAATCCCCTGCTCTTATTGTGCCCCTTTTGTCCCACCTAACCTCCTGTACACCCACTAAATCTAATTTACATCTTGCTAATTCCCTGGCTACTGTTGTAAGCGAACCTGTCCTTTACAGGCTCCTAACATTTCAGGTACCGAATCTCATATCCCTTTTCCATTGCTTAGTTTATACCAAAGTATTAGTCTAGGTCTGAGGCACATGTTCCTGTTTCACAACAAAGTCAGTTTTTCCATCGAAGAGTTGTCAGCACCTTGCCTAACCCCCCAGCTGTAGGACCACCTCTTGTCAGCTGTCCGTGACTGCTTATTCAATATGTTCGCAGATACCCTCCATATTGGAGGCCACTCCTCCAACCGCAACCTGAGGTCGTGCCATACCATGGTGACAGGGACCCACCTATCATGCAGTACACTACATTTTAACTAAAATGTTGGCGTAAGTATAATACAAACCTGTGTGTCGCTCTTCAATATTTCTTGCAGCTTAGACATTTGTGATCATACCAACACAATAGTCACACAAATTCAAGTCACAGCCTAGTCATGTCAAGATACATGAGGACAACAAAATAATTTAATCCACTGCCTTGGGTATAATCCACTGTTATATTTCATTCTAATGACAACCTCAATTTTCAGATTCTGACATATATTTAGAATACAAATTACATTCCAGAAAAGCTAGCCTGGGTTTTACCTTTCATTTGATTTACAGAAACAGAAATCAAATAAGATTATTTATTCCACCTAGGCTAGGCTTAACATTTTCATTTTAGTGACTGCTACCCAACATACATGCAAAAACAATTTAATCTACAAAGATTTGGCATTGTTAAGAAAATAATTTATTCCACCAAAGTTAGGCTTTGATGTTTCACTTCAGTAGCAACTGCACAGCTTCATCAAATGTGTCGACCATGTTTCATCTCATTACTACCACTATTACTGTGGCATGACAGCCAAATTTCATGCCCTACCTCCCTTTTCTTTGATGCTTCTGAACAATTTATATTGTTACGGAGCTAAGATGTTCATTTGATGCCAAACCCCTAGCCTGGCAGAATGGATTTAGTTATGGGGTTCCTTCCCCCATTCATGTTTCATCTTATTACCTGCAAAAGCCTGCTGGATGGATTTACATCCATTACAAAAAAACCCAAACTCCAAGCCACAAATTACAGTATACACATTATCACTGTATTAACAGATTCAATTATAAATGTTTCTTCTGGTGCACATACAACATACTTTCAAGTGTTGTTGAATGTACAAGTGGGGCTCCTATTCCGCATTAGATCTCAGTTTTCTATGTGAGGTATCAAAACGCAAAAACAACAAGGAATATGACAATTCTCCATCTAAAGATTATACATAACCACACCCTATTAATGCTTGTGATAAAGACATTATATATATATATAGTGCTCGTTCGTAGCCCCACGTCTGCTGCACATACACCACGCTCATAAAGAAACCAGCATAATCATTATTCCTTATTCACGGATTTTTTTTTTACCAAATGCTATTTCGTTGTCACCCACAGAGTACTTAATGATACGTGGTACCAATCCCAGTTGCATGCGTAATGAAACAGACTTTACAAAACTTTTAAACACCTTCGCAAAAACAAGAGAATACCTTACTTATAAAAGACCATAGCCCGTGTGGATAGTAAAAGTAGCGTTACACAACCTCAAAACATGCCGCTAACAGTTCGCTATCGAACCACAGACCTAGATGCCCCGAAGTCTTACGAAAAGCCAAATTAAACCTAATGTCAATCCATCAGGTCACTACATAACATTTTCCCACTATATAATTACAGAGAAATTTGCAGTTCCTTACCGGGACTTAAAATAAATCTAGCTGATATCCAGGAAACCATGTTTTCACTCTTCAGGGTTGTTATCGCCTCCGTTGAACGAAAAGTACAAACTTTACACAGAACCGCAACTCCATGGACGGGTGCTATGGTAGATGATCTGTGCTCATCTCGGGGGTCCCCACGAAATACCGCATCTGCGTCAACAGATGGCAGGAAGTTCAATTTGCTATCTGACTGACATGCAAATTTCGAAGTATGAACGCATTTCTGTCATCGTCATTTTTCGTTTTTGACGTCCTTAACTACAATCAACACGACGCACTAACTATCTGGTACAATCACTATGTATTACACTATTCAATATTCATAATGGTTAACACAGGATAATTTCACTGGATTCTGCAGTCCTATAGCCTTTCCATACCAGTTATTTTGTCAGAACAGCAAAATGGGAGCCAAAATGAATATTTTAAATGCAACAATATGATTTTTTTGCTTGCAAAATTGTTGTCCAAAAAAGTAGTGTCTGACAATCCTAAGGAATGACAAGGCAAAATTTAAAGCAGTTGTAAGAAAATATCTACATGCATGTTCCTTTTACTTTGCAGATTAATTTTTTATTTGTAAAGATGATCTATAACACTTTTCTGTCAAGTATTTATAGTATTTTACACCTTAAAGATGTGTATATTTATGTATTTATGACTAGTTCCACACCCTACTCTCTTTGTGACACAGCTATGGATCCATGGAATATATTTATATATGTATACATGACAAAGTAAATTAAATTTAATATTTATTTATTTATTAAAGTCCAAGTATCATACATATGACAGTAGACTTTAAGCAAATATAAATTGACTTTCCAGTAGTAACTTAAAATAATAATGTACAAAATGATTACAGAAAAATGTATATTTATAATATTTTGTATATGTAAAAATTTAAGAGATTTAAATATTATAAGTTACATAGTTATAAAGATACAAATTCATCCACTGAGTAAAAGCTGTGAAGAAGAAGAAATAATTTCAATTCTTTTTTAAAAAGCTCTATAACTGTCTATTCCTTTTATGTAATCAGGAAGTTTGTTGTATACTTTTGTCCCCATGTTTATTACACTCTTTTTGTATATATCAGTTTTATATGATTGTATATGAATATCCATTTTCTTTCATGTATTATAATTACGAACACTGGAATTCAACTCCAAAGACTGACAGTATTTTCTTACAAAACAAGTCATTTCCAGGATATATAACAAAGGCAGATTGAGAATATTCAGCTCTAACTGTCTGCAAGACGTTCTTGAGCTTGCTCCAACCATTGATCTTATCGCTCTTTTTTGTATTCTGAGTATTCTCATATTTAATTCACCCCCCAATTCTCCCCAGAATAATGTACCAACCTGTTGAAGTGATTGAAATTTTGTAAAATAAATATTTCGTATCATATTTGGACTCAGAATCTCCTTAAGAGACTTTATCATGAAGGATACCTTACTCAAATTACTTGCTAATGACTGTACATGGGAATTCCATTTTAATGTCTCTGTTATATGGATACCAAGAAATTTCGTTTCAGTTATATAATCCAAATTCATTTTATTAAAAGTGACTTTAGGTTTTACCAGAAAACTTGTTTGTCTGTTATAAAACCACATAGCCCCTGTTTTACTTGCATTTATTGTGAAATCATTTCTATTGAACCAGGTTTCTAACTCTGTAATTACCCTATCAATTTTATTTTTAAGCGCACCTACATCACTGCCCATAATTAACACATTAATATCATCAGTGAACATTACAAAATTTGCACCATGAATATTTAAGGGAAGGTCATTTATGTACAACAAGAACAACAACAGACCAAATACTGATCCTTGTGGCACACCTTGTTTAATTTCCATACAAGAAGACCTATATCTGTTTACCATAATATTGCTAGAGTCACTTTGATTAATCTTAATAAATTGTCTTCTGTTTGTCAAATAAGACCTAAACCATGAATTTGTGGTGCCCCTTACACCATAGGAGGATAGTTTTTCCAGTAATAATTTATGGTTCAATACATCATAGGCTTTTGTTAAATCAATAAATATTCCAACAGTGCAAACTTGTTTATCTAGGGCCTCCTGAATCATTTCGGTAAATGACTGAACAGCTGTTTCAATACATTTTCCTTTCCTAAAACCATTTTGAGCTTCTGTAAAAATCTTGTTTTCGTATAGAAAAAATATGATCCTATTATACGTAGGCTAGTCAAAAAGTATCCGCACTGGTGTTTTAATGTTCTGTGGGTTGGCAGTACTGCTTTCTGCGCGTGCATGCTAACAGATAGCACCTTTGTCTCCGCTTGTGGAAAGTTTCAGCATCATCACACAGTTTAGTCTTGCGCTGTGACACAATAAAATGGCTGCGCCACTCTCCGTGTGCACCAAGGAAGAACAGCGTGGCGTGACAGTGCTTTACCACGGCGAAGTGTATACGAATGGATCGAGAAATTCCAACACGGTCAGACAAGCTTGAAGGACGTGGAAAGAGCAGGACGCCCATCCACATCCATTACTGACAGCAACGTTGAGGGCACCCGTGCCATGATTCTGGAAAACTGACGAGTGACTATTGATGAAGTGGCAAACCATTTTGAAACTAGTCATGGTTTTGCATATGACATCATTCATAACAGGCTTGTCTTTCGTAAAGTCTGTGCAAGATGGGTTCCTAAAGAGCTCACTGAAGAGCATAGGAACAATCGTGTGGCCATCTGTCAATGCCTACTGGACCGCTATGCTAACGAAGGTGAAGCTTTTTTGACATGAATAGTCACTGGGGACGAAACGTGGGTCCATCATTTTGCACCGGAAAGCAAACGCCAGAGCTTGGAATGGAAACATCCAGGATCACCAGTGAAGAAGAATTTCAAGAGTCAACCTTCTGCAGGAAAAGTGTTGCTCACAATTTTCTGAGACTCACAAGGGGTAATACTAGAACATTATCTGGAAAGGGGCGCAACAGTAAACAGTGTACGGTATAGTGAGATGCTGAGTACCGAACTGAAACCTGCAATTCGAAACAAAAGCTGAGGCCTATTGTCGTAAGGTGTTCGGTTGTTGCATGAAAATGCGCTCCCACATACTGCCATCCACACTCATCAAACTCTTGAGAAACTGGGATTCACGGTGTTGGAACATCCTGCATACAGTCCCGATCTCACCCAATCAGACTACCATCTTTTTGGTCCACTTAAAGATGCCTTAAGGGGCCGTTGATTCACCTCAGACAAAGGAGTGAAGAAAGCGGTGCATGAGTGGCTTGCTGCTCAGCCAAAGACATTTTTTTCTGAGGGCATCCAGAAGCTTCTGGAACGCTGGAACAAGTG
>JGI24700J35501_10929754_pt1 | contig 10084 bp, 6 predicted proteins | sample TergutTh196P1_FD_35501 | JGI IMG/M metagenome (IMG submission 35501) | reverse complement strand
CGTGGAATTTGTTTGAGTAAAGGATACTTTGATGGCTAAAAATTTGTCTTGGCGGGTTTGCGTGATGAATTTTCAAGGAAATTAAGCCTTATCTTTTTTAAATGTAGAATTGCTGGCAGGCTTGTAAGATTTTAGATCGAGTTGAAAATGAATGGCTTGCAACAGTTACTACTCTGTAGTAATATGAACTTGTTCCGGAATCATGTTTGGGCAAAGCTCAAATGCAGGTTTCTTGAACAAATATAAAGGAGGTAATTGAATGAGTGAAAATCAGATTGCAAAAAAAGGGGGGAAGGTTCCGCACGGGGTCTTGTTGCTCTTTATCATTATCGTACTAGTGGCGGGTCTAACGCACCTTATCCCTGCCGGACAGTTTGGCATGATAGCGGGCACGAACAGGATAGACCCGGACAGCTTCGCCTACACAACACCTAACCCGGCGGGTTTTTTGGACATATTTCTGTCAATACCGCTGGGTTTCCAAGATGCTGCAGCCCTTATCGCTATGATTCTTACAATAGGCGGCGCAATCGGGCTTGTTGAGCGCACGGGGGCAATTTCCAGCGCAATTGCGGCTTCTTCGCGTGTTTTAGGCCCCGAAAAAAAACAGTTTATACTGGTTTTTATGACCACGTTCTTCGCCAGCTTAGGAGCCTTCCCGGCAATGATGGAAGCGATGATCCCCTTTGCGCCTATCGCAATTGCCGTTGCGCTGGTGCTGGGTTATGATATTTTGGTCGGAATGAGTATGCCGCTTATAGGGGCGATTTCCGGTTGGACTTCTGGCGTAACAAACCTTTGGACTGTGGGCATAGGGCACGACTTAGCCGGGTTGCCTCTTTTTTCAGGATTGTTGTTTCGCCTTGTTTTCTTTTTTGCGCTACTGATTCTTGCCAACGGGTTTATTCTGCATTATGCCGCAAAAATAGACAAAAACCCCAAGGCCAGCCTTGTCGCAGACCTTCCAAGGGATGAGTCTGTCGGCAAAGTCGACGTGGGCAGCATTGTTTTCACCACTCGCCATAAATTTATAATGCTCACTTTTGCCATCACGATTATCGCTGTTGTGGCAACTTCTATCATGCTTCAATGGAACATGACACAGCTTTCTGCCATTTATATTATGGGAGCGATTGTGGCAGGAACGATTGCCGGGTTTGGCCCCAATAAAATAGTCGAAACATTTCTTGCAGGTTCCAACACCATTTTTATAGCGGCATTCACTGTGGGCATAGCGCGTGGCATTACCATTATGATGCAAAACGCTAATATCATACATACAATCGTCTATTATTTATCCCAGCCTTTAAGTCAAGTGCCGCCTGTAATAAGTAGCGTGCTTATGATAATAGTTCAGACAGTCATAAACTTTTTCATACCGTCAAGCTCAGGCCAGGCAATGGCCGTGCTGCCAATAATGTTGCCTTTGGGTCAACTTATCGGCCTAAGCGAGCAGGTTACTATTTTGGCATTCCAGATTGGCGACGGTTTTTCCAATCTTATCTTTCCGACTGTGCCCGTGCTGGTCGCATATTTGGCTTATACCAAGGTTCCTCTAGGTCGCTGGTTGCGTTATATCGCGCCGTTCTATCTGTCCGCAGTTGCCGTTGGTATTTTGTTTACAATTATCGGCGTGATTATTGGCTGGTAGCACTTTTGGCAAAGTGTAGTTCTCGGGTTTCCCCGTCTTGAAAGCCGGCTGGTGGGCGACCGCAAACGGATGGGTCTTACAGCCTGCCGTTTGCGGTCGCCTTTTTTGTTTGTGTTGCACGGGGGGTTCCCGGCGGGGCATCTCAGCCTTGAAAACGGCTTGTCTTCCATACTATACTGAGTTAAAGGAGGGTGCTTATCAATCACAAACATTTCGAAGACGACCTTGAGATCACAGCCGAAGAGCGAGCCTACTTTGAACTGTGGCGGCAAGGCTATACGCTTGAAGACATCCCCGAATCGCTCAAAACAGCGGAGCTTTGCATGGCCGCCGTTCAGCATGACGCTTGAATTTGTCCCAAAATCGCTTAAGACAGCAGAAATCTGCTTGGCGGCGGTGCGGAATAGCGGCTGGGCACTAGAATTCGCCCCCGAAGGCCTCAAAACGGCGGGGCTTTGCATGGCCGCCATTCAGAAAAACGGCAGCGCGCTTAAATTTGTCCCCGAATCGCTGAAAACGATGGAAATTTGCATGGTCGCCGTTCAGCATAACGGCATGGCACTTGAATTTGTCCCAAAATCACTCAAGACAGCAGAATTTTGCTTGATTGCAGTAAATAATCATTGTGGTTATGATGCGATTCGATATGTTCCCGAAGCACTTAAAACACCTGAAATTTGCTTGATTGCTGTGCAGAAAAACGGCAGTGCACTTCAATTTGTCCCCGAATCGCTGAAAACGGCGGAGCTTTGCTTGACCGCCGTTCAGAAAAACGACAGTGCGCTTGAATTTACCCCCGAAGCCCTAAAAACAGCGGAGCTTTGCATGGCCGCCGTTCAGAATAGCGGCAGGGCACTTGAATTTACCCCCGAAGCCCTAAAAACAGCGGAGCTTTGCATGGCCGCCATTCAGAAAAACGGTTATGCGCTTCAATTTGTCCCGGAGTTGCTCAAAACAGCGGAGCTTTGCATGGCTGCCGTTCAGAGCTACAGCCGCACGCTCGAATTTGTCCCCGAATCGCTCAAAACGACAGAAATTTGCAGGGTTGCTGTAGATAATTATGGCGGCTATGATGCGATTCGATATGTTCCCGAAGCACTTAAAACAGCGGAAACTTACTTGGTTGCCGTAAAGAATGATGGCTATGAACTTGAATATGTACCCGAAATTTTCAAAACAGAGGAACTTTGCCTCGCCGCCGTGCAGAAAAACGGCCATGCGCTTGAATTTGTACCCACGGCACTAAAGAGAGAGGTGATTTGCCTAGCCGCAGTGAAAAATAACGATTATGCGTTTAAATTTGTGCCCGAAAAATTAAAAACAGCGGGATTTTACATGGCCGCTGTGCAGAATGACGGCCATGCGCTTTATTATGTCCCGGAAGCTCTAAAGACGGCGGAGCTTTGTCTTGCCGCCGTGCGTAAATGCGGCTATGCTCTTAAATATGTACCAGAAGCACTCAAAACGGCGGAAATTTATTTAGCCGCCGTGCAAAAGGCCGATTTGATTATGATATTTATTGAAGGTATACCTGAAGCTTTCAAAACAGCGGAGCTTTGCTTGTTAGCTGTGCAGAAGGATATTAGTGCTCTTGAGTATGTACCAGAGGTAATCAAAACGGCGGATTTTTACATGGCAGTCTTGCAAGACAACCACGATGCGTTTGAGCATATACCTGAAGCCTTCAAAACAGCGGAATTTTACGCGGCCGCCGTAGAAAAAAACGGCAAAGTGCTTAAATATGTCCCCGAAACTTTAAAGACGGCGGAACTTTGCCGGTTCGCCGTGCTAAATAACGGCTGGGCACTTGAATATGTACCCGAAGAACTCAAAACAGCGGAAATTTGCTCGGCTGCTATTCAGAATAATGGCAATGCGCTTATGTATGTACCCGAAAAGTTAAATACAGCGGAGTTTTGCTTGGCCGCCGTGCAGAACGACTCGACTATGATTATGGTTGTGCCAGAAACATTCAAAACAGCGGAAATTTGTTTGGCCGCTGTACAGGGTAACGGCATGGCACTTTCGTTTGTGCCAAAAGCACTCAAGACAGCGGAACTTTGCATGGTTGCCGTACAGAATAACGGCAGGGCACTTGAATATGTGCCGGAAACGCTAAAGACGGCAGAACTTTGCTTGGCCGCCGTACGGGGTAACGGTCTTGCGCTTTCGTTTGTGCCAGAAGTACCCAAGACAGCGGAACTTTGCATGGTTGCCGTACAGAATAACGGCAGGGCGCTTGAATATGTGCCGGAAGCACTAAAGACGGCAGAACTTTGCTTGGTCGCTGTACAGGGTAACGGCCTTGCGCTTTCGTTTGTACCCGAAGCGTTTAGAACCGATATTTTCATCAAGACGATTAGCGTGAATAAATGATGCCTTGCCTTTTTTCGCCGCCCTTTACAGCGTCAATCGTCATCGATCAGTAGGTTTTGCGCTTTGGTTTCTGGAAGTGTTTCTACATCGCGTAGCCTTTTTTCGATTGCCCTTGAGCGCACGCCGGCGTTTTCAATTTCTTTGCTTGCAGAATCCAGTTTTTCTTTTGTTTTTTTCAATACATCGCCAAACTTGCCAAACTCTGTCTTTACGGTGCCAAGCAAGCTCCAAATTTCACTGGTGCGTTTTTCAACGGCAAGGCTTCTAAAGCCCATTTGCAAGCTGTTCAAAAAAGCAGAAATTGTCGAAGGGCCTGTTATGGTAACCCTGTAATTATTTTGAATGTTCTCGAACAAGCCGGGAATGCGCAAAACTTCCGCATATAACCCCTCGAAGGGCAGGAACATTATGCCAAAGTCCGTAGTGCTTGGCGGGTCAATGTACTTTCCATGAATGTCCTTGGCGAATTTTTCAATTTTTGCTTTTAGGTCTTTCTGCGCCTGCACAACCATTTCTTTTTCGCCGTTTTCATACGCGGCCAACAACATTTCATAATCTGCGGTTGGAAACTTGGCATCGATTGGTAGCAAGATAACCTTGTTCGAGTCTTCCTTGCTGGGAATTTTTACCGCAAATTCAACACTGCCTTCTTTGATTTTTACGTTTTGTGCGTACTGGTTAGGTGTCATAAGCTGTTCAAGGATCGCGCCTAGTTGGTACTCGCCCAGAACGCCTTTGTTTTTTACATTGGATAGCACATTTTTTATACTGCCGACATCGCTTGCCAGGGTTTGCATCTCTCCAAGGCCTTTTTGCACAAGTTCAAGTCGCTCGCTGACAAGCTTAAATGATTCGCCAAGCCTTGTTTCGAGTGTTTTGTGCAATTTTTCATCGACGGTTTGACGCATTTCGTCCAGTTTTTTTTCATTGCCCTGTTGTATGTCCACGAGTTTTTTCTCGACGGAATCGCGGGTTTTTTCAAGGCCGTCTTTTGTGTCTTTTGTTAGCGTCTCGATTTTTGCCGATGATTTTTCCTCGAATGCTTTTAAGGAAATGACAAGTTCTTCCCTGCTTTCCTTGGTAGAGGTATAAACCCTGTCCTGAACCGATTTTAGCTCTTTGTTTAATGTTTCCGAAAAGTTCGAGATACTGCCTGTTACTTTTCCTTCAAAGGTCGAAATCGATTTGTTTAGTTCTTCCCGGTTGAACTTTAGGCCTGTGTCCAAGAGTTCCTGTATGCTTTTCATTTTGTTATCAACCAATCCGGTGAACCCGGTAATGTTTGTTGACAGTTGTTCTGAAACCGATTTTAAGTTCAAAACGAGTTCTTCGCGCGATTCTTTTGCGGATTTGTTTGTTTCTTCTCTGTTTTTGCCAAATTCGTCTCTTAGTGTTGTCTCGTTTTTTTCGAGTCGCTGTGCGTATTCCACCAGCCGCTGGGGTATGTCTGTTTGTGTCCCCTGCCTGTTTTTTGAAAAAAAGATGATCATCACAATAAACTGGATTATGACAATGACCAAAAGTAGCAAATTGATAGCGAATTCTATGTTCACAAGTTCCTCCGGTGGTTCGCCGTCGATTAATTTTACTGAGCTTGTTTGTTCGAGAATGTTTCTCCGAACAGGTCTCCGGCGTACAATGGTAACAATAGCATTTTATGCAAAAACTGTCAAGACGCTTCTGCGGTTTTTTTGCCAAAAATTCCCCGCCGAGGGGGAATCCGTTACCCGCTGATGTTTCCTTTTATTATTTCCCCGACTGTTACACTTGGGTTAATGTACCTTTTTTTGTTTTGCGTTTTATCCTTGCAGTTCATGGCTTGGGATGGGCAATGGTGAAGGCAGGCCAAACATTGTTCGCAATTATGCTTAAACGGCGGCCATCAGTTACTTCTATGTTTTTTACCGGGCATACCTGCTTGCAAATGCCGCAACTTGTGCAGTTTGACGATACGTTAAAATCTTTGTCCATTGCGGGAAACTGTTTAACAAAATTTGCTTGCCAAAAAAACAAGGCGTTTCTGTAGGGAAGTCTGGTAGTTTCTTTTCGCTTTATTTTTTCAGCTATGGCGTTGATTTTTTTCTGCGACTTTTTATGAATCTTTTCCGTTTTGGCCGGAATGTTATACATGGGTATAGCGTTAGCCACCATTTTTACATCGAAGCCCGCGTTTAGAGTGATTCCTTTTTCTTTTAGTATTTCACTGACTGTAAAAATGCTGTTCCACTTAAAATACCCGCAGGTAACAATCGTGTAATAATATATGTTTGCATTGTTTGGCAGGGCTATTCCCGAAATAAATTTATTGACAAAATTCGGCAATGAACCGTAACCGGGGAAAACAAAGCCAACCCTTTCAGCGTCATTCGGCAGAGCTTTGTCTTTGAAAGCGGTCATGGCAATGACTTTGCAGTCATCCAAACATTCCGCCACGCCTTTAGCCACTTTAAGGGAGTTTCCTGTTCCGGTAAAGTAAAAAATGAGGTTTTTTGACATAATTTCCACCCTGTTTTTCGATATTGTTACCCAAAGGTATTCGCCTGCGAAAATTGTTAGACTGCGTTACAAAAAATGTTTTTTTGGTGGTGGGGGGATGAGCATTTACTGTCTACATTTGTAGGCATTTTTTGAGTGTAAATCATCGCTTTCCCCATTTTTGCAAATTTTGCCGCTGGCAGTACAGCCCGAAGATGCAACTATTGAGAGTTTAGCACGTTTTGAAGAAACTGTCAAGGCGGGCCCCGGCTTCTTGGGGCGTCGCCTTTACAAACAGTCCTATTTTTTGCCAAAAATCCTGCCCAAGAGCGATTTGCCCCCGGCCTTCGCTTCCTTGATCAGCCCCTGCCGTTCATCGCTTGGATCAAGCTAGTAAGCTTTTTCAAATACGCTTGGGACACCAGTTCCGAATGGTTTGTCGAATGACAGGAGCAGTTTCTGCTCCTGTTTTTAGCGGCCGGTAGTGTGATGGTTTTAGACAATGCCAGTTTCCCCCAAAAAGCAGAAGTGCGGCGCATGGACGGCAGGCATCCAGTTTAGCCCTTTTCGATATATTCATTATGCACAAAAATCGTGTTTATTAACGTAAATGCAATAATCGAATAGTTTCGGGATTCCAGATATGTGGTTAAATCATTTTTCTGCATCGATTGAAAATAATTTTTAAACTTCGGAAAATACGGTATGTTTTCCACGCAAATTATTTTTGGATACGTCGTTTTCCAATCAATTGATTTAAGTATTTTTAAATCATAGCCTTCCGCGTCCAGCGACAAAAAATCGGGAAAGACATTTTCACAATATTTTTCCAATATAGCGGCAATAGGCATTGTATTTATAGGCACTATTTCTATAATTTTATGCCCAAGTTTTTCATTTTCGTGCGCTTCTTCTGCGGAAAGCGTGTTCAGTGTCGGTGCATCCATTATGTAAAAATCCATAACACCAGTATTATCGGCTATTGCTATATTGAGATTCAAATCTTTTTTCCTTTTGTAATAAAAATCTTGAATTAGCCTTGGATCAGGTTCAATATTAATGCCCTGATAACCTTGTTCGTAAAAATAAGCGGTATTATTGAGCCATGTTGGATGGTGCGCACCGATATCTATCCAAGTCCATTTTGCATTTTTTGGATTTAATGGCACAGCTCTTAAAATAAAATTTATAACCATATCTTCGCCGCATTGCGAATAACTTTTTGAAAAATTAGAACTTTCTGGTTTTATTATTTTTCGTATTTTGTATTGCAATGAAAAAGGCAGGTTTTTATAAATATTTTTCGCAAACCTATAAAAGCTCCCCATGTGCTTAACCCCCGAAACGTTAATTTTTTGCGAAGGCACAGATGCCCTCAATCTTCCGACGATATTCAAGAAAAATGACATATACTGTTTTGTTTTGCGTCGTTTTTTTCATTATGTTTCTCTTTTTACTGCAAGATAATTTGTTATTATAAAACATTCGTATGTTTCTTTGTATTTTTCAATATGGAATAACCCCTTTTTTAATATACGATATATTTTATACCGCTCGTTCAGCAATGAGTAAAAATCTTTAAAATATGTTCGCGAATCAATATTGCAACCGCCGAATTCAAACTGTATATGTTCAACATTACCGGATTCCATTATTCTTTTTGCCCCTTCCAATACTTTCAATTCATTTCCTTCTACATCAAGCTTCAAAAAATCAATTTTCTTGATATTATTTTCTTCGCAAAATGAATCTATTGTCTTCATTTCAACTTCTTCCGCCATATTCATGTCAATTCCATAATGTTCTAACTTTCTTTTATAAACACTGGCAAGGCCTGATCCGTTTTCATTAGTATACAGTGTTAAAATTGTATTTTTATCGCTAAAGCCGAAATTATAACTCTTTATATTTTCAATTCCGCTTATGTTCGCTTTCATAATATCAAAAGTGTTTTTTGACGGTTCAAAGGCAAAAATTTCAGCCTTACTCCCCATTATTTTGTTTAGCAATTCTGAATAATGACCTTTGTTTGCCCCGACATCAAAGACCGTTACACAATCACGGTTTTTATATTTTCCCGCAATACTTTCTATTATCCACTTTTCCCCTGATGAATTATAATCGCCGCCTCCGCTCATATTCATTCCAGCTAATGCGTCCGAATACATACGTTCAAAATGGCACTGCCCCTTTGACAGGCTATACAATTGAACAATACCACAAGGAACAAATGCTTTTAAAATTTTCTTTGCAATTTTTAGTGTTTTCATCTCATAAACCTTCGCGACAACACTCGGCCGGCTTGACGTGTAAGACATACCCTTGCGAAAATTTGCCGAGAACACTATTTTTATTATGAAGCTTGCCAAGTTGTACGGGAGGAGGCGGGGGGATCGTGTCATTGCATGAATTTGCAACCATTTTTTGAACATAAATCATCGCATTCCCCTTTTTCGTAAATTTTACCTTGGCAATACAGCCAAAAACGGCATTTGCTAGAAATCTAGCACTTTTTGCAAAAATTGTCAAACTTTTTGGCAACTTTTAAAGTTTTGCATTTTTTGCCATTGGCAAAACAGCCAAACCTAGCATATGCCTTAAACAGTATCAGCTTTTGACCGCTTTGTCAAGCGGGTTTTCAATTTTTTTGTTTTTTTACCGAATATTTTTGCTTGGTGCTAAATTCCTGCCAAAAAGCGCCCCCTCAGTCTGCCGGCATTGACAAAATCGCCGCCTCTGGCAGGGCTTGTCGCTGGTCAGCAGCCGCTAACCCTGACGGTAGCGGCTTTCTGGTCAGGATAGCCTGCGAACGGGTAGCCGCTAAGTAGCCTGGTAGGGCTTTCTCTCTTGGCAATCGCTCGCAAAACAAAACTCCGTGCCTTCGGAGGCTGTAGAAAAACCCCATTTTGGCAAATTTCAAAAATCGTAAGTCGTTATGTAGCAATGACTTACGAAGTGAAAAATTTGGCAAAAAAGGGTTTTTCTACAGCCTCCGCGCCTCCGTGTGAAACCCTTCCAAGCCCTCGGCAGGGCAATCGCTCTCTTGCTCTCCCCAAAAGCCCCCAAACCCGCAAAGAACTCTTTATTGCTCGGTGATAATTGTGAAGCTGTGCAAAAAATCACCGGTATATTTTGGTTTGTCAGGCGACGGTTTTATTAAAAACTCAAAGGTTGGTTCCAATGTTTCGCGCTTTTCATTTTTCCATTCGATTGTTTGCCTAGTTAATCCGGCCAAAATTGATACGCTGTACCAGCCGTTTAACATTTTGATTGTTGCAGCCCTGTTTTTCTTCAAACTTTCTACTGTTTTTTCTGTGTATTCATGCAAGTAGGGCATTGTATAAAGATATATTTCGCCGTTGTCCACCCTTAAACAGTATCCGTCTTTCCTATGTTGAAGCTGGTTTTCCGGCTTTAGCAATTCAGGCGTTTCGTCCGAAAGATTAAAATAAATTGTATGCGGAACGGGATTTACCCCGATCATTGGAATAAAAATGCCCTGTTCAACCGCCACATCGCCTGTGTCATGCGTGGTGAATTCTGTCAACAAATCTTCTGGCAGACTGTTTTTTATTCTGTATT
>JGI24700J35501_10929756_pt1 | contig 10088 bp, 7 predicted proteins | sample TergutTh196P1_FD_35501 | JGI IMG/M metagenome (IMG submission 35501) | reverse complement strand
AGGAAATATTCCTGGTACTCATTTCTGTTAGAGGCTGAGTCGACCTCAGGGCCATAGTGCGGCATGAAGAATTTTGTCAATGAAAAATTCCAATGACACCATCGGGAATCGAACCCGCTACCTTCCGGCTTGTAGCGCCTCAACCAAATGTGCTACCGCGTAACCCCATTGACCAAATACTATTAAAAAATTAAAATATGGAAGAAGAAATGGTTCGACCAAATAAAACGAATGGACCTCTACAATGTTAGTTGGAGAGCCTCAATAGCAAAATCTACGTGCAAAGGGAAGATGATATTAAAATCAGCAATACAGGAATAAATACCAACGACGTGGGCCCCATTCCTCCGGTATAGAGCACGTAGAGTGACCGGCACTTGTGCACAAGGAAAGGGGATTCGAGTTCGTAAAAGACGATGAATTTCCTGATCATCGCCTGACTCAGGATGGACTCTGCGCCGTGGAGTAATTTCTTATACAACCAGGGTAATTAAGTGAGGAATGGATGACGCCCGCCAAAGAGAGCAGCTTTTCTAGTAAGCCAGATATTTAATTTGGTACTAAACCAACAGGCTACAGCCCTCTCACCATTATCCGACAAACCAAACTTTTACAAGACAACATAAACAATGAAATGTTGCGGTTGTTACTGTGGACATCAAACCTCGTCCAGCTGAAATCCCTTGGAACGCTGGACCAACAGTTCAAGCCATAAAAAGGAGGTATATTACGTCGCACCTGGAGGGAAAGGAATGCTTAGCAACGGCTGCGACGTCACTTAAAACTTTAAAGCAAAGTACTTATTACATGTGTAAGTAGGACATCCACCTGCTGCAGCATTAAACGTTCTGTACTTTGGCCACACAGCGTATTCATGGGTTTCGTATCATTGCTGAAGCGAACAGGAATTTATTCAAACAGACACACGTGCATCCTTCAAACACAAATTTTGTTCGTCTTGTCAACACGCGCTACACGTTTCGGTCGTACTGACCATCCTCAAGCATTTCAACACCTGATTTTAAAACTCCAAATAATATACATATATATGTATATATTAAATTTGTGAGATCTCACAAATTGTACAGGTGATTGTATTCTTTAAGTAGCAATTCAAATATAAACTTTTTTATATAATTTTCTTGTGTGACTTAGTGTGTGTCTTCATGTCTTGTCTAAAAGTTGTTAAAATCCTTACTTTAACTCCAGTACTTTGTTGCCTGATATACACAATTGTGGGCAATGGTAAATTCTTTTTAAAATCAATAAAGAGTTGTTATGCAGGCAATAATTTTTATTTTTGTATTAGTATTCAGAGAATTCGTGTTTATTACTTCTATACAAATTTTTGAGTTTGATTACTTACGTTCTTGTTTATTAGGCGAAGTTTATCGGCGCTATATAAATTTGAATTTTCTTGGTATATAGTAATTTTTTTAAATCCTATAATTAAAAATGATGTGAGTATAGTGTTTAGGGGGTTGTCTTTTTAAAATGTTATAAAAAATTTTCTTGAACTTACATTTACAGTTTACGATTGCTCCTGTTGTCTTGTGATAGTAGTATCCGCGTGCCTGGCAATTATGTCCTCAGGTGGGTGTAGATCGCATCATTACAGGGTGGTTCGGAATGACGGTAATAACATTAACCGGCTGGTCTTCGCAAAGGTGACGAAATGTTTACTGTGAGGTACGAATTAAATATATATACATTATTCGATCTCATCACCCTCTACTGCCGACGTTAAGAATGAGTGAAGTTACAACTTTGAACCCCCTCTATGTCTTCACAGCAATGACAGGGACAACTGTACCTTTCTATTACACTTTTTATTATTTAGAAGAGATTAATCAAATGGTTAACGCATTTTAATGTTGTTTTATCTAAATATAACTCCGTGCACTCGGGGTAGCTCAGTTGGTAAATGCTAGGCTACGGGGTTCGACGATCGAGAAATTACGGTTCATTTTCCGCAGAACCAATAACTTTTTTCTCCAAAACGTGAAGACCGGCTCTAGGGCCCACGCAGCCTCCTATTAAAGGTGTGGCGAGGATTTTTGCCCAAGGGTTAAAGAGGCCGGGGCGTGAAGCTGTCCATGCACCTCCATCTAGTGCTGAGGTTAAGAATCTCTACAGCTGTTCTTCCATTCCCCTACATGCCTTCAGGTTGCTGAATTATGAAAACCTCACTCTTTTGTTTAAGGGAATACACCACCTCCATTTTTAGGCCTTTACCCAATTACGACGCAATACAGCTTAACATAGGTCGCGTGATTCAACACATATGAGGCATGAAATATGAATTATATAATATAGGAAATAGTGTTCGACATTATTCATTCCCTGGCTACTATGCATCGTCCCGCGTAGATCACAAGGTTTCAGGGACCCTATCGGACCGCGTGAGTAAGATGTTTTATACAGCGAAGCTGTTAGTTGCTAAGATTGGTTGTATGGCATCGGCGGTATATGAAGGAAAGCTTATGGAGCACTAGTGGAAAGTCACTGCCATGGCTCAGAAGGTTAGTCGCAGGCAAAGTTTCAGTCGCAAAATCGGTTGACTAGCTGAGCGACTGTCGGAATATCAAGAAAAAACTCCACGAAACGCGTCACGACGTGACCATATTTTATTCATATTTGACTCACATGAGCCTCTTTGAAAGTATGTAACCTGTACAATTGATGCGGTATATTGAAGTAAGTTCAAAATTAGTCGGTTATGACAACCACCTCTAAACTGTAATGCAAGTCAATATGTTCCAGCGCTCTCGGCGATTTCAGAATTATAATGATCTTTGCATGATGCATTACGGTTGATATTAATTTAATTGAAAGTGACAGTTGTCGAATTGTCTGCTTCAGCACACATGAAGCAGTCAAACCATATCACTACATACATACATTATTATGCTAATGTTACGATAATATTAGATTAATATCAGCCTTTCGCTTTTATAACTTATCGTAAATTGCAAGAGCACACATCAAACGCAAGCCGCCACGACTTGTCACTGGTCTGTATAATACGTGTGGCTCCAGATACTTGGTTGTACTGAGAGGTTTAACAATGTCCCAGTGCAAGCACCATGTACTGAAGTAAGTAAGTCCGTCTGGAAAGAATGAAAGCGACGAATGCGAGTTAATAAAACCTTTTACCTACGGTGACATAATTGAATACACTCGTAAAACGTACCTAACGTAATGCTCTTGTAAGAGTGAGTGAGTAGTTGATAATAGTTACGCCAGATGGCAGTTATCGCTACGCAGCAGTCAAGATTTAAGGAAGAACCTACGCTTTGATCGGCATTGTAGAGTCATACGTTTCCGATCACATCTACTGAGATACCTCTGACGAACCTTTTAAAATTCAAAGAGTAAACAGTCATAGCAACTGTGGTTTCGTGTTATCCCTACGACTATAATATACACGAACGAATCAAGTGAAGGTTTATATATGGAAACCATGGCCGGAAACACTGTGGATTAAAGCCGCATATTACGTCAACACCGTCATATGATGGGTTCGTGGCCACTTTAATATCATCTCACACAGTCTCGAGGTACGGTGCAGAGCACTCCTTTGCATTCGACAGAGGACTTGGTTCGAAACAAAGCCGTAACATCTACAAAGGACTGAAGTTCATGTAACTTCTCTCTCGCTCCGTCTCTTCAGTTAAATATCGAGACAGTAATTCATATTACTTACAAATTTATTAAACACTCATCATCCTACCATTCGATGTCACATAGTCTGAGCTACAGACACCGTCGTTAAATATACAATAAATACGTGTGTAAACTCACTACGAACAAATAAATTATTGAACAGTCACCAATGCTCTCCATGACCGCTACAGTATCGGCGACGGCAAACACTTTTAGTGTCAGAGAGTCAGGACTAGTTACCATAACACACCATGAAGTCTCCAATCAAAAACATCATCGCGTGTCATGGCAATCTAGCAAGCGGGTGTTCCCAAAGAATCTGCAGTAGCAACGCCCTTAATAATTTGGAAGAACAGATCATCCGTATCCGGGACATGGCAACATCTGAAGCTGAGAGCAACACAGTACAGTTAATACGATGTAACAATATCTATCTGACTTTAAAAGTATGGGAGGAATGTGATAACTGTCGTGCGGGACAGACAGAACGATAAGACTGTGACTTTACAACAGCTTGACTGTCTTACATGGCAATTCTAAATATAACAGTCAACAGTAATATGTTTGTGCAGGATAGCGGGTGAACAAGTCGACCATGTCGTGAGAGCCGTTATACGTAACACAACATGCGACATTTGAAAGAGCCACAGTGCAGTTCCTCAAGATTCGAGTCTTCTGGCGTGTTATTCCGTCCTGACCGGTAAACTAGTACTGACGCGTCGAATAAGCATTGTACCTTAACCTCAAAGACAAAAACACTTCTTGGACAGTTTGGCCCTTAAGAAGAAATCATTACGGTCCTTCCAAATGTTGGTAGCTATTTACCAATCGACGATGCTTACCATCCCACAAGACTTGAAAGTTCATAATTAAAGATCTTTAAAACTAACAGGTATCTTCTTTGTGGTAAATGGGAGGCCAGCGACAGAAAGAGGGTGGTGAAACTACCCATGGTTACTCTCAGTGCTTTACTCTTTTTAACCCTGAAATTCAACAACATAGCATTATAAACTTCAATTCTTTCCCTAGAAGAATCACACTGGGGGTTGCACAGTAAGAAAAAATCGGCCAATGCTATTACTTTCCGTATACTATACAAATAAAGTACAAAAAGGCCTGAAGTTTTCAAGGCGACTAAATTCAACAAAAACTTCCCGCGTAAGGTCCTCCAAGTAAGCCAAATTTTAAGCTATTATCTCCGTCTCCATAGAACCCTGATGATGGTAATGATGATGATGATGTTGATGATAATGGAGTTGGTATATACAGAAACTACTGTGCTTTGAAGTGTAAAACTTATCACACAATAGTTTTTGCTACAAATAACAACACAGGTCTTCTTGTTTGAATTCTAGCATAGCGCTGGTAAAATCAGCTACTGACACAATGCGATAATTTCATGTCATTTTGTTGTATATGTGTTTTTGAACACATGCTGCGAATCGCATGTACCGACATTATTTTCTGTTCCTTCCTTCTGTCCCTAGCAAGCATAATTGCCCCCCCACCCCAACACACACACACCAAATGCTACATGTAAACTCATTACGCTACACTAGATATCACATAACGCTGTTTCCATAGGACCACCAACTGACTCATCAAATGCTAAACAGTCTGTCACACTGAAGCAGTCAAAATCCTTGCTTTGAGTCATGAGCTCCTCATTTCGAATCCCTCTCGAGTTACCTGTTGACTGAATGTATTTTCGCTTCTACTTAGTTTCTGCACACAAGTCATGTAGAATAAGAAGGTAAAACAGAAACTTTACAGGCTTACCTTAGATATATGGCTGGTCAGAATTCCCCAATATACCGGCTGTTCGAATATACCATCTTTCCAGCCTCATTTAAAGCTACAAGGGATAAGACATGCCCTATATTAGAAAGATACTTTCACGGATTCAATAGCCCACAATACTTTCCGGTGTTAAGGAGCACGGTGATATGGGAGGACATAAGGGGGAAAAATGCGTCTTAGGCAAGAAATAAGTTAATTGCTTACGGTTTTCCTCAGACATGTTAGAGGAATTCAGGAATAATAACACAAAACTGGCCTCAGGTTTCTATGAACTGAAAAATATCAAGCATTCAAGCATACCTAGAAAATTTTCTTCTGGCATCCACCCACTAACTGCCCTGCACTCTGTCCAGTCTCCTATCCATTGGGTTCCTTAAGTTCTTTCGTTGATGGTAAAGCCGCAAGATCGTGATTATGAACAGTTACCTGTAGCCTCTTCAAACTTTAAAAATGAGTGGAACGTTCCCTTCACTCCCTTGCATAGGACATCATTTTATTTGGCAAATGGCGCTTGTTACTTCCCGCCTACTCGCTTAAATTATAATGCTTCGATGTGCATTAAGCCAACTTGTTGGATAAAATGCGTGAATGGGAGCTGATGAGGACGTTTCCAACATCTTCATCACACGAGATATGTGAAAATATAATACCAACTGCATACGTGGAATTAAAATGCCGGCACCCTTTTGACTCGAAGCAAGACTGAAAGAGCAGCGAAGACAGAACTTGCGGCTGTCACGCGAAACTGTTTGAGTGCAGTACTGATAGAAGTTATATATGAAACTACGTCCCTGTTGCAGTCGATGGCATGTTGCTTAGGCACATGGGGAAACTTCACTTCTGGCTTTAACGATAAAACATTCTTTTTAAAAAAAATCTGGTCGAAGCAGGGTAACGCGCTATGATTGTGTTCCGAAGCTACATGGTTACAACAGGGGTGCACAATCCCGGGCGCCAGATTGTCGCCATGGCGATTAAATTTTATTCGGTGGCACTTACAATTTATATTTCTTCAGTATGGAACTTGGTTTATGTCACCATTCTGGCGCCTAGATTTTACAGGTGGCTATCAGATTTTTGGAAAATTTGTGGAACCCCGGGGTTAAAAAATGTTCGCATCTCATCCTGAGTTTCCCCCAGATACTCGGACTACCCTTACAGTACATTCCAAGTTATACTAGATATACATCAACAGCAGATGACATACGTTTACATTACCTTTAAATAAAGCACAAATCATTCACAATTCAACCTACATTTTATCGAATCATACAGATTTAGGCCTTCTGTTCTGTGACACCGTATACTCTGGTATGTGATTATTTCTCGTTGTCTGCGATACGCGAAACATGTTTCACCTATCTCGACCTCCTCTATTTGATAGTTCTAATAATCTGATTATCGAAAACCTCTGTGCCTTGCATCCCACCACACATATAGTGAATAAAGAAAACCCAGCAGGGGCAATGAAGTCAGGTGGATTTATGTAACTCAGCTGTCTCTTAGCAACAACTACAGCTACGATGTGCTCTCAGGGACTCCTGCGCTTGTGTAAGCTATTCGGGATTTACGCCACAGTGGGTAAGAGAAACACTACAGCAACACCCACACAAATGCACGCGTTTAACAAAGAAAGAAGATACATGACATGAGATGATTTCACCTCTAGGAGTTTTGATATTGAGATCTTCTGGGTCATGACAACTTGTAGTCTGGTGGGTACTGATATTTTGGAGAAATATGCTGCTGAGTCCTGTTACTTCCTCTTTTATGCCACTTGACCGTGAGAGTCGGTTTAGATCCACTTTCCTTCCTTTAAATGAAAAACATAGGCTAATTAGAGCACTTTGAATTCTGTGTGTATCCTCTCCTTTCGATTTTTTAACCAGTCGACAGATTTGTACAAAATGTGGTACACACGTCATGCAATTTCAGGAATAACACATTCGTATTTTCCTATTACGTGCAATCAACAATACAAACACATCAGACGAGCTGACTTGTCACACGGCACTTCCTCCACTCGCTTTAGAACCCCGATATCCATACTGAAAATTGCACAACCTTGTTAAGGTAATAACTTTGTATACTGTACCATAAAAATACGGTGGCCACGCAACAATTGTGTCTTCACTTTCGACCTGACACTAACAAGAAAATAACGACCGAGGTTGAGTATATGATCTGCTAGCATGGAGACAGAACATTAACCTACCTACGCATAAGCCACGGGGCACGCGGTGGCGCAGTTGGGTGAGGTACTGTGCTACAAGCCGGAAGGTCGTGGGTTCGATTCCCGATGTCATTAGAATTTTACATTTACGTAATCTTTCCGGCCGCACTATGGCCCTGGGGTTGACTCAGCCTCTATCAGAAATGAGTACCAGGAATATTCCCTGGGGTTAAAGGCGGCCGGTGCGTAGCGTTGACAACCCTACCACCTTCACGTGCCGATTGTCCTGAAATCCGGGAACCTCAACTCCCTGGAACCCTCAGGGCTTGTCCAGGCCTGTAATTGGATTGCTTTACCTTTAACGCATAAGGCACAATGATTGTAACTCAACAATTACGTACACAAAGTCGATGCGAAATGTTGTAGTAAAGAAAAGGTGAACGTGCCGAACACATAAGAACAGGCGTACACAAATTTTCCAAGAATCTAAGGAGCCACCTCAAAATTCTAGGCGCCTAGAAGGGTGCAGTAAAGAGAACCCACAAATATTACACGCCACTGCAAGAAATTAATTCTCCTAGGCTATCTGCTTTCTGGGATTTGTGCACTTCTGGCATGTTGCACCTATGTAGTGAGTTCTTCAAAACAACCAATTCATATACAGACAACAATAATACAGCGACAGTATATCTGTTGGGCTAGAAATATAAGTAACAGTAAATCAAGCTTTTACGATTTCCTTGTTATCTGATACTGTCCTTTCGAAGTGCTTCAAATGCTGTACATTTGCGAACCGATTTATTACGAGCATACCTTACAACACTCAGTAAGTAAATATACACGGCAGAAACAGAAATAACGACATACCGTAGGAACCAGACAGCAGTGAAGGGATTGCAATGTAGTTCTCTTGACCAGAGCCATGACCTCTTCACCATAATACTAGGAATGTAGGCGTTATCCTTTATTAAGACAGAAAGGAGTATTTGATTCATTTAATGTGCCTCTCAAGGAATTCCTTCCAAGTCTACATGAACACAGTGAGTCTCTCATCCCACCGTCTGTTTTCAAAAGTAATACGTTCAAATACAGACAGGCACGTTCAACAGCCACCGGTACAATAATGCACGTCTAACAGTCAAAATCACAGGCTTATGGGGCGTGACGGTGGGTATTATGGGAGATATGTACCTCGGTTACAGAGGAAACTACATACAGCCTGTGCCTTCAAGGTAGTAAGTATTCTTCAACCCTAAAGATGTAGGCTAAAAATTCCTCCGATATACAGAATGTCACGTCGTACAAGACAATATGGTCCATATTCACGACCACGAGAACCTTGAGCCGATTAAGATAAGATATGAAGCCCATCAACAATGCTGTAACTGGCCTAAAAAACATTCGGCAAATTTACGTTACAACTCTTGACCGACAACTGGTCTTCATGAATGTAGTTCTTTTTGGTGTTTGTTGTTTCATGGAAGACGCCAAGTTGGTACCTTAAATTAGGTCACGAATTGTGCCTTCTACGGCCTACGTTCCAGTGGAGTTGCAATTTGTAATATAGCAACAGTTTAGGCCCCTTTAAAATGCAGTGGTTACTATACGCGCCACTAAATGTAACATTCAAAGAATGTGCATTGTGGCCAAAGAATGCATTTATTTCATACGATGCTCACTACACTTTCATCCGAAACTTCAAGATATGTTACATTACCGGCTACACAGAGGAAAACACCAGAAAATCAGAATCCACTATTTCCCTGTTTATCATTAATCGAATGAACTTTACGAGAGAAAGCCTCCTTTCAAAGACCAGGCTGCTAATGGTGTATGCGGAAACAACTTCTGTTCAGTTCTAAAAACCATACAAAAAGCATAAACACAGTGTGAGGCCGAAATGCAGAGCCTTTGAATGTGCAAGCAAGAGGTCCACATAGTCACCACTGGGCTTTGAAGTTTTAAATGTGGAAAATATGGATCATGACATTAGCTTGCTGTCACTGATCAGATCCAAATTAAAATCAAAGATTGAGCCTCCATGAAAGTCATAAATCTCCTCCGACGAAGAGATTGTGTGGTGGCTAAGAGTTTTACCGTGATTCCAGTCGTGTCTCCTCCACCCACATGTTGCGTGCATTATCTGTTGTTGGCTTTCAAATCACATGATGATCAGAGTGACGCATTACTTGTTCTGCAGGGGACTGTGTCTAAACAAACATAGATTAATCAATAGCGACCTTCTAAAAATATTCAATTTATTGTTTGTATACTTTTATACTTTAGAAAAATATGAACACGATGTTTCGGCGATGGTATTCAACGCACTTCAAGCTGTGAGATTTCAGATTTTCAGTACTTAACACATTCACTGCCATAGTCGACCTTAGTCGATTTAATAATTCATGCTTAAAATCGCCAGCGTCGACCTTAGTCGATCTAACTTTTC
>JGI24700J35501_10929755_pt1 | contig 10088 bp, 9 predicted proteins | sample TergutTh196P1_FD_35501 | JGI IMG/M metagenome (IMG submission 35501) | reverse complement strand
TCTGCACAAAATTGTAACTTTAGCAAGGTTCGGCATAGGCTCCCTGATGATGGTCCGAATGGACCGAAACATGTAGGAGCAATCATGAGATATTTTATCTACAATTTTGTGTTTCTGGACAGAGTTCTGGAGAGGTTCATGGCTGCAGAATGTTTTTTGTCGTCAAAGGATAGTAGTACAGCCCCAAGCCAAAATTAGAAGGAAGTGGATTTGAAGGGATGTAGAACAGCTATGTCTATATGGTACATGTGAAATAAAAGATTAAAGGAGAGTAAAGGTTTCTTGTGTAACGTGTGTTTTATTGAGGGAAATGTGTAGGTGTGTGTCACAATTTGCTGAATATTGGGACTGTGGCAGAAAAGAGAATTCTCACACTAGATACAAGAGTCATGCATATCACACTACCAGAGGCACTCCCTAGGGTGATGCTTCTGCAGAGTAAACTGAGTACTCAATTTAAAACATAGTTAAATAATATACAAATACATAAATATGGAATAAGTGAATTCTTCATTATTTGGTGAAAATCCACTTTATATTCTTGGTTGGACCAGTAAGTTTTTTGATAGTTTGAAATGAGAAAATTTTGACTGATTGTATTGTGCTTTTGGTATGTTTTAACAGAACAAAAACCTGAAGAACAGAAAGTAGAGGTTCAGATTGTTGATTCACTTGTGCCAGAAAAGAAAGAAGAAGAAGATGTGAGAGACAGCTGGGATCAGGAGGAAGATGTGAAGGATTCATGGGATGCTGAGTCCTCTGGAGACGGTGAGAAGAAGCTATGCTAAGCTAGGCTGAAGTCTTCTAAAGCTGAAAGTGGAAAGCATTGTTTTATGTCCCAGTGTTTTCATGACAGCCATGTAAACCTGGTCTAGATATTCCCAGCACTGTTCATAGTAGAGCCCTCAGACTCTTTGAGATCATTAATTTTTGAAAGCATACAGTTTTGTCTTGCCATGCACTTTCAGAAGTAGTAGTAAAGAGAAGAGAACTTGAATGAAATATAACTTTTATAATTGGTTGGAAATAACCAATAGGTTGTTGGGCCTGTGCATACCAAACTTGTAGTATTGTCACATTATACACACACATTATAAATTTTAAACTTTTTTTGGGGATGTGTGTGTGTGTGTGTGTGTGTGTGTGCGCACGTGCACGCATGCATGCACATATTTGCATATACTGGGGCTCACAGCCCACTTATAAAACATTCATTCAATAACAGCATTGTATTTATTAGTGCTGTTCTGAGAATAGTAAGATGGGTTGAATTATGTAAAAAGAGTTGCAGTATCAAGTGTTTTATAATTGCTGTTGAAGCAGGAGACACAACATGCAGGTGCACTTCAGTAGTCAATCAACATTTTTATTCCACACAAGAAACAACATCTATTCATGCCATTGTAATTACTGGACACCAGCCTCCTCTCTGTCATTTAATGTACAAGTCATATAAACAACCCCCCTTGCATTGTGTAATATGGGTAAAATATAGTTTTCATTGAATCAGAAGCCAGGATATTCGTTCATAAATTGATTGTAATTTGTTATACATAAATGAACCTAATGTTACCCAATGTGTAAAGATACTGAAAATGTACCTTGAAGACATGGAGGATTCATTTTTCATACTGTAACATTACTAGTACTGTTATTGGTAGTAAATTTTTTCATGTGAAGAATATGAGAGAACACAAGTGGACCTTTATTTATTCATTTATTATGTCAAAAATGTGGGGTTTTCATTTTTTACTTCTCTCCTGTTTTATTTTCATGTTGTGGCTACACTTAAGTAGTTTGTTGTATGTGTTCCAGATCATTCTGATAAGTCAAAAGTATGTGTGCAAATAGAAGGAACAAAACAAGAGGATGAGGAGGAGGAGGAGGAAGAAGATGAGGATGATGAAGATGAAGAGAACAATGAGGAATCAGAATCAGAAGATGAATCTGATGAGAGCAGCAGTGAGGAAGACAGTGGTAGTGAAGATGAGCGCAAAACAGATGCAGAGAGGCGGAGAGAGAGGGCACTGGCTAGGATACAGGTGTGCTGCTTGTGCAGTGGAGTTACAGTGAAACTGGATATAACATAGTTACCACATTAAATCAGTTGCTATGCATAGAATTGCTGTTTACCCTGACAGCTTGGAGTTAGAATATTGTGAGTCGTATGGTTACCCACCCCCTCCCTACAGTTGAAATGCTTTTGATCAAGGGTTGTTGGGAACAGGAATATACACCAACATGAAGAAGCCACTAGTTTATTTATCTTTATAAAGACTAACATTTCCCCAGTGTATATGTCAAGTTTCAGTTGCCAGCTGTTTAGTTAACACACTCAACTGAGAGGCTTTTAAATATGCTGTTACCTTGTGCCAGGATTTAACCCTTGTCAGTCTTGTCTTGCATTAATATAACACTGTATCTTTAGTACAGCTGGCCATATATTGCTGTATTGCAAAACAAAAATTCCCACATTTTTTTATCCAGTTTTTAGTGGTTCTGGCACTGAATTTGTTGGCAATGCTGTATGGAGGATCTGGGTTCAAGTCTGAGCCCAAAAACTGGTTATCCTGACTTGGTCTGAAGTCCCCCCACTGTAATTTTGAAGCTGAGGACCTATGTTATATGGAACTTTTTTTGAACATCAGTCTCACTGATCTATATGGAGGTTTTCATAGTGCTGAGTATTAAGATCAAGTTTTTCCTTTGTGGATGTGACACCATTTAGTTTGTTATCTGCCTGTTACTCCTCATGGCATCACATCTTTAGAAGACATAATCTGAACTTCATCTTTTCTTTCAAGTATATTTCAATTTTTCTCTTTTAAAATTACTTACCTTCATCCATTACAAATCTTATGTGGTGCTTTCTTTGTATGTTTTACTGACATACATTTACAGCAACGACGTGAAGAAGCAGAAAAGAATCGGTCACTTGATGTATTGCGAGCTGCTGTGGTGTGTGTTCTGGGTCATGTCGATACAGGTGAGCATCAAAGAGTCAGTTCGTTGTTATGCTTTGTGTACAGTTAAACTTGAGGTGTTCCATCCCGAAGTGTTTGTACTTATAAGGGGGATGAAGGTCAGTCAAACACAACAATTGAAATTGCTAAACATATAATGTGATAATGGGGCTACATGTCTCGACTCTACTGAGTCGTCTTCAGGCCCTCGTGGTGTAGATCCATACAAAGAATGTACTGCACAGTGTACAGTATTGTGTACAGTATTTAATTATTTGTGGTCACCATACGAGGACTTTCATTATAGTAGCAGATGTCATGGCACTGTCAGATTCTTAATATGCCAACATGACATAATTTATGGACATTTTTCTGAATGTGACGTATGTTCCGAAACTTGACATTAAACTGGAACATACTTGTAGCCCTTTCATCACGACAAGTAATTTCTAACCAGCAACAAGTTTTTTTCTGTGTAATATTTTGCACCAAATGTATTTGTAGTTTTGGTTTGTAAACTGATCATTGCAGGTATCAGTAAAGGTATGGTTAAAGACTTCAGTCTTCTGTGTCCTAAATAATAGACTTGGCATGTTCAAATAAATAAATAAATTTGCTGTAAGCAAACATACACATAATGTTTGTGTTTAGCTCAAAAGTTAATGACTGCCCAAGTATCAACACATATTTAAGTTGGCCAGTGTTTATGTTGCCGGTCCCAATGGGCACACGGTCTAAGGCATAGGACTGTGGCCACTCGCCAGCTGAAATTGTGGGTTCAAATCCCACGAGGGGCATGGATGTCTGTCATGAGTGTTGTTTGTTACCAGGTAGAGGTCTCTGCGACGGGCTGATCACTCATCCAGAGGATTCCTACGGACTGTGGTAAAGTGCTGTGTGTGATATAGAAACCTTGTGAATGAGGAGGCCCTGGCCCATTGGGGGGGTGTTGCACCAAAAAAAAAAGTTTATATTGGTGTATATGTTACCGTCAATCACAACAAACTTTTAAGACTATCATCAATGAATGCATATTTATTGTGAATGGCATTAATATTTACACCAGTATTAACATGCCACAGCACAACAGGATGAAGTCCTTTAAAAAAATTTGCTAATGTTTGTCATTCTGTACATTCTCCTTAGTAATGTTATCTTTTAAATTTCTGTGTTTGTCAGGTAAAACAAAAATTTTGGACAAGTTGCGACGTACGAATGTTCAGGATGGTGAGGCTGGAGGTATTACACAGCAAATAGGAGCTACGAATGTTCCAATCAGTGCAATCAAAGAGCAGACTAAATTTATTAAAGGTGTAAGTATTTAGTGAGAAACATGAAGTACTGAGTGCTCTGTCAGCAGGATTGTTTGATGCAGATGTTCACAGGGCAGTTACATTAAAATTGATCTTGAGAAAAAGGGTGTGTGTTGGATAAGTGTGGCCAGAGTAAATCCAAGTATATGCAATGCTTTTTGCTTTGTTATCTGAGATTCCAAAGTACAAAGCAGAAATTTATAGAGAACATTTATTAATGTGTGTTTTTGTATGTATAAATTATGATTCCTTGTGTTTTGTGTTGCAGTTTGCCGATGCCGAACTTAGGATACCTGGTTTACTTATCATTGATACGCCTGGACATGAGTCATTCAGCAACCTTCGCAGTAGAGGTTCTTCTCTCTGTGATATTGCAATTCTTGTAGTGGATATTATGCATGGCTTAGAGCCACAGACTATTGAATCTATAAATCTTCTCAAGAGCAAGAAAACTCCATTTATCGTGGCCTTAAATAAGATTGACAGGTATGTTCATTCATAAAGTAATACGGTATTTGTTGTAGCATGAATTGTCTTGAATCCTTGATCTTCCTGTCAGCAAAGTGTTACTTGGGTATGAAGCTTGGCCTTTCTCCATAAGGGAGGAACATATTTTGGAACTAACCGATAAGAACAGGATGGTGAGAAGAATATTTGACCCTGCTGACCCTGTGCAGTGTACTGACAGGGTGATAGAGAAAACTGCTTGTAGTAATAGTAAGTTTTATCATTTGCAGACCTACTGTTACTTGTACAGTGTTTATACCAACACCTGCACAACAGTTATATACAAAAGTATACAGTCATACAGCAAACCTCTTGCATGTTTTGGCCTTTTCTGGCCATATTCAGGGAGATATTCAACAAAGAAAAATACAACATTTGCTAATTATGTCACAGATATGCAACTGTAGAGTTCAAAAACAGATGTTAAACATGTATAAAAATGGGAGACCTGGAGGTAGATGGAAGTATAATATTGAATGGGGTCTTTATGAAATAGGTTGTGATGGTATTGAGTGCATTGATTTGCCTGATAGTGGGTTTTTGTGTATGTGGCAAGAGACTTTTGCTCCACAAAAGGCAGAAAATTTCTTAACTTACTGAATAGCTATCAGCTACTCAGTGAAGACTTTGCTTCATGGAATTTTGCTCATCAGAAAACATTGTAACTATGGCATTTTAATTTGACCAGCTGGGTGTAATTAATGTTGTTACTTTACAGGCTGTATGACTGGCAAACGATGAACAGGAAAGATATAAGGGACATTCTTAAGGCACAGGCTGCTAATACACAATTAGAATTTGAACACAGGACAAAAGAAGTGATCGTGCAATTTGCAGAACAGGTTGGTATGCAGACAGTCTGTTGTTGTTGTTGACCATCAATCTACAAAGTATTTATTTTTTTCATTTTAAACACAATCTAAATTTTCATATTTCCTGCGCTTCCCTGTTGTCACTGACCTTCATCAACAGTGCATCACACTGCTGGGTGGCTGAGTCACAGTCCATCTTTCGTTGTACCCACAGTCTGACTGGCCTTGCTTCAGAGTATCACAGCACTAACGTATTCTGTTATTTGAAGCTAGCCTATAGGATCTGTGACAGTGACATGCTGACTGCTGTACATATATCTGTTTTGCTGTCCACAACAAGCTGTTATAAACATGCATCCTAGGAGGAGAGAATCGAGTTCCAGTCAGGATGCGTCCATGTTCAGCCGATACACCTTTCCCACTTGTTCAAGGTTTTCCCTTCTTCGATTGTTTTTAAAAACAGTTATCTTTCTTTTGTATGCTCTCTTATCCCCTTTAAAATTATTTGAAGGAGGTATAATTTATAGAATTAAAACACTCCAACTGTTATTTATGATCTGATAGTAAATGTTCCATTCAGCAACTTATATTTCAGGGTTAAACATTGTAATGAGTCATATTATCTTTGAGCCAGACATTGTGGTTGAAGGTTGGTACCTCTGCTTCATATTTGGAAGCTCCCAGGATCAAATCTCAGCCTGTGTACTGGTTGTCCTGACTGATATTATCCTGACATCATAGTTGTCCTCAGTCCCACCAGGCAAATACCAGCATAGCACTGCAAATTAGAATGTGATTGCTTCCAGTAACGTTTTCCCCAGATCAGTATATACTAATCGTCCTACTACGTAGTGCTACATAGTATGGACTGCTGATAGCACTGCTACATAAACCATAAATAAATTACTGACTTTGCTAGGCTTATCCATACCATGTTACATCAAAAGTCATTAAAAAAAATACATTTCTCTATCTATAAAAATATTTACTGAAGAAAAATGTGGGTGTGAATTTGAAATATGATAACATATTTGATTGGAATTATATGAAAAGGGACCAACAGTACAGAATTATGTTTATGTTATGTGATTCTGGGGTAAATTTATGTAAAACTCCTAATGGTCTGATTATCTGCAGGGATTAAATGCAGCTCTCTTCCATGACAACCCTGACGTTCGCAGTTATGTGTCCTTGGTACCAACAAGTGCCATTACAGGTGAGGGCATTGGCAATCTCCTGGCACTCATCGTTGACAGCTGCCAAAACATGCTCGGCAAGAGGCTTATGTACTCTGAAGAACTGCAGGTACTGTCTGGAGAATATACGCATTAAAAAATCACACTTCATGGTTGAATCCAGCATGTTGTAGTTGGTGTAGTGACTTTATTACAGTCTGGTCAATCCAGAGTTTGTTTCCTGTCAGGGACAAGCGAATTTCTTCTTCTCTGAAATGTCCAGACAGCCTCTGGAGCTATCCCAGTATCATATTGTTTCTTCTGGAAGTTAAACAGCCAGGATGTGAAACTGACCACTGACCTACTTCTGGCTCTGAGGTGACAAATTAGTTGTGCTTTGCCTCTATTCCTCGTATACACTCTGTTTCCCAGAAGACCTGATTCTTGTGACGACTGATATTTGTGTAGTTTTTGAGTTAAAGGGTTAAAGTGAAATATTATCACAAAAGTTAAATTGCCTTGTCAGGCCCTTTATTGGTAACATGGCAAAATATTAGACACATTATAGTTGTCATTTTGAAGGATGTAATTTAACCGGCCGTGGAAATGGATGTGCAGTGCTTTTCATTATAAAGGCCATTTGACAGCGATGTTGGACATGGCAAGAATTACACTGGAGTGTGAACAAATGTTTTCTTGTTCTCCATGCAACAGATGTTCTTGTATAAGGTGAGTGTGACCAGTTCAGAGGACGTGTTCATAATCTCCGCCTGTCTCAGGGAGCTGCATGATGACTGCCACACCCACACAGATAGTTTCGTGGTTCACAGTTTATTACCAGTCATATGTGTCCATTTATCTTTCCCTAAGATGTGATCATATACTTCTTGTCCTAGCTGTTTAACCATTGTTTGAAAGAATGTTTCTTCCTTCTCTTGTGTCTTAATACAGGCCACAGTATTGGAGGTAAAAGCCATTCCAGGTTTGGGAACGACGATTGATGCCATCTTAGTCAACGGAAAGCTTCGGGAAGGTGACACCATGGTGCTGGCAGGAACAGATGGACCGATCGTGACGCAGATTCGTTCACTGTTGATGCCTCAACCTATGAAAGAGCTTAGAGTAAAGGTGCGGAATTTGGAAAGTGTTTAATTGTAAATGTTGCTAAAAGCACAAAATTTAAGACAGCAATCACATAACACAATTTTGAGGAAAACTTGTACCCATTGATCAGTAATAGGATACATTCATTTTCTGTGCATTTTGTTTAGTGATACAGAATAGTGGTGAATTCATATTCTTCAGTGTGTTTGTTTTTAATTCTCAGAATGCGTATGTGGAGTACAAGGAAATTCAAGCAGCACAGGGTGTTAAAATTGCGGCAAAGGAGTTGGAAAAAGCAATTGCAGGTGAGGTCATTGTCTTCAGAAATGGAACAGATAATGCACTGAAATTTCAGGTTGCCAGAATCAGGATGTTTTATTATTGTTTTTGCTTATTTGTATTGCATGCATAACAGAACTGTAGCATATGCCCTGGTACCCATACATATCATCATTTGTTACTGTCATTCTGCGTGTCACCATTTTACCTGCCTTACCAGTTTGTGTGTAATCTATGTCACACAGACAAACCCTGAATTGCACAGTGGCTATATTTCATAAGGTCTGGCACAAGTTTAATTTTCTGCATGAGAACTGAGTGTACTTGTGGTCAGCTACCGTATTTCCCAGCCCATAAGATGCACTTTTTTCCCCCAAAAATGTGACCTAAATTCGACCTGCGTCTTATGCGCCGAGGGTAAGTATTATTTCGAAACTTATAAATACCCGTACCTGCATCGAGTGAAAACAACTGTGAAGGTTATTTTAGTGGCAGTGACGATTTTCTGGGTTTCTGTGATGAATAAATTATATTATGGTTGCTAATTTTGGTATGTAACAATCCTGTTTTTTCCAGTAAATTACTAAAATTAAAATACATTCATCATTATTTTTTTCTAAAATTTCTAACGAAAAAATCACAGTGCGTCTTATGGGCCGAGAAATACGGTATATACGTATATACAAGGGGGTCCAGTTGAAAATCCAGACGCCGACACACTGGAACCTGATCTTCTGCAGCCTGACTGCCCTACTGCTTGTGTTATTGAGCAACAGTATTTTTCTGCCACCTTCATCTCATTGTCCTTTCATTCTGACAAGGTAAAATTTGGCATCCCTTTAAGAAATATTATTATTTCAAACCCCGTCCCCCTCTTTAAAAACAGATTGTGTGAGTCTGAAATTGCATAAATCGGTGACTGTCTGTCCTAGTGTATAAACCTGAGTTGTAATATGCTCTGACATTCATACCATTATTCTGTTTGTTGTGTACTCGCCATCAAACTTGTCATAATTTTATCATAGAAATTTGTAACTGTCAGTGTTAACGTTGTATAGCTAAATTATGTTTATCGCATAGCTATGTGGTAACATTGGTTTCTGAAGTTGTCTTTGATCCAGGTCTGTGCAAAATAAAATATTTTTCTTGTTAACAACACAGTGTATCTTGCTTATTTACAAAATTACATATACTCTCCCGCTTAGGCCTGAATCTTCAGGTGGCTCAAAAGTCTGATGAAGTTGATATTCTGCGTGAAGAAGTTTCTCGGGATTTGCGGTCAGCCCTTAGCAATATCAAACTGCAGGAGAGAGGTGTGTATGTGCAGGCTTCAACACTGGGCTCCTTGGAGGCTCTGCTTGAGTTCTTAAGGACATCCAAAATACCAGTGAGTACACATTTTTTTTTTCGGACTATCTTATCTCTATCATTTCCTTTGTAGTTGCTATCACATGTTATTATGCTTTCTTTGCACAAATTTGATGACCTGTATGCGTAAAGGAAAAGGGGACATCAGTCTGTTTGCCTGTATGTTTCATATTTGAAGCTACTGATCAGATAAAACTTTGCATGGAATTAGGCATTAAAGGTCTACACTAAATATTGTGCTGTAAATCTGATTGGGGTTTATATTTTTCCATTATAAATATTGTGCAACACTCCCTTCACCAATTCTTTACTTTGTGCCTGGCGTCACCCTAAAGTTTAACATGTCATTTGATCGAGAATGTTATGAAATTTGCTCAACAAGAACATGAGACACTTTGTCAGGGAATATCTGGGTCATATAATCTTGAAGAAATTAAGTAACATTAACATATATAATAAGTTTATTATCAGTCATACACACCATATGGTGTGTATGACTGATCATAAACTTATTATATATGTTAATAGAAACACACCGGGATGACAAATGTAAAAAAAAAAAAAAAA
>JGI24700J35501_10929757_pt1 | contig 10091 bp, 5 predicted proteins | sample TergutTh196P1_FD_35501 | JGI IMG/M metagenome (IMG submission 35501) | reverse complement strand
GAGAGAGAGAGAGAGAGAGAGAGAGAGAGAGAGAGAGTCGGCGCAAAATCAGGCGAACTTAACGGTAAAGTTCGCATTTCCGGGAAATTTTCCTGTCTGCCAAAGGCACTGCGCACCATACTAAATATATAGCATGAAAGGCAAAACTTGTCAATATATTTGCGAAAAATGCAGCAATTCTGCATTTAACAGAGCAAGGAGGAAAATTCACCACGGATGTGCCGGCGGCGTTAATCCTGCCTTTCCCAGTTTTCCCCGCCGGGCTGGCGGATATAGGTTCCAGGGCCGCCGCTTGCAAAGCGCTCGCGTAAGTTGCCTTGAAAGGCGCAATGCCAAACCGAAACCAAACCGGCACCGCTGAATTGCAGCCTGCTTTCGCCAATATTGTTAGGGTTAATGCCGCCTTCAAAAGTAACAGAGGCCAAATACCTGTCCTGATGGATCGCACCATCTGTCCAGGCCGCCGGACTTCCAAAGGCTCCAGCCCCTATGGAGGTAACACTGGCCGGTATTGTAACATAGGCAAGACGGTTGTTCTGAAAGGCCCCTTCGCCAATGGACGTTACGCTATCCGGTATGCGGACGCTGGCCAAAAGATTGCCGGCAAAGGCTGTCTGGCCTATGCTGGTTACGCCATCGGGGATTGAAACGCTTGTCAACCTGTTATGCGAAAATGCCTGCCAGCTAATGGCCGTTACACCGTCGGGGATTACGACGCTGTCAAGCTGGTTCCACGCAAAGGCCGCATCCCCTATGTATGTTACGCTTTGGGGGATTGAAAGGGCGGCAAGCCGGTTCCACACAAAGGCGTTCTCGCCGATTGCCCTTACACCATGCGGTATGTCAAGGCTTTCAAGCTGGTTCCACGAAAAGGCCCCCGCGCCAATTACTCTTACGCCTTGCGGTATGTCTACGCTGGTAAGCCCGTTACCCGAAAAGGCGGACGCGCCAATGAGCGTTACACCTAACGGAATGTCAACGCGCGTTAGCTGATTCCACGAAAAGGCCCCGGCGCCTATGACCGTTACGCTATCCGGTATGCTGACGCTTGTCAAGGTTCCGCCGCCAAAGACCGGCGGCCACACAAAATCCGTAACGACAAGGGTTCCGTCATCCAAATAATGCCATTCGGCCGCCGGCCTTTCAATGGCCGTAACGGGAAACCCGCCCAAGACGGCCGGTATATTCACATGGCCGTCGAGGCCTATGTAGCCGACAATTGTCGCCGTGCCCGCGCCCGCGCCCGCGCCCGCATCTGCGGCCGAGCCACCTTCGATCCACAGCCAATCGCCTTCCCTGTTTGCATCTTCATCGTCAAAAATAACGGACGGCGGCGGCGGCAGGCGGTTGCCGCCCGGGATGTCGTCTAATGCCGGAAGACTTGTATCGCAGGCCGTCGTGCCGAATGCGATTACCGCCGACAATGCGGCTATTGCGAAAAACCTTGTCATTTTTTTCATGCCTTACTCCAACCCCTTTGGAAGCGCGTGGCTGTTCCCGCCCATCGCCCATAGTTTATAGTTTACAACAAAAACGAAAAAATGTCAAGCGGCCGGCGTTAAGGGGCACGACAAACGCATGAATGGCACGAGTCTCGGAAATATCTCACACAAAGGCACATCGAACCTACGGTTCGCGACACGAAGGCACAAAGGTTAGGATTGAACTACGGTAAGCCCGCGTTTTCTTCCTTATCTTAACTTTGTGCCTTTGCGCCTTTGTGCCTTGGTGTGATTAAAATGGGAGTAAATTCAGAGGTTCGAACATTCATGCGTTTGTCGTGGTTAAGAGTTCTCTTTTGAAAACTCAACATCGGGCAGCAGTATTTTGATTTCATTTTCCATATCCTCCCCTTTCCAAAAGACTAGGTGCCGGGCGGCCGCCTTTACGGGCGAATAGCCTTTCGCCTTCAGATCGTTTATTTTTCGGCAAAAACCGGCGGAAAACTTTAACACCTGCCTGCCATTGTAAAAACAGCCGGCATCGCTTGCGGAAAGTTCAGCCCCGCTGACAATGCGCTCCAAATGTTTTTTTTGATACGCGAAATAGCCCAAAGCCACGTCCTTGTGCGTTAGCTGAATTTTTATGCGTGAAGGCCGTGGGTAAGGCTCGCCGTCAAATGTTCTGGCGATATTTTCCGCATTGACAGCGTCAAAATAATCGCCGTTGCAAATAATGTGCAAGCTTTGCTTTGCCCGGGTAATAGCGACATAAACAGCCCTTTTTGTCTGCTCGTCGTCATGTTTGTACAAAGAGCCTAGCGCCAAAAACACATGGTCAAATTCCCTGCCCTTCGCCTGATGCATTGTCGAGACAAAGAGCAGGTTTTGCCGGGTCGAAAAAAAATCTTCCAGTTTGGATTCGCGCACAAATTGTTTGAAGTCTGTTATGTAAATTGCTCGGGGGTTAAGCTCTTCAAAGTTTTTTACAAGCTCAAGCACGTCGGGCAGATCGCCGCTGGCCTTGTATTTTTCGCAAAGCCGCGATTTCGCCTTTTGCCAAAGTTCCCCGGCTACCACGGGGCTAGAATTGTTTTTTTCAATGTCGCCGATAAAATAGCGTATTTCGTCAAGATTGTATAAATTGAAGTCATTGTTTGTCTGGATTTGCTTTGCCGGGACGCCCTTTTGAAGCAGCAATGTTACAATGTCAAGCGCATCCTCGTTTGTCCTTGTAATGATGCAGGCCGTGCCCTGCGATTTTACTTTAAGAGCCGCTTTAACCGCAATTTCTACGGCGGGGATTGCAATGTTTTCCGATGCGGTTTTGCAAATGTCTATCGTGCCGATATTTTTTTTATGCGCCATGATAGGGATTGTTTTAAGGCGATTGGAAATTCCTTGCGCAAAATTGTTGGAAAAATCGACAAGGTTCGCGCAAGACCTGTAGTTGTCAAGCAATTCGTACTTTTCCGCAGCCGGCACTTCTAAAAGGGAAGCGAAATACTTTGAATCGGAGCCTCTGAACTGGTAAATATTTTGATCGTCGTCGCCCACGGCGATAACGCGCAACCCTTCGTTTCGTTCCATTAGGATTTTGACGATTAAGTATTCCGGCTCGCTCACGTCCTGCGCTTCGTCTATAACCAACACGGACATGGTAAGTTTGGAAGGATCAACCTCGCCCGTTTTTATTTTTTCCAACGTATGTTCGATAATGCCTTCAAGTTTATTAGAGTCCCCGATTTTCCCAAGCAGGTCAAAGCAATAAGAGTGAAATGTCATTATCTTGATAAAGTTTGCCGCCCCCCCGATTAAGACCGCCAGGCGTTTTTTAAACTCGCTTGCCGCCGCCCGTGAAAATGTAAGCATGAGCATTTGCTCGTGTTTGACATCCTCCGTCATGCAAAGCGATGCCAGCTTGTGCACGAGCAACTTTGTCTTGCCGCTTCCCGGGCCTGCCGCTACGACAATGCAGTTTGAATCGTGGTTGTTTATAATCTGCAGTTGCGCGGGGGATAATTCCCCGAACAATTGCTTGAACTTTTTGGGCGTAATGTTTTTGTTTATCTCGTCGTTCTTCCCCTTAAAATATGTTTGCAGAAACTTGTCATAGTCCATCGTAAAATAATCGTTTACGAATGTCATCGCCTGGCTGTAATCGTTTATCATGCGGCTGGCATATTCCCCCACAATATGTATCTGCTGGCGTTTGTTCCGGTAATACTCCTCAAGCTGGGCGTAATGCTCTTTTTTGAAATTTATCTTGCCGTCTTTTTCAACGCGGTCTATACGCAGTTTGTTGTAAATGACAAGAAAACCGCCTTCTATTTTTAGCACTCCGATTTTTGACAAGTAATAAAGCGCGTCCTCTATTTCGTCTTTGCCGGCTTTTTCGCCGAACAGGTTGTGTTCAAACCTGTTTTTAAGCTCCAAAACCGAAAAATCAACAAGGGCATCCTCCTTGTCCTGCGGCTCCGAAGCCGGGGCGGCTAGGGCAGCAGCCCGTTCATGCAAGAAATCGACAATACTTTCGGCAATTTCATGCCGTTTTTTGCTTTTTTCCTGCATTTCGTCCTTGGCGAAATATGGTTTAAGGGCTACGCTGTCCTTGCCAGCCCGCTTGGTTTTCTTGACCAGCTTTGCAATCGAATAATAATTCAACAGCGCGTAAATTTGGTTTATATTCGCGCCGGGAAACTCACGCTGGCACTTTTCGTTCATTTCCTTGACATTGTAAATGCCTTCATTGCCGCCGATATGTTCGATTAAAAAGTTTTCTATGTCCCGGTGCCTTAAAAGAACGTTCTTGGGCTGGTTCGATTTTTGGCCACTTTTTATGTAAGCGACAAGGTCTTTCGCGTCGGCCAGAATTTTTTCCTCGCGCAAAAGGCCTATGACGTTTATCACATCTTGTTTTTCGATGCCGAGTATGTCGGCAATGTAATCGACACGGGCTTCGCCGGCTTCAGCCTCGCCGCGAATTTTGCTTTTTGCGGAAAAAAGGCGGCTCATAATGCGCAGGGCCTGCTCTTTTGATCTGTCATCAAAACGGGCGGATTTGTCGATACGCTCCCTGGCCTCGCCCATGTTACGCGCTAAAATGGCATCGGCGAAAACCGTCGGCTGGTTTTGGCCGCGTTTTACAAAGCCGCTCTGCTCCAGGGCATTCAACGCCGCCTTTACCCGTGTTTCAACATCCCGGACAGAATCGTCCCAGCCGGCCTCTTTTGCCAGCTCAAGGGCGGATTGTGAAATCGAAGCCCTCTGTTTTGTAAGTCCCTTTATCGCCTTCCAAACTTGCTGTATTTCTTTTTGCAACAATTTTGTTTGGTTCAGCATATGGAAATGGCTGTTTAAGTCGTCATCGTTAAACAAAATATAGCAGTTTGCATTTAATTTTTCGTCCCGCCCGGCACGCCCGGCTTCTTGCACATAATTTTCAAGGGAGTCGGAAATATCGTAATGAATAACCATCTCTATATCTTTTTTGTCAACGCCCATTCCGAATGCGGTTGTAGCGACAATAATTTTTACATCGCCCTGCATAAAGGCATCTTGGTTTAATATGCGAAGCTGCCTGTCCATTTGCCCGTGGTAGGGCTTTGCCGGGTAGCCGTCGGCGTTAAGTTTTTCGGCAAGCTGTTCGGCACGCCTTGTGCGCGAAACATACACGATGGTCTGGCACTCATTGCCTTCTATTAAATGGCGCAGTTTCAAATATTTTTCGCTGTCCCGGTCTTCGTTGAAAATGTGGTAGCTTAAATTTGTCCGCTGGGCGTTAGATGTAAAAAGTTCAAGCTCAATGCCCAGCTTGGCCTTGAAATAACTTTTTATATCGGCAATCACTTGCTGTTTTGCAGTCGCCGTAAAACATGAAACAGGAATGTTCGTGTGCCTGTTTTTCTTTTTCTGCAAGCTGGCTATAAAATCACCGATATACAAATAATCCACCCGGAAATCCTGCCCCCATGACGAAAAACAATGGGCTTCGTCAATGACAAAACGCGCGATGTTTCTTTTTACAAGAAGCCGCTCGATTGTGTTTGATCTAAGCGACTCTGGCGATATGTATAAAATACTTGCCGATCCGTCTTCCACCATTTCAAAGGCCTTCGCCCGTTCAAGGGGATCGAGCGAGCCGTTTATCGCTGTCGCATCTGTAATGTTGTGCTGTTTTTCCAGCGTGTCGCATTGGTCTTTCATAAGGGCTTGCAATGGGGAAATTATCACCGTCAAGCCTTTCTCGTTAAGGCCGGCCATGAGAGCCGGCACTTGGAATGTTATCGACTTGCCGCCGCCTGTCGGGAAAACTGCGAGTATCGATTTGTCTTGCAAGGCCGCCCTCACCGCTTGTTTTTGCAGGGGAAGGCCGCCGTAGCTTCTAAAATCATCGTAGTTGAAAAAGCGTTTTAAGGCGGCGGTTTCATCGAGAAATTCGGCGCAGTAGGCGCAAGCCGGCTCGCAGACCGGGTTTTTAGTGTTACGCAAAAAGTGCATGATGTTTTCCATCCGGGGGTAGTTTTTTAACACCCAAGGCGGCGTTATGGAATCGTGTCCCATAACGCTTATCTGGCTAAGGGCGAAGCTGAGTTCCGCCGGATATTTTTCCGCCAGCCTGCCGACAGGGGCCTTGCCGCAAATTTTGCCGGCAAAGGTTTCGCGTATTAATTCGGCGGTATTTTCCTGCGGGCTTTGATAGCCGGCAAAGCGAAAAAAGTTTTGGAACTGCGCAATCCCGCTTAAAAGACCGTGATAAATCGCCTGCATATTTTTGTCCATGTTTGCAAAGGCCGCAACTTCGTCATAGAATAAATCGCGGGCTTTTTTCGCGTCATTGAGCGGGTTGTTAAGCTCGTCGGCCGTAATTTTATCGTCTTTCAAAAGCTTGTGGTATGGCTTTTTGGGGAACAATAGCGGAGACAGCGGCAGAGTGTCGATGAAGTATTTTGCGCCGGAAGCGGCTATTTCTTGTTCAAGGTATTTTAAATCGTGCATAAAAATATTGTGGCCGCAAACATACTCCGCGCCGCGCAAAAACAAGGCAAAGTCCGACAGCGATTTCGAGCGAAATTCCCCGCCGTCCCCCTTAACCGCGCCTGCCTCCGAGACGCGTTTTTTTGCAGGGTCTATTTCTGCGTCAATAAATACGATTTTCCCAGTATCCATTGCCTAGGCACCCTTCCTTTTTGCAAATTTCAAGCCCGGCCCGGGGCCTGAACAAATCCATTGTATCACCCAAACGAAAAATTTACAAGAACGCCCGCCCACTGCCCACGACAAACGCATGAACCTCGGAAGTATCTCACACAAAGGCACAAAGGCTCAAAGGCACAAAGGTTAGGATTGAGCTACGGTAAGCCCACGTTTTCTTCCTTATCTTAACTTTGTGCCTTCGTGCCTTTGTGCCTTGGTGTGATTAAAATGGGAGTAAATTCAGAGGCTGGAGCATTCATGCGTTTGTCGCCTGCCCCGCTTTTCTTTTTTGCATTTATCTGTTATACTGGACTTTCTTAGGGAACCGCCGTTTGGTTTTTGCCCGGCAGGTACCCTTGCAAACCTCGCCTTTTTTAGTGCAGCAGCCCTGAAAAAGTGTTTTGCATCAACAACTTGCTCCAGCGGAGGAAAAAAATGAACGTCAACGATCTTGACAACTATGAAGAAGCTACCCCTAGCGGTAGCTTTAGCCCCGAAGCGTTAGTCGAAGCAAAAGAAACCGACGCGCCCTCTTCAGTTTCGGATAACGGCTTTGGCAAAAAAACGGGAGACGGAACCTTAAAAACTGCCACCCGTTTCCCGGAAATAACCAAGCGCTTTGAAGAGGAGCCACACGAGTTTTTTCACGACCGGGATTATTACAAAACCGTTCTTGGCGAAGAAGGTGAAATCGCCCAAAGAGTGCACGACATTTTTCAAAAATATCTTACCACAAAAGACCCCAAAGACCGCAGCGCTTACCGCCAGCAATTTATACTGCCTTTTTGGGATTTTCTCTCCAAATTAGCGCGAAAAGCCGCCGGAAAAACTGCTTGGCCCAAAAAGTTTCTTTTACGCTTCGGCATTTTGCACCCGGCAATTATCAAAGCGGAAGACAGGGATTTTTTCGGCAAGCTGATTGTCGAAAACGAGTTGAACCTGCCGGTTTATTATTTGGACGAGTGGCTAAAAGCGGTGGGAACCGGCGTTATTCGCCCTTCTGCAAACGATGAAACAAAGGTTGCGACAAGCAACACAAACACGAAACTGCAGTTGTTGCAGGAAAGGCTGAAAGGCAAATTCGACGGCACACTTTCCCTCTTGAAATCGAAGGAGCATGAAAGGACAGAGCTGGAAGGCGCGCTTAAAAACAAAGTGAACGCTGTTTTTGAACACACTCCTGCCGGCGACGGGGGCGTTAGCTCAAACTATATCGACGAGCAAAGACGCGGCCTTACAGAGTCGCTTGAACTTATCAAGCAAGTGTTCAAAACCGACCGGGAGTATGCGATACTGCTTAGGGAGTATTACCAAGCGCAGGCCGAGCTAAACGCTTTGCAGAAAAAAATCGACGAGGAGCGGGCTTCCGTTCAGGTGAACCTTGGAGCGATAGATGCCGAGTTTGGCATTGTGCGACAAATGTCGAAAATGTCGATAGGCCGGCAGGGGAACCACTTTCCCATTTTGATAAGCGAGTATCTCCACAGCGGCCACCTTAACATAGGCACGCGGGAAAGTGTTATAACAATGTTATCCCGCATAGAAAGCATCGACACCGAAGTTTTTTACCGGTATTATAAAAGCAAAATGAACCGTATTGCGCCTTTGATTATTCTTGTGCCAACCTACGGGGAGACGGGGTTTTGCTGGGAGCCGTTCGACCGTTACAACAGGGCTACCAGCCCCGGACGCATTGTTATTCCGATGTATCCCAGAAATTTGTTTGTTACGGTTCTTGGAGCGGTGGCAGACTTGCGCTGGCAAGTGGCGAAAGAAAAAGCGGCGCATTACTGGATGGAAGAAGGCCTTACCGGCCGTTACTTCCAATGTTTCCAAAAGCAAAAGCTGAAGGGCGACATAAAGGAGTATTTTATAAGCGACTACATTCTGTGGATGACAAAGGAGGCAGACGGCGTACAAAAACTTTCAAAAGAAGTGCGCGGAATTTTCTGGCGCTATATGCCCTTCGCCCAGGAAGTAAAGGAAAGATTGAAAAAACGCAATTTCGTCTACCAAGAACTTTACCAAAGAGACCTTAACCGCGCCATGTCCGACGGCTATTGACGCACGACAAACGCATTAAAGGCCAGTGGCTGTGAAATTGCTCCCCGTTAAACTCACACAAAGGCACAAAGGCACGGAGGCACAAAGGGGGGATTATTATAAGGCCTGAGCCTTCCTTTTGCCTCATTATCGAACATAAGAGGGGAAGAAGTAGGAATGAAGATGCGCTTTCTAATCTGTCCTTTGTGCCTTCGTGCCTTTGTGTGAGGTACTTCCGATAAAATATCGTCAACACCCGGCTCGTGTCGTTCATGCGTTTGTCGTGGTATTGACGGGGTGCGTGTTACGCGAAACTTGCGAAAAAAAAGCCCGGCTCCGTTGCGGCTTTTTGCAAAAGAGCCGGGTACTAGTACCCGCGGGCACTCGTACCCACGGGCACACATTTTCGGGAACTGTAGCGAACCATCGGTTCGCAACCGGCGGTTCGCGCAGCCCCAAGACACGTCAGGTTTAACGGCAGACTCCGCCGCCGTCAGGCTAGGGGCGATGAACGACGCGGTCGCGCACAGGCGATGCGGAAATGACCCTTTCTTTCGGCTCCTTTACGAGGAAGCTGTTGTACGCGCCGGGGGAGTAGGTTCCGTTTTGCAAGTCGCAGGCCAGGGAGAGCAGATTTTGATCGAGATTGCGATAAAAATTCAGAATTGAAGATTTTGCCGACCTGCCGCGAGCAACCTTGCTCCACGCGCAGTAGAGATTGTCCATAGAGAACAGAGCGTCAAAAGACGGCATCGCCGGCCTGAGCTTCATCGGGTTCCCCGCTTTTTTCGGCGGCGGCTTCGCCGGAGGCTGATGCGGAGGCTGAAGCTACACATTCCAAGAGAGCCGGGGCGTACCTGTCCGCCTTGCCCTGGCCAATGCCGTCTATCTGCATGAAGCCGGCCAGGGTTTTAGGCCTGCGCTTGGCGACTTCGGCAAGCTGTTCGTTTGTGCAGACAGCGTAGACCGGCAGGCCGTTTTCTTCGGCAAGTTTTTTTCGCGCCTCGCGCAGTTTGGAGAAAAGGGCGAAGTCTTTGGGGTCTAAAATTTCCTTGTAGTCCAGCTTGCCCCGCGCCAGATTTTTGGCCGGGTCTGCTGCGGCCTTTTCCGCGCCGTCCAAGTATTCGACCAGCAAAGCCCAGCAGGTCGAGCCATCTTGGGCCGCCAGTTCTTTGCGGACTTGCACGACACGCCGGCCGCGCAGGAAACGATTAAGCTCTTCCTGCTCGGCGCTGCCAGAGTGAAGAGGAAGCATGAATGCCGCGTACTGTAGTTTCATATTTTTCCATTGCGTTTTGCCGCCGGCTTCAGTTAGCTTTCGCTAACCGCAGGCGGCCGCCGGTAAATTTTTGCAGGGGGCACGCCCCCTGCACCCCCGAAGGCGGCCTTCCGGAGCCCGGCCGCTCCATGCCC
>JGI24700J35501_10929758_pt1 | contig 10096 bp, 8 predicted proteins | sample TergutTh196P1_FD_35501 | JGI IMG/M metagenome (IMG submission 35501) | reverse complement strand
TTTTACAAGCCACTCAAAAAAGTTCAGAAAGTTGTCCTCCAACCAGGTCTCCGAGGCAGCAATGACCTCCGCGTAGGACGAAAAATGGTGATCTTTCAATTTTTTTTAGTCCAGAGAACAGGTGGTAGTCCGCCGGGGCCAGATCCGGAGAATAGGGTGGGTGATCAAGACACTGGAAGCCCAGGTAGGCCAGTTTTTTCTGAGTTGCAAGTGCCCGGTGAGACGGGGCATTGTCATGCAAGAACAAGACTTCCTTGGTGACCTTTCCGCGGCGTTTTTCCTTCAAAATGTCCTTCAATTGCACCAGCAGAGATGAGTAACACTCCGTGTTGATAGTTTGGCCCTTTGGAAGATAATCAATGAGGAGGATCCCGTCTTGATCCCAAAAAATCGAGGCGAGAACTTTTCCAGCAGATTTTTGCACTCGGAATATTTTGGAGCTGTGTGAGCCGCTATGCCGTCACTCCATTGATTGTTGCTTTGTCTCCGAGTCATAGTGATATAACCAGGTTTCGCCCATGGTCACAAATCGCGACAGGAAATCATTTGGATCGCGCCGAAAAAATTCCAAAAGTCGCTCAGACGACTAGCATCGTTGACGTTTTTGATCGGCGTTTAGGCATTTTAGGACCCACTTCGCGGAGAGCTTCCGCATGTCCAAGTCTTCATGAATGGTGGACCCAACCCGTTCACGTGAGATGCCCAGGTGCTCAGCTATTGATTTAACCGAAATTCGGCGGTCTTCCAAGATTAGCTTGTGAATTTGATCAGTAATTTCCGTGGTAGTCACTGTTTTGGGTCGTTCAGGACGAGGCGCATCACAGTTTGAAAAATCACCACGTTTAAACTGGGCCACCCAGTTTTTGATGGTGGCATACGATGGTAAAATTTCCCCTAATGTTTCTGTCAGAATGGCGTGAATTTCCTTCGGCGCCTTGCCCTGCAGGGAAAAAAAAATCCTGATGACAGTTCGCGTCTCGATGTTGCTGAAATCGCGCGCGTCGCCTTACATGCTTCCTTTCAGCCTCTGTAACAAGAAAAGACTTGCAATTCGGCACATAAACAGACCCCTCTTTCCAAAGACACTTTCGATTCCATCCTACGACATCGGGAGGTAGGTCGAGTAAGTAGGACTTATCAGCACCCCCTCATATGTACTTTGATACGACAAGACACTGAGCTCTGGCCAGCAACCGGCAGAGGACCGTTAGTAACACTTGTATGACACGTGACTGTTTGCTTGTTACAAAATGTCCAGACTACCTCTTATAGGCCTCCAGTGGCTCACATATGTAGGCTTGTGTTTCACATAGTCTAATGCAACGTGAAAGGTGTGGGTGGTAAAGAAATTCTGGAAACATATTTGAATTTAGCGTCCAAAAATACATCAGAAACAGATATTTTTCCTCATGGGACAAAATCTTTGTTGACCAGTGTTATTAATTCATAAAAATAGATCCATTTTAGCCATTTGTTTACAAAATCCAGCATGACTCCATATGGCATCACTGGGTAATTTTCATGGAAGACAAACACAACAGGTTAGTAGGTACAAAAAACTTCCCTTTATTTTCCTGAAACAAAATTCAAAACAACTCAATATTTTCAGACACACATACTAAGGTACAAAAATATTTAATCTTCTCTGCTTTATGTGTTATGCCATAAAACAATTTTTATCTTTAGTGAGACAGAAAGCTTTCTCACACTTCACGCATTTCACCCTTGAATAGGCTTTAATACATAGATTACACCTTTGCTTTTTCTCAGCGTGCACTGGCCAGTGCCCAAAACAATCATACCTCACATCATCCACTGCTTTTGCTGCATTTCATACTTAATTATTTTTCACAAGTTCAAGTGTAGGGCTATCTTTTGCCGACCGACCCCTTTTACTTGTAGTTGTTTTCCATGCCCTGAGAAGAGCATGTGCTATTTCTGACCAGAAGATGATAAGAGTCTTGCACTTGGTAATTCCTTGCTATGAGCAGTGGTGACGGTACAGAAGCCATTCATTTACTACACATATATCCAGCAAGTGGAACACAATGCTCAAGTAATATTTTTTTCTCCTGTGTTGGTTCTGTACAAAGCAACCAGCATATCCTGCAAATCAACCCCTCCCATGTGGCGAGATTATTCTTTCATCATTGCTGGTCTTGGAACTTCTACATACCGCCCTTCTGCAACAGACCAACGATTTACTGTTTCCACTGGATGTCTATCTTTGTAGGAGGAAACTAGATACACAGGCTTATTGTCATACCATTTGAGGGCAGTTACATTTGTTCCTGCCTCAGTCCTATAGTCATCTGCTCCTTGCCCCAACTTCTTCAATCCTTCATCTGTTTTCAGGTTGCAACCAGGAAGTCTTGAAATTCTTATAGTTCCCAACGCCAAAATTCCAGTTTCTTTGAGGGCACATATGAGGTTGGAAGATGTGAACCAGTTGTCCATGAACATTTTATAATTTTGTCCCTTACAGAGACCATCAGCAATCTGCAACACTATATTTCCACTTATGCATAGAGGAGAAACATTTTTTACATTTCCCTTCCCCACATACACTTCAAAGCCATACAATATTCCAATTGAACCAGCTCGAGCAAATACTTTTATTCCCAATTTGTGGGGTTTGTTCCTGATGTATTGTTTTAGTGAATGCCGACCCTTGAATGGAATGATCAGGTCATCAACTGAATTGTACTCTTCCACTTCTATATCTCAAAAACTTGATTTTATACTGTCCACAAATGGCCTTACTTTGAATAACTTGTTATGTTCTGGGTCATCACAAGCCGTCATTGTGCCGTTATCGTTTATGTGAAAATAGTTTCTCACGGTGTCAAACCGATTTCTGGACATAACATCCGCAATTGGGTCAAATCTTATCGATTCAGCCCAGTACGTCCTATAGCTAGGCATATTTACTATTCCTGCCATAATGTGGATGCCTCGAAATTGATCCATTTCATTTTTGTTTGCGTTCAGTGGCCTTCCTGTCTTCTGCACCCAATACAAATTGGACTGCTCAACAAAGTTTCCAATTACTTCGTCTCTACACCTTTGTTTGAGTATTTGAAAGGTGTTACTTCTTCATCTGGTGGATCAGAAAATCTTGTGTTACATTCTGCCACCACTTCCTCAATATCTTTCTTACACCAACGAAGGTTACATCTTGATCCACTGTGTGATGTCGCTGGGACAACTTGTAATTGTGCATCCCCACTAAGAGACATTTGCAATCGCAAGTTCAAGGGCATATCATCAAAATCCTCTTCTTCCCATATCTGCACTTCGATCATTACCGGGTCCAGTCTTGGAGCCACGGGACTTGTAAGGGGACTAAATGTTCATTTCTATCACTGTCAACGTCCATCTCATTATCTGACTTATCCAAATCAACATCAGATACATCCCCTTCCAACAGAAACAGCAATTCTGCATATGTCAATGTATTCTGCTTAGGTTTCACCTAAAAGCCAGAAAAAACATATATATATGTGTATATAATTTGCCATAAATATGTATCAGTAATTATAATAAAAAATCATCCAATTAAAAATAAGAATGATTCAGTAATAATTAAAAAATTAAACTCAAAAAATGTTTTTTTACGAATATAATGTAGGGTTACGTACCATTCCTTCAAGTGATGCCCGATGATGCCATATGGATTCACAACATTTTTCACCTTCACAATAAGGCAACATTTTCACAGAACATCTTCATGCGTTCACACATTAACAAATCACATTTATACTTGACTTTGGGCTGGAAATAACAATTCTGTCTGACTATTATTCTTCCAAATATAATTTCCAACTAACACGACACACCCCTGTCACAGGCACATGCTACCACGCTTACAAAACATGCAAGAACTGGCCCTTTTGTTCGTAAGTTGGGTGACTTTAGCATATACAGCCGTGTGTAGAAAAGTCAGCACAGTGTGCTAATATGACTTCTGAAATCACTGGACAAAAGACATGCATATTAAGGACAGATGAAAAGTATGATGCCACATGGCATCACTGGGCTGGAAAGGGTTAACAACAACCTGCTAGCTTTTGTTCAGTTCTTCAACTGAGTAAACACCTACAAAATATGGCCTGACCTAGGGTACTGGAATGTGTTATTTGTTTCACCTGCTTCATAGTGAATACAATTGGTGTACATTTGGGTTTACAGATCTGTGAAGCCCGTATAGCAGGTCAATTGACGGAGCAATGGAATGCAGCACAGGACACTGCATATGCTTTCAATGGAAACCAGTGGGTTGGATATGACAATACTGCAGCTGTCCAAATTAAGGTAAGACTTACTACGTGCAGCAGTTACTGTGGAAATTTCAGTACTAATATCTTCCAAATACCAGGATGTATCACAAGGCAAGTAAATTTCAGGTAATCTTTGTATTTATTATGGAAAATTTGCAAATAGTCACAGACTGTCCTAAATATGTGTACCTAAAATACAAATTCCAAGAAAACAGTCCTTTGGGTTGAGTCAGTACTTCCTCTGCTGCCCTTGAAATTACCGAACCCAAATTTTATGCAAAATGAATGTCATTTCCACATTTACACAATCTTCTGTCCAGAGTCTATCCTTAGCCAATGTAGTAAAGTTGCTGCTTCCTATTAACAAAATTATGATGGACATCTCCTTTTAATTTAAATCACAACTGGTATATGGCTCTATGGCCTGCAGGATCAAACTTTCTTGGATATTTTCTCAAACTCTACAACTTTCCATTCACACATGTTTAAATGGATGTTAAAAAACTGATTTTCAACTACAGGCCCAGTACATCATCAACAATGGTCTAGGAGGAGCCATGGTCTGGGCCATTGACACTGATGATTTCCGTAACACATGTGGAGCTGGAATGTTTCCGCTGATAAATACAATCAAAACAAACCTTGGTTAATGTTAGTAACACTTTTGGTTAATGTCATTATGAAGACAATCAAAATACATCTTGGTTAATGTGAGTAAGAATGACAATAAAAATACATATTGGACAATGTTTGTAACAAGTCATAATCAAGCCATATCTTAGTAAATTTCAGCAACATGTTGCAATAAATATAAACACTGGTTAATGTTAGTAATAAACCACAATCAAAAGTACCTTGTCACATGTCTGTCAATAACAACCAATGACAATAAAAACCTATGTTTGTTTATGTCAATAATTAACAACTCAAATCGTAACATCATAATGTTGGTACGTAACAATATGATAAACAGGTAAAGATCTACCTGTACACACCACAAAAGCATCTAGGGGCACCGAAGTATCCAGTCATTCTTAACCTCAGTACCTGATGAAGCTGAGTGGTCAGCTTCACGCCCCAGCTACTTAAGCCCTTGTATCATTGGAGAAGGAGATGGGGGAGGCCCCAGAGTCAGTCTCAACACTGTTGCAGGACAGATATATTTCTTGCCCATGGAGGGAATCAAACCCTGGATCAACCAGCTCCCAGTCCAGTCATTATACCAAAAACAATATCTTGACTCCTAAATACCAAGAAGTAAAATCAAAAGAGACCCTAGTTAACGTCAGTAAGTAAAAAGAAGTCACCATCAAAATATACCGTGCTTAATGTCAGCAAGTACCAATGACTTTGCAAGGTTTCTTTCCACTTTTCATTATTTCCCTTAAATTTCCCTGTACAAACAGAACTTGGTCACCTGTTCCTATTTTTGTCTTACTTATTCTAGGAAACATTAAGTGCACCTGAACACACACACACACACATTTTATCTTAAAATTTCTTACTAAAAATGGTAAAGATGAAGTTCCTCTCCTCAGTTAAGCACCACAACAATGAAGTTTAGGCTATGTGGGAGTAAATGCTTATCTCTACACAGTCACCTTGGTACTAAATGTGACTGTTCAGATTCACACCCCCACTGCTTTATGTGTTGTAACCAAGGACAGGAACATTGGTGGGCAAAAGGGCTAGTCTGAACACAATTGTTGTGCAACATCTTTGCACTATGTCATGCATTACAATGTTGTGTCTATAAACATATGTATGAACACCCTAAACCTATTACATCTTATTAAACAAATACCTATTCATGCTACTGTATCATAGTCAGTGTCTTTTAACGCAGTATATGGTATATACAGAACCTGCAAACCCCTCACAATGGTTCACGACCACCCTCTTCACCTCTGAATCCCCATTATTATTCCAAATCTGATGAATCAGATATTTTTTACTTGTTGTAGTCTAGATGTTTCATAGTTAGGGCTCAAATGTTTGTGACCAAAAGTATGTGAAATATGCACGCAAATATGCTCTAAAAAGAAGCAAAATATGATCAAGAACTGAAAAATATGACTGAACTTATGTGAACTCACATTTAATGTAATAATTGAATGAAAAAATATCATTCAATTAATCGTCTATAGACATGCATACTGTAATTTAACTGAATACAATTTTGCAAAATCCTGTCACTTTTCTCAATAACAATTTTTCGCCCAGTATACAATTTCAAACAGATGTCGAATTTTGGACCTACAAAATAAAAAAGTGATTTAGAATGTGTCTGTCTTCAACTTACGATGTTACATAACATGTCTCAGTTCAGTCATCGTGTCTGGCTGCATTGCAGTGGATCACAGGGTGCAATTTTCAAATTTAAATAACCTGCAATTGTCACTTAATATTGTCTTGTACTGGGAGAAGGTAATCTCGACCTCACACGATATCAAGGATATGTGTGTGAAGATTGTCATGTCTTTGCTGTCAAGCGCGTGGGCTTCCTCACCTAGTGTTTCACATTTCCCACCAACGATGCCATTTATTTTACATGTGTTGTAAATCCATCATCCTTCTCCAGCACTTTTTTTTAACCTTTTCTGGTACTTTACCACTTGCTTGTTCAAATGCAGGTTCAGCGCTTACTGCGAGATCCAGTAGGACTATCATTCGTCTCCATTCTGACTGCCTCCAGATGGGCAATTCTTTTTTTAAATTACAACGAAGTTTGACGTAATAGAAGCTAGATTTCCAGACAGATTAGAAGAAAACAGTTCCTTCAAAAATTTAATGGAAGGCGTTTCATTGCTGTCTAGTTCACGGAAGATTTTCTCGAGTGTACAGTAGATTTCACAATTATACATCTCAGCATCGAACCACGTTCACCAGCGCGTTAATACTGGCGGTGGCGGAAGAGGCAATGTTGTCGACTCTGGCATAAATTTCTCGACTCCTAGTTGAGCTTTCAGAAATAACTTCTTGATATTGGAAATTAATCTATCAACTTCAAGATACCTTCCTAGAATATCTCCGGCCACTACATGGAGGCCATGTGCAAGACATTTTAAGCGGACCATTCTTAGGAATAGCATTTGAAAGCCTTGATCGGGTTTCAGCATGAAAGGGACAGTGTCTGCTACAAACACACGTAGCAGGATTCTGTCTCATTTCACTTTATCTTACCGTAATATTTCCAATGTATAATCGAAATGAATGGAGATTGTGGTATGATTTACTTTGTCCAAGACTTCAGAATGTAACAGAAATACGTGTCGCCTGGGCGATCGGCAAAGAATGTGCCAACAAACACGCTTGCTACACAACTGCTGTCAACATCTATCTATTGGTACCAAGATCTTGTTGTCCCCGACGATGTTTCCATCTCTTATTAAAGCATTTTAATAACATGAGGTTAAATAATTCTTTCGTAATATAGCCTCCGTTGGAACGCTTCTGTTTGTGTATTTTCCATGAAACCGACGAACAGCTTGTTCCTTATTTTGAAAGGCAGGATGTTTGTTAAGATTAGCATTTCACATACAGCGCTGTGAAAACGAGATGTTTTGCTCGATGACGATGTTTGTGGATCTCAAAACAACAGTTTTTGCCTCGTTCGTTTCATGGATTGCAAGCGTAGATTTTTTCGGCGTTTCTTTGTTCAACCATGCTGTTGCACACAATAACGTTTTGCGGTCATAACACTAATTCCATATAATTTACACAATAAAATTTTACCATCTGTGTTAAATTATTTTTAGTCCAAATCTTGAACGAAACACCTTAATCTCGAATTGTCCGAAGTTTCGCTTTCGGCATTTTAACGGCAGTACATACAAGAACAGAAAGACTAATAAGCGCTATCTGGAAATGCAAAACAGCGCGAGTCTTAGGACAGTTGGACAGAGTGAAGTATGAAAGGCGGAATTTCCTAGCACAAAGGGCTGGGGAGGGGAAAGTTGATATTTTCTAGCGACATAAATTGCTTAGACATGCCACAGTCCGGTATGGAAGGGATGCGGTTCAGTTCTGGTAACTACATGACTTGTAAGTATTTAAGGAATGCAGACATGATAGGGTGGGTTTTCCAAGGGAGATCGGGTTCGACAGACTGGTCGAGGATAACTGTCAAAGTTAGCCACGTCGACATAAAAAATGGTACGCAGCGAGCACATTTTGGCTATCCTAAGTTTTTTCCGTGCTTTTTCCTCAGTTGTAAGAAATTGCCAGCTCGTAACACCCAAACAACCGGGCACAGCCCTCTCTCGCCTTGGACATGGAGACTTCACCTTAGGTGCCTGACTTTTACCGCGAGTCTAACGTTAAACCTAAACACTACGGGTTTAAATCCCAGAAAGCCATCCAGCCAAATTTACGCCCCCCTCCGCATGAAGGCTTTCTGCACATTGAGCAATGGCCCTTAGTTTGTCTCCGTCAAGGTCCTCAACCGCGATGGGAAATCGTTAGCGTAAGCGCTACGTAATTTAAAGTGTCTGTTCAGGAGCCCAGCGATGCGGTCAAGTGCAGGAATGGCTAGAGAGACCGCGGGACGTCGACTTGCGCTATAAGCACAAGCCTGCGCCCTCAGCTTTGTGGTTGGTTGGGGTGGGTACTCGACTGGCCGTGTTACATAACTTATTAGCGACTCTGTGTAAAAACATTGGTCACATCAGTGACAGGCAAGGAAAAATTATTATTACCTGTCTTGAAATGCATTCAACTCAAAATGAATTCAATATTTCTGAGACCACGTAATGTGAATTATATTTCCAGAGTATACCCTTTAAAACTCGAATATATCAAGATATGCCCAAATGACCGAAAAAATTAAAAAACAATTATTTATGATCTAAACGCCCCAATTCATACTTAAATTGAGTTTAGGTTGAAATAACATGTCACAATAATAATATGACATGTTATACAGATCTGAGCCATATTCATATTACGAGGGGGTGCTGATAAGTCCTTAGCCCGACCTACTTCCCGATGTCGTAGGACAGAATGGATAGTGTCGTTGGAAAGAGGGGTCTGTTCATGTGCCGAATTGCAAGTATTTTCTTCTTACAGAGGCTGAAAGGAAGCATGCCAGGCGACAAGCGCGATTTCAACAACATCGAGACGCGAACTGTCATCAAGTTTTTTTTCCTGCAAGGCAAGGCGCCGAAGGAAATTCGCGCCATTCTAACAGAAACATTAGGGGAATATGCACCATCTTATGCCACCGTCAAAAACTGGGTGGCCCACTTTAAGCGTGGTGATTTTTCCACCTGTGATGCGCCTCGTCCTGGACGACCCAAAACAGTGACCACCCCGGAGATTATTCATCAAATTCACGAGCTAATCGTGGAAGACCACCGGATTTCGGCTAAATCAATAGCTGAGCACCTGGGCATCTCACGTGAGCGGGTTGGGTCCACCATTCATGAAGATTTGGACATGCGGAAGCTCTCCGCGAAGTGGGTCCCGAAATGCCTAAACGCCGATCAAAAACGTCAACGGTGCCAGTCGTCTGAGCAACTTTTGGAATTTTTTGGGGAGCGATCCAAATGATTTCCCGTCGCGATTGGTGACCATGGGCGAAACCTGGTTATATCACTATGACCCCGAGACAAAGCAACAATCAATGGATTGGCGGCTCACCCCGCCCCAAAAATTCCGAGTGAAAAAATCCGCTGGATAAGTTCTCGCCTCGATTTTTTTGGGGATCAAGACGGCATCATCCTCACTGATTATCTTCCAAAGGGCCAAACTATCAACGCGGAGTATTACTCATCTCTGCTGGTGCAATTGAAGGACATTTTGAAGGAAAAACGCCG
>JGI24700J35501_10929759_pt1 | contig 10099 bp, 5 predicted proteins | sample TergutTh196P1_FD_35501 | JGI IMG/M metagenome (IMG submission 35501) | reverse complement strand
TGCTGTGTGACAATTTTCGGTGCCCGTAATTTGTCTAAGGGGAGGGTCCCAACTACTTTGTCGTAGAAGAACAGTTAAGATGTGCAGGTTTTCTGCCCCAAAAAACATGACTATACAAAATAATACAAATGAATATCCAAGTGTCTTACCTCACATCATTAGCCAGGACATTGGTAGGACCAGTTCAACAAAACTACAGAGTTTTGATATAGAAGACTGGGATAGAATTTTACTTGGATGTTCACAGACTGCATTACCAAACCAGAGTAGCTTATCAACCACAAACAGGAAAATAGTGAGGGAGTGGTGAAAGGAAAGGAAAGGAAATGGGGAAGGGCATGAATTGCAGTTGTGTGTACTGTATCCATGGCATGATGATGGAGATGTTATATAATAACAGCACAGCTAGATGCTGTCATTGTAAGTTCTTGAAGATAAATCTTTGAAAGATTTGCAGCTCTATGTCAGCATGACAACCATAAAATACTTTTGGTGGCTGAAGATCCATCTTAGATTCATGAGTGAAATTTGTATCTAAATTTGTTGTCAATGTATTAATACTTTTACTACAGGATTGAAGCCTGTAAGATATAATCCTTGGAATCTGAATGTGTGCAGTTCCATTAGCAGACCTTTTTGTTAATTCTTTTTGTTTGGAATCCCATTTTCTTCATTCCTGTACTCTAAGTGTGGCTTGCTCTGGAAGTTACTGTAGGTTAACTGTTTACTGTCAGTTTCACATAGCACTGTTTAAGGACAATGCAAGCATATTCATTGGGAATGTCTGTTCTTTGGTTTTTTAATACTGGGGAGTGTTCTGCTCTGTCAACAGAGACCCAGCCCAAGTCACGTATCTTTAATTTCGTATATCAAACGTCATGTCACAAATTGGATTAGTACATTATTAGCACCTTCTTCTGCCAGCTTCTCTGATGTCCTTTGTTTGTCTCATCGTGTGGGTTTTTTAAATCTGATGAAACAGTTACACGTGTATTCTCTTATTTTTGAGAACTGTTAACTTTATTATCCAGACCAACAAATGCACAACATAGGTATATTAACAGTACTTTCTATATCGTAAGTACTCCTGCATGGTTCAATGCATCTGCATCGTCTTTAGGGAGTCTTATAATTCTACTTTGCTAAAGTTACAAAAATCATTAAGGTTACAAACTCAGTAAAATTGGTAGATTAAATGTTTACGTATGTGATTGTTGCAGTTGATGATACAATACAATCTATAAAATGTTGTAAGCTGTGTCATCTGTTATAATTACGGTACATGGAAGTTGTTTGCTTGATGGCTGTCCATACAGTCTGGACTGTCTTGTAGGTGTAATCCCTATGTTGGTGTTTCCTATATGTGGGTATGATGAGAACAGGAAACACCAAAGTAGGGATTACTCCTATAAGACTGTCCAGACTGTATAGATAGCCACCAAGCTAACAACTTCCATGTACTGTAATTATAACAGATGACACACCTTACAACATTTTATAGATTGTACTGTATCATCAACTGTAACGATCACATATGTAAACATCTTAATCTACTGATTTTGTTGAGTTTGTAACCTTAATGATTTTTGTAACGTTAGCAAAGTAGAAGGATAAGACTACCTGAAGATGAAGTAGATGCATCAAAACATGTCGGAGTACTTACGATATATAAAATGTTGTTAGTGTACATATATATATATATGTTGTGCATTTGTTGGTCTGGATAATAAACTGTACAAGATGCATGGTACATACATCAGAATAAAAAAAAATTGTTAACTTGTTTCCTTTACAATTTTCTTTAGTCAAAATTAAGTTCTATGACAAGGTGAAGTCAAGGAAATAATCTGTGCGTTGAGAATTAACAGCACTTTAACCTCGTGTCTCCGTTCTCCTATTTGAGACAATGTATTTGAGATGTTTAATGTATTGAGGATTTAGGTGCAGTGTCAATGTTTCAGAGATTTGGACCAAGCATGCATGGAAGCAGTTGCTGCATTGCTTAGAGGGTTGCCACTACAGCCAGAAGAGTCTGATCGTGGTGACCTCATGGAAGCTAAGAGCCAACTTTTCCTCAAGTGAGTTCAAGCTTTCCACACTACATTTGGAAGTGGAAGATACGTAACTTAGTTACATGTCTGTATTGAAGGAATGTCAAGTGATAATTACATGAAATAAACATTGAAACATTTGTGAAAAGAAATAGGATTGCAGTACTTAGGATCATGTATAGAGGAAGTGAGTGGTAACTTGCAAAACAGAATGGGTCAAGGACTTAATGTGTGTTAATGATGAAATTAAGGGTGTATGTGTGGATTGCTCCACCTCACAAACATTCCATCTTTAACAAAATTAGCAGGTTAGCTGGCAAGCATGAAATCAAGATAGTCCATGTACTGGAAATAAAACCATCATTACATTAAGATTGGTTAAGTAAATTAGGTCCTCAAGACTCCTGGTGCATACTGTATCTGTTGTGAGTGTGGCAAGGTGTATGTGGGACAGAATGGAAGAAGCATAGCAACCAGACATAAGAGCACATAAGGCACTTAACATCATGGCCAACCCGAGAATTCTGCTGTTCCAGAACACATATTCTATACTGGACGCAAAATTCATTTCAACCGCACATAAAGATTGGGCAAGGCCACTAGCTACATGGACTGCTTGGTGAAGGAAATGAGAGAAATATGTTTAGATCCAGACAACTTTAAAGGGGAGGAGGGCTTCACTTTAAGTTGAGCATGGCAACCTATAACCAAATTACTGTAACAGAGAAAAGAGGCACCCAAAGAGACGCAAGGGCACATGCAGCAATTTTTTTACTCCACCCAGTAACCCCCATTGGCTGATGTCCTTTCACAAGTCCTGGCCTGCTACTGCTATGTATTGTGGACATCCTGGGGGTCAAGTCATTTCAGCACCGTGATGATGGAGACGGAGTTGATTTCTGAAACATTGGCTGTTTAAAAGAACCTTATGTGACTGTCAGCCCAAGAAGATTTCATTGCATTTTATACATTTTGGGCTGGCGCATTTGTGGTGCTGATTGTTACAAAATAGGATGCTTTTAATAATAGTTGTACCTACCTCAAGAGTATTGACAGTATTTCAGTTCAAATTTTGGCACTTTTGTGAGTTTAGACTTGTGAAGTTTAGTCCAAATAATTTGATATGGATCATTAATTAATTAGGTTCATGAATTTCAGTAGGGTCCATTGTTATTCAATTTAATGCAAGTCTATACAGCCAGAATGGAATTTTTCTTATTTTGCACGGTGTTATTGGTCCTAAGAAGTCAGGTGTATTTCTCTGAGTTTTGAAATTTGATCATTTTGTAAGATTAAATGGTACTAAAATCAAGCTGTTTGCCAATCCATAGCTCAGGAGTTACAGACAAATAGGTGAGAGATGCTAGCTCTAATAGGCATATTATCAAATATAATACTAGATTTTTGTTAATAGTATGGTGACGCTATTTGCTGATATGTTATGTTTTGTTACTAGGTATTTCACATTGTTCATGAATCTGCTAAATGACTGTAATGATGCACAGGATGTGGAAAGGGATGTTAACAGGCAGCGTGTGGCTGCTGGAAAGTTAAATACTTTCCACAATGCAACAATACAAGCAATGTCAAATTTGCTGTCTGCCAACATTGACAGTGGCCTTATGCATTCCATAGGTAAGGAGTAACACTACAAATAAATGCATTAAGTATGTACAAATCAGTTACAGGTTTGGAGTGTTTTTCCTTGTGTAGGTTTGTGTATGAAAGTCCTGTAGATGAAACATGGTCACAGTGTTGTTACTGAAAGAAGTTTGGACACAGGGGTCATCATGAAACTGGACCTACAGAATTGTTTTCTGTGTGATCCTGTGAACTATGAACAAACTGTTCAAGGACTGTGAAGGGGGAACCAAATAATGGGTGTTACATGAGATACATGATTTTATGACAGTTCGTTTTCACTGATTCCCTAACACCTTATTAAAATTTAACAAATAAAGGTTGCTCAAGTTCTTTGTTGCCCAAAGAAACATGAAATGGGTCTTCTGTGTATTTGTTGTTTACAAGATACATACGAAGGCCATAAGGAATTTCTTGTGTAAGAAGGGTTTATAAACAGAGGTTTCATTCTATTTGTGTTTCGTGTCTTGCAACAGATTTGGGTTATAATCGTGATCTCCAGACCCGTGCAGCATTCATGGAGGTATTGACAAAAATTCTTCAGCAAGGAACAGAGTTTGATACACTAGCTGAGACTGTTTTAGCAGATAGGTTTGAACAACTTGTGCAGCTGGCAACAATGATCAGTGATAAAGGTGAATTACCCATTGCAATGGCTCTTGCCAATGTTGTGACTACATCACAAATGGTAAGTGTCTATATGAATGGAAATTGTTTTAGTTGTATAACACTATGTAAAATGTAAATATTTATATTTAGGTGACATGTTGTTTTGAGGGGCATACTGTATGTATTGACATTGGCATTGCACATTTTGTTCACAAATTTGGTTTACCCTTATGTAATATTTTGCTTTCAGGATGAACTAGCAAGAGTATTTGTAACACTGTTTGATGCAAAACATTTACTATCTCCACTGTTGTGGAACATGTTCTACCGAGAAGTTGAAGTCTCTGATTGTATGCAAACACTATTTCGAGGAAATTCATTGGGCAGCAAAATTATGGCATTCTGTTTCAAGATTTATGGTGCTAGTTACCTACAAAACCTGTTGGAGCCATTAATCAGGCCGTTACTTGAAGAAACCAGTCTGAACTTTGAAGTGGATCCTGCAAGGTCAGTTATTAGTCTTATATATTAACCATTTGTGTGGGATTGTAACAGGCCTGCTGCTACATGTGGAGCAGCCACTTAAATTTCCACTTTGGCTTTTGATACCTGTCACTTGCTTGGAAATCAGGTAGTAGAAACTGCCTCCTTGCAATCTGTGAATGAGACAATAAAAGATAATGCCAGCAGTAATTGAAAACTTGTATCAACACATGTTACCCTGTTTGGAATATTTTACTTGTAATAAGCCAAACCTGACCTTTCCACACAGTGGGTTAAGTTTTCGCATTACTTCATATCTTTGTTTTTGTATTTGTGTATGTTTATTTATGAAGAACACAGTGGACATGCAATTTCATTCTTTGCTGGTGATTGTAATAGTTTTCCTGTTGTAAACTTAATACAATTGCTTACTGTTCACTCTCTTTCATGCTGTTAGTGAAAGTTGCTTAAAAACCATGCTTTGATTCAATGAAAAAAATCACCTTCATTGTTGTCTGTTCATGTAAGGCAACTATTCTGGCCGCACGTGTATAGGAAGCAATACTGGTAGCCATTAGTAATTAAATTTTGGTTTGTTTTGAATAATTTGGTAAACAATGCTTCTGAAATTGTGAGATTCAGATGGTATATGGTCTGCAAATCATTTTCACCAGTCCGTGAAGTATTTGGAAAAATATTATTCTTTGTGGGGCACACAGTGGTGCAGTTGGTTAAGGCACTGTGCTACAAGCCAGAAGGTCATGGATTTGATTCCCAAATTTTTCATTGACGCAGTTCTTCTAGCCACACTATGGCCCTAGGGTCGACTTAGCCTCTGACAGAAATGAGTACCAGGAATATTTCCTGGGGGGTAAAAGCGGCAGGTCTGTAGGGCTCACAACCTTGCCACATTCATGTGCTGATTGTCTTGAAATCCTGGATCCTCAATGTCCTGGAACCCTCAGTACCTATCCAGGCCTGTACAGGGGTTTACTTTTTATTATTTTTGTAGTATGTTAGACATTGAAAGAATATTCAGTTTTTATTAAGATGGAACACAAGTTAAATGAAAAATTGTGTTATTACAGCATTTGTATAGACATTTTAAACTTTAAAGTTTGTATTACTTTTGTTTTTGACACAGATAAACAAAAAAAGCCTACTGCAGTAAAAAGTTCTGGTTAAATTGTAGAAAATGGAAGTGGAAATTAGTTTAAATCATGTTTTATCTTGTCATGTTGTTTTTACATCTGTGTGTATACAATACATTGAAGTTCATTTCATCAGTAATTATTGAGTAGGGCTACCACTGTGCAAATTTTTTAATATAAAGGGTGTTTCAGGAGGAAACAACCGTACTTCAGGAGAATGTTCCGTAGGTTACATTAGATCAGTATAACTAAACGTACCTATATCCAAAGTTGAACATTTATAGAGAAAATGGTGATTTAAGTTTTGAGGAATGAGAACCTTTATACATTTATTGGTTATTAAATACATATTAAAGTGAAGAGGACTTTGTTGTTGCTGGTCACACCTGTACTTTACTGAACATCTAATTAGTATCTGAGTCATGTAAAAGCATTAAGTAAGCAAGAAAAACATGCTAGTTTCATAAAAATCATCCTTAGTGTTTCAGGTACTTTATATAGCATGCCTCTTTATGGCTTCACTTGGCTTTTGGCTCAAGGATAAACATGAGCCATGTGCAGTTAACACACCATGTTAAACAGTACAGTACATGGAACCATGCAGAGACCACATTTTCCCATGTCATTACCTCCATAACCTTCCAACTTTGGGTGTATGTATGTATGTATGTTTGGTTTAAAAAATGTAAGTTAACCTAAGGAATGTTCGCTGAAAGTAGGCCACATTTGTTGTGAAACACTCCGTGGTATGAAAAGTGAATAATGGTGGTCTACCACTTCACATGAAATTGTAATTTATGCTTGCAAAAAAAAAAGAGTTTCTTATTTGCAGATTTTTAAGAAATTCGGTATTTTAAAAAAGGGTTTTACATTTCTGTAAAGTACAGCTGTGAGTATGAACTTATTCTTTTTCAGCAACAGTGTACATGTGCGCATGTGTGTGTGTGTGTTTATGTGTGGGTACATGTGCGTGCTTGTGTTTACATGTGCATAAAATGGCTATTACTGCATGAATCACTGTAGTGGGACTAGAAAGAAATGTGTCTTCCTTAAGCTGTATACAGGTTGTAATCAGAAAGTTTCTGGACTGGCTCCAAAATGACACTAGTACAATTAGCACAGGACTCATCCACTAGGGCGTGGTAAAGTAGAATATCTGTAGTCATTTGCATTCGATGTTAAGATTTTAGTTTTTGTCGCTGGGAATTAATGACCCTTCTGACTGTGTATTGTGCCCTTTGCAATTTCTAATCCTTCTGAAAATAGTGGACTCTAAAGAATAGCACTTGTGCAAGTTTTTCTTCAGATTGGGCAAAACTTCTACAGAAACTTTCAAGATATTACAAAAACAAAGTGACATTCTTGTTCCAGTGTGAAGTCATGCTGATCATTTCTTTGGATGTGCCTGGAATTGTAAATCCTGAATTCAATCTACAGGGACAAGCTGTGAATAACATTTCAATGCAGATGTTCTACAATGTCCACTGGAAGACATGCTGTGAAAATGATGTCAGAAGTGGCCCACTTGAGATGGGTTTCTTATGCACAACAATATTCCTGCTCACTCTGCTTTGTATGGGAATTTGTGGCCATTAATGTTATGACCGTTATCCCACATCCTCCATACTCCCCAGATCTAGCACACTGAAAATTTGGCTTCTTCTGTAGCTCAAGTTAGCACTGAAGAAAAGGAGATTGAATGACATCAGACTGATTTAAGAACAGTTGCAGGCTACAGCTTTCAACTGTATTCAGTTTTCATGTTCATAAGAAGCACAACTGATAAGAATGTAGGAGTGATAAAGACAAGTGACATATGTCTACCATAATATGCACATAAATGGCATGCACTGATATCCTCAAGTAGTATGTATGCATAGAAACAGGTGTCCAACATGCTATCAATAAGCTCACTGTCGAATCAGTAACATTGCGTGAAACTTACAAACTTAATATACCTTTATGCAAATACTTAAAGACTGATTACAAAAAAAAGCCAATAATGAACTGTAGACCAAAAGTATTCACTACACCACCAGGCATCTATGAATAATTTGTAACGAACCTTAGCCCCTACACATCACATAATAATCTTCATCACTGAACATTTTGAGCTAATTATAATATATATGAGAAGAATCAGCGCATATTTTATATTTAATGGTTTTTAATCCGGAGTGATTTCCAATACATATTAGAAGGAACCAGTTTTAACTATTAGTTATCTCAATATTATTCCACTTTTTGGGATAATAATTGTAATATGATCACTGTACTTAACATTTGTAAAGGAGAGGCTTTGGCCTGAAATAGTTTTCCCTTTTTTTGTATGCTATATTACTACCTGATGGTGGCCAGTCATATAGGCTGGAACATAATGTAGAAATATAGACAATTTGCTATATTATTATCATTTTGTTTTCTTCTGAACATAAAAATTGGACAATGTGACGGTACAGAAGTTGACAGTGTTCAACAATGTTGCTATCACTGGGCTCACTGTATCGAGTTACAAGGAGCATGGAATAGTGTGTAAATGCTGTCAACAACAACAAAAAAAATCCTGAAAATTTCTGAGCACGTCTTTTTTTAATGGTCTTTTCCCCAACTTAGCAGATGAACAGTTGTAGGCTAAATTAGGTTGCCATATGAGTTTGTAGCTTGGGCTGATTTTACAGTCTTTAGTGCAGCTAATCAGTTACATTACAGATAATTTTTGACAGGTTGGATCCTACTGAAGACATAGAGGAGAACAGAAGGAACTTGATTGCACTCACGCAGAAAGTGTTTAGTGCCATTGTGTCATCTGCAGATAAGTATGATCTTATTTTCCATCCTAAAATCTGGCATTTAACCCTTTGGCACCAAACTTTACATGCAGTGTGATACTCAGAATGCTGAACATAATATAAATGTGTCCACTCTTGTGCAGCCCTCATTTAAATTCCAGTCTCCTGTACATCACTGCAGGCATTTAGTTCTGGCACCAAAGGGTTAGTGCATGTTACTCATTTCATTTTGTTCAGAAGTGTTAATAGTCAACCCTGTTAGAAATCATCTTATCCTGGCCTTTAATAAAGAAAATACTGTATATATAATACAAAATACAGATTTTGGAAGCTTTTTTCCTTCTTCTCCTTCTCCTCCCACCTCCTCCTCCCTTTGCAATACAGTATTACTGATTTTGGTGAATTATATTTTGGATCTTTTTTTCTTTCTCACTGAAATGAAGTGAATATGCCTTTCTTCAATAAAATTATGACTTCTGTTGCTGGAGTTTTCAGCCCAGGATGGAGCAGCTATTTAATGTTATGCATTGTCCTTGCAACTGTCCATACACAGAAGCCCACACTTCCAGTTTGTTGCACAATATTTATTATTCACTGCTCCAACATGTTTTGGCCACAGGAAGTGACCATCTTCAGGGAGCTACAAACTTCATAGACTTATACAATACATACTGCAAGTAGTCATACATAAATGGTAGAAATGTACACAGTGGTATCTCTCTTTGTACAACATTAATATTTTGTTGTCGGTCTGTGATTAGGTATAATGTTGAAACAGTATTAATATCATAATACAAATAAAATAAAAAAATTGCATTATGTGCTGTATCCAGACATCTGTGGTGGTGACAAAATCTTTGATTTAATTTGAATCAAGAGAACCCAAGGCTAGGACATTCCATGTGTACAGCGTATTCATTCATGGTGTACAGTGTATTCAGTCATGGTATACACATGGAGTGTCCTGGCCTTGCATGATGTACACGCAGAGTGTCCTGGCCTTGGAATCTCTTGGCCCAAATTACATAGAAGATTATGTCACCATCACAGATGTCTGGATGCAGCACATTATTCAGTTTTAACATTTTATTTGTATTGTAATTTTAATGCAGTTTTAACACTATAACTAATCACAGATTGACAACATAATATTAATGTTGTATATACATAGATAGATACCAATATGTACATTTCTTCTATTTACATATGACTACCTGCAGTGTATGCTGTATCAGTTTATGAAGTATTGACCTCCCTGAAGATGGCCACATCCTTTGGGCAAAAAGTGTAGGTTCAGTGAATAATAAATATTGTGCATTGAATGGGAGGTGAGGGCTTGTGTGTATAAAGTAGTTACATTGTTACAAAGATTATA
>JGI24700J35501_10929760_pt1 | contig 10100 bp, 8 predicted proteins | sample TergutTh196P1_FD_35501 | JGI IMG/M metagenome (IMG submission 35501) | reverse complement strand
TTCTAGTGATTTCTGGCAGGCTCAGTGGGACAGGCTGCTTGATGTAATAGGAGATGATCCATTTACACTCTCTGTGTATGGTAAGAATATCCTTTGAATGATAATGCAAATTGGTCTCATACAAGGCATATCTAACATCACATAACATTAACTCATGTGTCATGTGAATCTTTTATAAACTGATGGAGAAGCTTCGTATGACAGCATTTTTAAATGCAGCAGACCCTCTTCTCCTTGAATTGTTAAATTGAGAATCTCAGTCTCTGTAGCGCATATTTTAATACAATTGTAAGCCACTAGATGGCCTGAAGAATAACATGATTGGTTGAAACATGTTATATTAATATGGCTATTTACTTTCACAACACTAAAGCTGTGCTGACAGTGAACAACTGCCCCTGTAACTTTCATATTATCATCAGGTAACATAAAGTTTCATTATCTATAAAAGTTCTCAATTACAACAAACACAAACTTAGCAAACAAATTTATTAGATGGTGACTGGTTTCGACCCTGGACTTGGGTCATCATCTAGTCATAATACAAGAATGTGAACAAATTCAGAAACTCACAACCCTTAAGTTGGAGACCTCCTGCTTTTACGTTAAAAAGTATGTAAAATGTACAAAGGTAAAATCAATTACATTTTTAATGTATTTGTGAAGTAAAAGGGGGGATCTCCAACTGACGGATTTTTAGGTTCTGTTTTTGTTCATATTCTTGTATCATGGCCTGATGATGACCCAAGTCTAGGGTCGAAACTAGGTGCCATCTAATAAATTTGTTTGCAAATTGTGTGTTGGTTGTGATTGAAAAGTTTTATAGCTATTGTGACTGTTACACCAATGTGGATGTTACATACAAGGAATATAAAGTTAAAATCTTAAATACCAAGGGCTTTTCTTATTACTGTCATAACAGTTTTGGTTCACTAAAACCAGTACTTTGTTTTTGCTCAGGTACAGCCATATACACATTTGCTGTTTACTGGATAATTGGTAGTATATACACAATAATGGACATCACCAACAAACCTGCTGCCTTGCGTAGGTACAAGATTCAAGCTGGAACCAATGAGCCAGTTGAGCCAAAACGCTTGATGAAGGCAAGTAATGGATGTCTTTGCCTAAGGCATATATATATTATCAGTGGTGAAATGCTTACTGAAATTTTTGTGTGTGGGATTGTAAATTTTTGTTTCTTTATATATTTCCTTCCTTCCTTAAGCAACTTCTGTATTTGTCAGCTCTATTGTCATAAGTCTCCTGGTCTTTCCTCCAAGCCATTTTATTAACTCAGTTCAAGTAAATATACCTCAAAACATTCTATTACAGGAGAACAATAATAATATCAACTACGCTACTAATTATTGGCATTTTCACCAACTGTCACATTTTCCTAGAGATTTTACCATTTATACAAGGTGAGAGCCAAGAGTTTCTGTATTGACTGTGTGGACTGCTAACTAGATACAACATAGCTGTGTGCCACTGGGTACTGCTGAGTTGATTTATTGTGAAATAATTTGGCAAGAGTCATTGTAACAGAAAGTTGTGTTTTTGTGCAATTGATGTTGAAATGTGTTTGTTTTGGGTGCATTCTGCAATCCCTGTAGCCAGTGACATGGCAGACCTTCAGGAACAGAGAATTTGCATTAAGTTTTTTGACCTTGCAGCTTCTCAAACTTACAAAAAACTTTAAGAATCCTTTCATGGAGAAAGCCCTTTAATAGTTCACAAACATTTTAATGGTATTCACTTTTCAAAGGGGCCAAATTTCAGTTAAGGAATAAAAAGTTTCATGTCTACTAGCATCAGTTTAGACTGTTAAACATGGAAAAAGTGCATAAAATCATCCAAAAGGACAGACTGTTTATGACTAATGATGATTGCAGCATTCTAGGCATATTATACATTACATGCTGATGCACTATAACTGAAGATTTAAACATGAGACAAATTGCTGCAAAATTTGTGCCCTGTCTGTTTTCATTCAACTTTCTGTGTATGAGAGCCTGCAAGATCAGGCCAAAAAGAAACTTCCTTTCTGCAGTCATAACAGGTAATGAAGATGGAAATAAAGTTAAAGGTATGATAATTTGAGGATATTGTGGAGATTCAGACTATATCACAGGTGGTGCTGTCTGGCATATACACTCCAAAGGGAGTTACTTTGGAGGGGACAATTTCCAGCCATAACCATGGTAAGCCTAAAATTTTACTGTCTCAGACACAAAAATTTTTGGTTCGCACCTTATGTTAAGCGCAGAATATGATTTACATGAGACTGTATTTTCCAGGTGATAGGATGGGTGTTGTTCAACCAGACTGTTGTCACCATACCACTTGCACGCTCAAGTTACCAGTTGATGCTGTGGAGGGGCTTTTCCCCAGTAAGGGTACTTCCCACGTTCCATTGGGTTCTTGTAGAGTTGGCTGTAAACATAATTATGGTAGAGATTGGCTTCTACTATGGCCACAGGTACTTGTTGTAGGATGAGTGAATCCTTTTGGCAACTTCATGAACCTGTGATTTGTTGACAGGTGATGTAGCAGACAAGTTTTGTCAGAATGTACACAGAAATTACCCTTGCCTTCAAATCACCCTTTAACCCTATGAGGCCTGAAATTCATCTATCCATAAATAATTATAAACTTAGTTGCAGCCTCACAGAAAAGAGAGCGGACTTCATTACAAAGACCAACATGTTAACACTGTCCATGGGAAAAGTGACTGTTTATTCTGTGAAACATGGAGCCTAAACAAACTACCTAGGTAAAATGAAGAGCTCTTGAATGTTAAAACAGTTGGTATACATTCTTGGAAAATGACCAACGTGATGCACAATTCTTTTCTGTGTGTTTATTTTTATTTTTAACTTCTGACCTGCACATGACACAGCCACCAACACAGAGTGACAGCTACAAGAGGTTGTACTGACACAATTTTCTCTCCTGATGATGGGCACGATGTGCTCAAAACATGTAGAGAGTTAAAAATAAAAATAAACACATACAAAAGAATTGTGCATCATGTTGGTCATTTACCAAGAATCATTACATGATGCACAGTCAACAATATATATATATATATAAACAGGTGGTATACAGTCACTACTGTGCTGCACAGGGTTAATATAGATCTGTTGTATCTTGTCATGGCACGTGTGACATTTTTATTAATCTGCATTGAACAGGTTGCATCAATCCATTTCCTCTACTCATTTGTGTCATAATGAATGAAAAATCAGGGCCAGTGAGTGGAAAATGATTTGAATGCATTCAAAAATGCTTGTATACTCCAACTTTTGCTTTCTTCACAGATTTCAGATGGTAAATAATATTCCGTATACAAACCATATATTATGAGGAGCAATATTTTGTATAGGCTCAAGACTCCATGTTGTCTGGCACAGTTTTGTCTGACTGCTGAACTGAGCCAACATTTGTTGACCCCTGGTTATCACAATATGTAACTAACTGGTTTTGTGTACTGCAGGTTACTTCACAGCCCTTACCTGTATCGCTTCATTCACAAGAAGCACCATGAATGGACAGCACCAATTGCAGTGACTGCAGCCTACTGTCATCCAATTGAACACATACTTTCAAATGTGCTGCCTCTGTTTCTCGGACCACTCATCATGGGATCACATGTGGCCACTTTATGGCTGTGGTTGACAATGTCAATCCTGATCACCCTCAATGATCATTCAGGGTACCATATGCCATTTTTTCCATCACCTGAACCCCATGACTTTCATCATCTGAAGTAAGTTATATGTGTGAGCCATTCAATGTTACTGCAGGCATATCTGTGCTTTCTGTATTATGTTAGCCCAAATTACTACTAAGATTATACAGTATAGCACTTAGGGTTACTGAAGCCATTACAACCCACATCTAGTACTGAGGTTCAGAATGAGAGGAGCTGTACCTGTACTTCACCATACGCCTTTATGGCACACACAGAGATAGCTTCACTATAATTTGCTGTAGTTAATTGAACAAAAAAATACACCTTTAATATAGTCTACAATCATTCATAAGCCAGGTTGCTTTTACACTTTCACTGCATGAAGGATTTTATTTTAATCTAAACGTGTTTCAAGCCATTAGGCATATGTCACAAAACCTTTGGTCCAGGAACACAGTGTCCAATAGAAGGAAAGGGAAGTTGGTCCTGTGCATATGGAGAATGGATATATAATCCATCTCATTCATAACCTTGGCACTAGATGGAGGTGAGTGGTCAGTCTCACACCCTGGCAATCTCCTACACAATAAACAATCTTGATATGAATAATTCTGAGATAATAAAGACGTAGCTCTAGTGGATCAGAATTTTCATCTAGTGGAAGTGTAAAAGGAAGTTGGTGTATTAAAGAGTAAGATTAATGTGAATTCTATTTATAGAGTCAGTTCATACCATGCAGGAAACATGCAGTCTTGGCTATAAAAACCAGCGTGAATGTTCTGTGGGGAAATACTTGCTGTTGCATTGAGATCCATACAAAACACATAAATACACTTTATGGGCATAACACAGAATTTTTGCGTGTTAAACCTGGTGATACATACAGTAACCACCAGGCTTAGAAGGGGTAATGATTGTGACTGCTGTTGATAGCCATGCAGTGCAGTACAAAATGAATAAAGATTTACTTAATGTGTCAGTATTATGAAGAGAGCAGTGTTACTATGTGTTGCAGGTGACAATGCTGCATTAAAGATATTGTTATGAAGGTAAGACTTTGGTATCTGGATACTCTTGTACAAAACAACAAACTAGACACAAATTGATTTTAACAGAAAAAATAAAAAGTAATAGAGATTATTATCTGAAACTGGTAGCTCTTGATTTATGCCCTAGTCATGTTCCTGAGAAGTCTGGCATAAATAAAGAAGGCACCAATCGAATGTGATATTCCCATAAAATATAATGGAATAAGTAGGGATATGGGAAACCAGACCAATGAGTGTTTACATATATAGTATATATATATTAATACAAACATTATTGGTGGCCGGGGTAGTTCAGTCAGTATTGCGACTAACTGGAGGCTAGATGGTCTGGGGTTTGAACCCTGGTAGGGGTGATTTTTGCTGGACCCATCCAGCAGCCTTTACAGTGGCTACTGGGTCTCTTTCCTGGGGCATGGTGCTGACCATCCACCCCCTTCCAGAACTGGCTAGAGTATAAGTAGAGATACACCTCTACTTATGTTCTGTGCCTGCTTGGCATGTAATTAGCCAGCCTTTACCTTTCTACACACATAAATATGTTATTGTTGTCAGTGATAATACTACTACTTGCAAACACCTTATGTACACTTATGTCAAATGTTGAAGGAGATGCTTTTTTTAGCATTACCACACACTATATGTACAGCACTTGGCCAAGACACCAGCATGGCAGATACTTAGCAATGCATTAATCTTTTTCAAGCCAATTTATTACATCTAATTTCTCTTCAGTACCATTTGCCGGTCGCTATTTTCTCCCTGGGGTTGCACCAGAGGATACACATTTATATTCCATAATAATTTTGATACTGTTAAATAATGGCCAATAAAAACATCGCAGATCACTGTGAACTATACAATCAGCACACAGAGACTGAGGCATTTTACAGTAAGTGCACTGCCTCACAGCCTTATTTTGTACACACTCAGCAGCATCCCAGTGCACAGCCAAAGGACATTAAACCAAAAAGAGGGCAAAAATTAAGAAGTGGTGTTAAACAAAAACTCGTAAAGGAAGCGGGCATAACACAAGATCTGTACCTTATGAACTCTAAATTTGAAGGTACATAAAAAAATAATGAAACGTGATCACTTACATGAAGGGAAGAGCTAATGTTATAGGTGTCTGAACACAAAGTGCTCAGGAAAATACGTGCTTTTAATAGGAATAAAGTCAATTGGGAGGTTACAATATATTGACAGGAATATAGTGATGTATGTGGGTTACCTGGCACTTCAGGAATTATGAAAGTAAGGGTGTCGTGAAGGAATGGATACGTAGATCACATGCAGTTTGAACATTATGGGAGAGGACATTAAGATGGATTGTAGGGAAGTATGTTAAGAAAGGGAGGGAAGGAGCTGAACCTTGCTGGGGACTGTGTCCTTTAATTGATTTTGATTGGTATTAATCTTTTCCTCTCTCCATGTATCACATTGATGCTGAATACCAGAAAATAATGACTGTTTAAAGTTATAAAACAATAAAAGTGTAAAGTATGGTAAGGTTATTTTTATCACAGTGCAATGCTTATGTTCAACAGATTTAACCAATGCTATGGTGTGATAGGTGTACTTGACAGCATTCATGGAACAGATGTTATGTTTCGTAAATCAAAATCTTACGATCGTCATACGTTGATGGTGACTTTAAAGCCTCCACGTGAAGCGTTCCCTGATGACAGGAGTCGCAAGATTAAGTAATAAAGGTGAGTCCTGCAGGAAGCTGTCATTTCTTTCTGTAATTATGTTTTGATTTTATTTTTAATCACAGATTTTTGTGTAGACTTAAAAGTCAAAGAGGAGCCCAAGTTCCTTCAAAATATAGTTTAATGCATTAACTATTTTGTTGATTTGAGTGAGAATATGCCTGTATGTACCAAGTAATTTTACTACCTTTTAAGGTTTTCTGGATTGACATTAGAATTATTTTCTTTGAATATCATAAATATAGATCTTGGACACAGCCCGGTGTTCATTATCTGCAGTTACATAATGTATGTACAAAATTGTAACTTTTCTGTGAAATACTGTAATAAAGTACACACAAAAGGTACACAATCATCATCATCATCAGTAGCAGCAGTACTACAGCCTTTGGTGGGCTGTGGCTTCCTTTGTGGGTTCTGTAACAATTTATTTTTTGTGGGGTGGCATTGTTACCCCATGTCCAAACCCAACCTGGAGGATCAGGGTATGCCTTTTTGTTCGAGTTATCACTTTGGACCTGTGTGGCATGGGAGGCCCTACCAGTAGCTATGCTACCGCCAGCACAGCTCTCACGCTCAACTGACCACACAAGCCCCACCACTGTGGCAAAGGAGGGATTCATTATTCTGAAATTTGATCTTTTATTTTTTCCAATATGTACAGTAGCCACAGCCATTAAAGCAGTTTGCTGCATGTATTGCAATAGTCCTTGCATGCAATTTAAATCCCTATGCCTTTAATTTCTTAATTTTAATGTGATTCCTTCTTCTAACTGCTAGCTACTGTATACAGTGACACTGACAAACCAAACAACCATATTCCAAGCCAAAGAATGGATGTTGTGCTTGATCTGTATAAAATGTCAGTTTATTATAGCATAATGCCACAATAATCCATTCCATTAGGTATATGAAATTTCAAGCTTTCACCACAGCTAAATGCTGTGTGGGTGTGGTCACACACAGTAATGTCAGTGACCGCTGTAAAAGATGGACTGAGAAACATTGAACCTGGTGTGCCAGCTCCTGGTCCACAGGGACTGGATTCTGTTACACCACCTTAAACATACTGTATATCCATCTGCTAACAGTATGTGTTACTGCATCAGTCCCCAGTAATGGCGACAGTGAGTCTCCACAATGTGGGACACGACAGACTGACCGATCATGAAAGAAGGCTTCAAAATGTGAAGGTGGTGTGTTTTGAATTTATAATGCCTGTTATGAATGTGTTTTTGTATTAAATTTAAGGTCAGATCCTTGAAATGTGCAGATAGAACAGGGGCGAGCGTTCTACTCTGGCTAGTGTTGTGCCACCAGACCACTAAATTGGATGAATATACAACAGATGTTTTCACTTCCTGATTCAATAAAAACTCCTATACTTTGCTTGAAATCAGATGTTATGTACTGTGTAAGTTATATGTCACATTTCCCAGTTTCGGATGCACCAGGCAACAGAGTGGGTACATTCACTGCTTTAGTGCACGGCCCAGACTGACTGTATCCCAAAGTATCACTATGCAAAAGACAGAATACAGTTCTTGCTACTGTCAGCTTATGAGGTTGCAGTACCATGTGACATGAATACCATGTCATGATTTGGTACTGTCATAAATGTAATAAGTTTTTGTTTATACATTGCGAAAATTTAATAGCGTTCTAAAGTCATCTGATTAATCCTAAAATCTTCAGTTGATCTTTTGGATTGGCTTTAATAGTTGGGAAAGTACAACTTGATATTCTTAGAGGTCACGATATTCTTTCTTGGAACACCAAAAGGAGTAAAAAACTGATGAATTCAGATCTGAAATAGCTTAATACTGCATAACTGTCATTCTGTTCTTCTGGTATTAAATGAGTGCACAAAATATGCTCATTTTAACTTGGTTTATCTTTGCAGGAAATGAAGTGGCTGTTACTAAATATGCAGCATACATTTGCAGTGCAGAACACCAATTCTATAAAAATGTCTTGTCTCTGCAGAATGAAAATGCACAATGCTTAGCATTATTGGAAGAAATCAATGCTATTTATTGGAATAGAAGGGAATGAAAATTTTTGCATAAACCTGTGTATTCTAATGAACTTTATATCCCCTGATTATTGTAAGAGGGTGATGGCAGATGAATTGAATTCCGTCTTAAAAATCTGGAAAGCTTATAATGGAAAAGTCAGATACAGAGCTCCATGTGGATGTGAATGAACTGCTCACCTTTGTGAATCTTCTTTAGAGGTGTAATAAGTGCTTTCTTAAAGTGTACATAGTATGTGTGTAGTATATTGCAAACCATATTTAAGAAGTGCATCTGTTTTACTGTGATCTGATTTTCCATTTGGAAATTCACTATCCAGTAAGAAATCAAAAAATTCTCATGAGTAATTGATTCTTGCAGTGTACAACATCAACTTTCTTTTTTCTGTGAACCAGCTTTGTTCAGTGCAAAATAAAGTGAGACACAATCTCAGAATGTTGAGACTTGTGGAGATTTTGATGGTAGGATTCAAGTCATCAGCCAACACCTGGTTGTATTACCCAAGGGAACAAAGGCACAATATAGCACTCAAATTTGTGCAGCAATCTTTACTCCATTGTGCTCCACTGTATAGTACAGAATTCCTCCATTATCATTACTCCTGAGTGAAAGTTCAGCCACTTGCCATGTAGTACCTGGAGATTTGAAATCCTTGTTTTCAGATCTAAAAATTATCAGAAACATGACTGGCTTCTTATACTTCTAGCTCTGGAGCCCTGAATTTTATCCATTGTTCTGCCTTGCTCTTCAAATGAAACAAAGCTGTGTGAACATCAGTGCAGAATCATAAGCTAGAAATAAGATGCATCTTACACTAAAAGTACACATAATTTGCTTACTATGAAATACTGTTTTATTATTTTATTATGGTTGTTCACTCATCAAGTAACATTCACAAAGAAATATTTATATATTTCTTTGCGAATGTTACTTTTATTTGTTATAATTTTGTTGACTGTGTTTGAAATGTGATGGCACACATGCAGAAACCAGATTTTGTCTTTCGGCGAAAAGGCGGGGGTGTCAGTTCAGTTGACTACTGGCAGCCGATGTGTGCGCGTCAGCAGTAGTAATGGTAGTGATGCTGGATACACCATGTTCCGAGGTAGTGTGAAAAGTACTGCTACCCACTCCATTTGCCAGTTTCCCCTTCACTTCCCCTCCCGTGCGTCATGTGCCATCACATTTCAGCTGGACTCTAATACATTATTACCATATACTCCAATTTTATCAGACAGTAAAACCAAGGTACACTCTATACAAGGACAGAATGATTTATTTACACATTCCAACATGTTTTGGTCTATTGGCAATCTTCAGGGATATCATTTCCAGCAAAATCCGTTAAACCTATCATTTCATAATCCTGCGCTTGAGAAGAGTAATCCCATGACAAGAAATCTGGCTTTCTACCAGAATAAAAGCTTCATCAGTTAAACAGACAGATCTCAGGGACATGTTGAAAAATGCCTGCAAGAGTTTTTTTTTTTACGTTCATGTGACCGTGCATCATAACAAATTTCTTTATAATAAAACCAACTAGATGCACTAATTTCACAAATTTATTCTGGCATGAAACTCTACATGTTTCAGACAGTTCCTCTGTCCA